>ERZ795031.5019-NODE-5019-length-10796-cov-12.206498_pt1 | contig 10796 bp, 10 predicted proteins | sample MGYA00375123_ERZ795031 | MGnify/ENA primary metagenome ERZ795031 (study PRJEB30166, sample SAMN05720159) | activated sludge metagenome | isolation source: anaerobic digester from wastewater treatment plant | place: USA | collected 2015-04-21 ... | reverse complement strand
CCGGACGCGCGCGTGGTCGGGGTTTACACTCCGAATGGAAAGGAGCTTTAAGATGACTGCCCTGCTCTTCTCCAACGCCACTCTCCCGGGCTCAGATGATATCACCCGACAAGAATTTGCGAATGGCTCGGTTATGCTCACCCGACCAAATAACAGCAGCCCTGCCGTTGCCATCCGGGGATATTTGCCGCCGGGTTCTGCCGCTGAAGCCCCTGAGAAGTACGGCCTGGCCAATTTTATGACCAGCATGCTGATGGCCGGCACTAGCAGGCATGCTTTCCGCGAACTCCATGATGAAATTGAATCAATGGGAGCCTCGCTCAGCATTGGCGCTGGTGGATTGGCAACATCTTTTGCCGGGCAGTGTCTGCGGGAAGACTTATCCCATTTCCTGAAAATCATCAGGGAGGTATTCTCTGAACCGAGCTTCCCTGCCAAACAATTCCAACGGATTAAGACGCAGCTTCTCACAGTGTTGGCGATTCAAGCGCAGGATACAGCCGCCATGGCAGACCAGGCGTTTGACCGCGCTATTTATCGAGAACACCCGTACGCGATACCCGACCTTGGGTTTCCCCAAACCCTGCAATTGATTACGCGGGAGGACTTGGCAGCTTTCCATCAGCGCTACCTGGGACCAGCCGGTTTGGTTGTGGCGATTTCCGGCGGAATTCAACCTCAAGAAGCGCTGGATGCCTTTAATGAGACCTTAGGCGCCTGGAAGAATATTAATCAGCAGCCGCAGCCAGAATTACCCCCCGTTGAACCGCTGAGGGGCATTACCCGCGAGCACATTATGCTGGCAGAGAAAAGCCAGACCGATTTGGTCATGGGCACCTTTGCTCCCAAAACCACCGGACCGGATTACCTGCCCGCGCAATTGGGTAACGAAATCCTTGGTCAGTTTGGCATGATGGGACGCATTGGGGAATCCGTGCGGGAGAAAGCCGGCCTTGCTTACTACGCGCAATCCGAACTTGGTGTTGGGCTGGGACCTACCACCTGGCAAATCGTCGCCGGAGTGAATCCAAAAAACCTGGAAAAGGCGATAGAACTCATTCGTGGAGAATTGTCCCGCTTCACAAGCGAATTGGTTACCGAGGAAGAACTCGCGGACGTCCGGTCCGCGGTAGTTGGCCGGCTGCCGCTTTCGCTGGAATCCAATGCCGGTGTTGCTAGCGCGCTCTTAAACCTGGAACGATATCAGTACAGCCTGGATTACATCCGCGAGCTGCCCGCACGGTTGACTGCGGTTACCCGCGAAGATATTCTACGCGCGGCGCAAACCTATTGGCAGCTGGAAAACATGGTCATTGCCTCGGCAGGAGTTGCGTTAGATGATTAAATGCGGCGTGGATGTCGTTGAGATTCAGCGTCTGGAAGTGATTCAACCCGCCATACGCGCGCGCTTTATCCAGCGCGTGTTCACCGTCCTTGAACTCACCCAGCTTGGCGACGATAGCGAGGCTTTGGCGGGGGTCTTTGCGGCCAAGGAAGCCGCCTCCAAAGCGCTGGGAACAGGCATCGGCAAAGTAAGATGGCAGGATTTCGAAGTAATCCACGCGCAAACCGGGGAACCCGAGCTGCGCTTACATGGCGAAGCGCTGCGTGTTGCCCTTTCGCGCGGCTTGCACGAATGGGCGGTCTCAATAACCCACGACGGTGGATTAGCCCTGGCGTTCGTCGTCGCCCAGGGATAGTTTCCGCCGATGACCAAGATCCTTGCCCTTAGTGATGTAGAGCTCCCGGCAGTCTACAGCGCCCGTATTAGGGAGCGCTTTCCGGACGTGGATCTGGCAATCAGCTGCGGCGACCTTCCCTATTACTACCTCGAATACGTACTGACCACGCTGGATATACCGCTATACTACGTGCACGGAAATCACGTCACCGAAGTGCAGCAAGCTGATGGCGGCACGCGTGAGGAACCCTGGGGCGCGGTGAACCTGCACCGAAAAGTTGTGTACGACAGTACGCTGGATTTAATCCTGGCCGGAATCGAAGGCTCCCTGCGTTATAGCCATAAGCCGCATCAATACTCGCAGGCTCGCATGTGGTGGATGGTGTTGGGGTTAATCCCAGGACTGCTTTGGAACAAGCTGCGGCGAGGGCGCTATCTGGATATTTTCGTCACGCACAGCGCGCCTGAGAAGATTCAGGATGATACCGACCTTCCGCACCGCGGAATCAAGGCTTTTCGCTGGCTGATTAAGGTGTTTAAGCCCCGCTTGCATCTGCACGGGCATATCCACCTCTACACCCCCATAAAACCCTGGAAAACCTGCTTCGCGAAAACCCTGGTGGTTAATGCTTATGGGTATCGCGAAATAAGTTGGCCCTTACCCCAGGATTGGTAAAACAAACTCAAGCCAGCGGCAGCGCGTAAAGCGGTATAAGCATTTCCAAACGATGCAACCCGCCGTGCCGACCTTGCATCACGTTAGGCTTTTCTGGCCACCACAAATAGGCGTCATCATGCGGAATACCCAGCAGGTCACCCAAACGATCGCGCAGTTCCGGATTCTCCGCGCCGCGGCCAAACAAACGCATGGAAAGCGCTTCTTCCATGGTAATGAGCGTGAACTTACCTGGCCACGCGTTCGCAAAATACTCCCGCACGCCAGCTTCCGTGCCAGGTTTCAAGAAAAGGAATGGCAGTCTTGTTTCACAGGTGGGCGGCAGGCGCAGCATGCCTCGCAATTCCGGATGGTCGCGCAGATTGTACTGATCGTAAACCGGCGTTTCTATGGCGCCGTGGTCCGCGGTGAGCAGCAGCAGTGTCTTTTCCGCGATGCTTGTATCAAGGCCGTTCAACAAATTTGTTGCCAATGACCGGCTGAGTTCAGAGAACTGATTATCCACGCGTTCGTCGTTGGGCCCATAGCGGTGGATAAGTGTATCCAGTGTGCTCCAATAAACATACAGAAAACGCGGCCTGCGCGCGGGGGTGTTGAGGATATCGCGCAGGTTCGCCCACATGTCACTCTCAGCGACGTAACCATGCACGCTGGTTTGGTCCAGATGCATGCGCGAGAGTCCTGAACCAGCGATCGTATATGGAAGAAATGCGTGGCTTTCAATTCCCATTGCGGCAAAGCGCGCGCCCAACGGGTTGATGCCAAGAAAACTTTCAGGAATGAAACCAGCCTTAGCCAAGCTGCCGTTATCTCCAAAATAGGAAGCCGGCATGTGTAAAATTGTATTGATAACCATGCCGTAGCGTTTGAGCCACATTTCATATCCAATATAGCCGTGTTCCACGGGTTCCGCGCCAGTCCACATGGTCGTAAGCGCGGTGGCGGTAGTGCTGGGGCAAATACTTGTGAGGGGAAACAGGCTGGCTCGGTCCAAATTTTCGCGCCAAAACTCCGCTTTACCCGCAGTTATCATCCGTTGAAAATGGTCAAATCCCAAGGCGTCCACCAATAGGACAATTACGTTGCGGTAACGCCCATCTATCTTCTCCAGAATCGCTTCGCTAAGCGCTGGCGTGCTGAGGTCGGGTCCGCCCAGCAATTTACTTACCGTACCGGGGATATTGCTGAGGGAATGCCCATCGATATCAGGAAGCACAATCTGTTCCGCATCTTCGAGCAACAGACTTTTCCAGGAGAGTAGTTTGGGAAGGATGATATCGCTGTAATCAGGCATGGTCTTCTCCGGTCAACTGGGTTTTTTGTTCAAGGCAGGCATCGGCTGCCAGCCAAAATAGTTGTTCGCGAATTTCAGTACGGTCGTGCCAGTCGCGGTGGTCCCAACCTTCCACCTGGACGAGGTCGCCGCCATACAGAATCATGCCAAAGCGCACCCCTCGGAAGCGGGCAACAGCCATAAAAGCAGCAGCTTCCATTTCCACAGCCAGGCAGCCCTCCGCCCGATACTTGCGCACTTTAGCCGGTGTCTCGCGGTAAAAGGCATCCGTGGTCCAGGTCTTGGTCAATCGGTATGCCACTCCTCGCGCGTTAAGCGTTGATTCAATCGCCTGCAGCGCGTCCGCGTCCGCCAACACTTCCTTGGAAGGCGGCATGTAATGGTAGGAAGTACCCTCACCGCGGATTGCTGCGGTCGGTACCAACAGATGCCCAACCGCGATGGACCTATCCAATACTCCGCAGCCGCCGCAGGCAATAAAAGCGCTTGCCCCCAGCGCGATAACCTCTTCCATCAGTCCAGCAGCCAAAGGCGCTCCCACGCCGGGAAAGAAGAAAGCCAAACGCTTGCCTTTGTGCTCAATTTCATAAATTGGATGTTCGCCGCCCTCTGAAGACACGCTGGAAATCTTTTTAGCCCCATGTTCCATGGCTACTTTTTCAATCACTTCCCTGAAGAAACAAATCACAGCGCGGTCAGGAAAGCCCCCCGGAATATCCTTTTTGGGTGGGGAGATAACCGCCTCGCTGTCAGGATCAAAATCAAGAACAGGAAAATTCGGGAAATCCGTCATCGGTCCGCCTCCAATTCCCAGGCGATCCCCGGGATACCGTCAAACCGCTTGCGCATCGTTTCCAAGGCCTGGGGATTGTTATCTATCAGGATGAAGCGTCTTCCCAGATTAAGACAGGCCTGCCCGGTACTGCCACTTCCAGCAAAAAAATCCAGCACCAAATCTCCAGGATTGGAGGAGGCCCGCAGAATGCGTTCGAGAATGGCAACAGGTTTTTGAGTGGGGTACCCAGTTTTCTCACGGCTGTTGGTACCAACTATGGTGTGCCACCAGGTGTCGGTGGGCAGCTTTCCACGCGCAGCTTTTTCCTTCCCCACCAGTCCTGGTGCCATGTACGGCTCTCGGTCGATAGCATCCCTGTTAAAGACATAATTTTGGTGGTCTTTAGCGTAATAGAGAATGTTATCGTGTTTGGCTGGCCACTTGTTCTTCGCGCGTCCGCCATAATCGTATGCCCAGATGATTTCATTCAGGAAGTTTTCGCGACCAAATATTTGGTCGAGCATGATTTTGCAGTAATGCACTTCACGGTAATCGATATGAAAATAGAGGCTGCCGTGAGCTTTGAGCAAACGATGCGCTTCTTGCATTCTTGGCATTAAAAAAGCTTGGTAATTACTGAAGGAATCGCCATAAGCCTGCTCAGAAATCAGCTCCGTGCGGTAATTATTCTCTCCAAAACCCACGCGGTCGCCTTCAACATCCCGGGTAGTCTTCAGGCGTTTACGCGCCTGAACCTTGCCAGTATTGAAGGGTGGGTCGATATAAATAAGGTCCACAGACTCGTCAGGTAGTCGGCGCAGAATATTGAGATTGTCGCCAAAAAAAACCGTGCTGGTCACAACAGAGAATGCTCCATAAAAAATGGTTTAATAATTATTCCGTCAATTCAGATGTGCAGTGCGGGCAGCGCACAGCTTTCACCGGAATGCTCGTCTGGCAGAAGGGACAGAGTTTCTCGGTAGGTTCAGCAGCTTCAGCGGCTTCTTCCTTCTTCAACTTTGTCGCTCCCGATTTCAGTTTCTGGATGCCTTTTACAAGCAGGAAGATGCTGAAGGCAATGATGACGAAGTTCAAGATGGTCGTCAGGAAATTACCGTATGCTAAAACCACAGCGCCCTGCTCTTTTGCAGCAGCCAAGGTGGTTTGCGGCGCGAGTTCCACTGTTTTGCGGTTGAGTTGAATGTACAGGTCAGAAAAGTTCACATTGCCCAGCAGCAGACCCAGGGGCGGCATAAGCAAGTCATTGACAACGCCATTCACGACTGACCCAAACGCGCCGCCGATGATTACGCCAATGGCAAGGTCCAGGGCGTTACCTTTCATTATAAAATTTTTAAATTCATCCATTATTTTTTTCACAATTGCCTCCTGAGTAATTATTTACCCGATTATAATCGCTCCCAGACAAGCAGCGGGATGATAATCTCGCAGGTTTGCTGTATAATTAGACCAGTCTAGATAAGAGAAAAGAGGATTTCATGGACGACAACACCAATAACACCCCATTAGAAACACCCGAAGACGCCGCAAAATCCTTCGGTGATGAATGGCAGCAAATTCCTTCCGCCTCCGCAGAGGAATGGAGCAAAGAAGTTCCACCCGCGCCAGTTCCGCCCGAGCCTCCTACAGAGACTGATCGCTGGGGCGCTCCGCAGCCTTCCGCTGCCGAAGACCCGGATCGCTGGTCTGGCGAGCTCTACACGCCTGGAACAGAAACTGCTTCTGCGGTTCCCCCGACTGCGGCTGCTGAGTCCGTGGTTGTGGACGTGCCAACTTCTGGAGCAAGCGTCAAGGCGCCTGTTTCTGAGAAGAAGAACTTCCCAGTTTGGGCAATTGTCCTGATTGTCTTACTTGTGCTGCTGCTTTGCTGCGTTTGCCCAATCGCGATTTTCCTCGGTGTCTTCTCAGCTGCCTGGCAGAATACAGCCTTACTGCTTCTGGTTATCTAATCACCTGCAAAAAAACTGCCCTGTGCGGGCAGTTTTTTTTCTTTAACGCCTGATTATTCGTGTTTCCAGACCGTTGTTAAGCGTCCCCATTCCTCAATGCTGAGTGTTTCCGCGCGGCGCTGGGCATCAATGCCTGCGCTTCGCAGAAGGTTCTCAACCTTATCGGTTGGCAGCCCCAGCCCGGAAGCAAGCGCGTTGCGCAGCGTCTTTCGCTTTTGCGAAAATCCGGCGTGCGCCAGTTTAAAGAAATCATCAAGCTCCTCCAATGCAATTAACGGTTGGGGGTGCAGCGTGATGGAAAGCACGGCTGAATCAACATCCGGAACAGGATAAAAGCTGCCAGCGGGGATACGCGCTTCTACGCTTGGCAGCCCAAACACCTGCACAGAAAGCGCGAGCAGACTGAGCTTGCCATCCTTGGCGCAGATTCTTTCAGCGACCTCCTGCTGGATAGTCAGCACAACGCGCGTGGGTCGGGTTTTTGCTTCCAACAAGCGCCGAATAATCGCCGAACTGATATAGTAAGGAATATTCGCAACTACGAGATAGCCTTCCGCCGGGAGCAATTCTTCCAGGGGAAGCTTGAGCACATCACCTTCCACAAGGCGCACATTCTGGTATGGACCAAGGACTTTCGTGAGCGGGCTGATTAGGTTGCGGTCAATCTCCACCGCCACAACCTGGCTGGCTGCCTGCGCCAGAAGCACTGTAAGGCTGCCCAGACCCGCGCCAATCTCTAACACGGTGTCTTCCTGACTGACGCCAGCCGCGAGCATAACCTTATCCAATCCATTCGGATCAATCAAAAAGTTTTGTCCTAAGGATTTTTTAGGCTGCAGCCCGTGTTCACGCAGCAGGGCGCGGACGTTCAGGTACTGCCTGGTCATGGCAGCACCACCGGAATGTAGCCAGGAACTGGCGTCAGAAAATACAGCGTGGTCCAAAAGTGCCAGCTTTCATAGTTTTCATCATCGTACCCAAGGTCGATCCAGTATCTACCCGGGATTCCACCGCCTGTATCGGCAATAATTCCCCGCCCATATCCCGGCACATAGACCGGCTGGAGCTTCATTCCCAGGTACCAGGCGCGCGTAACGGCGATAATGCCCTTGGTGAGCGGAATTCCAGAAGCTGTGCCAGTGCCCCCGCCCTGCGAACTTGGTTTGTAAGAGGTGGCGTACACGCTGACCTTGCGCCAGTACTCAATGGTCTCGCCATTGATTGTTTCCGTCCGCACGACCACCTTGGTGCCGCGTCCCAACACCCCTTCCTCCGGGTCGCTGGCTTTCCAGGGACCTTCCGAAATTTTGCCCTTTTCAATGCCATCCTCCAGGCGCAAGCGCTCGCGGGAAACAACCAGGCCAATTTGCCCGGGCACAAGTACCGAGGTCGTGTCCAGTTCCGTATTGGGGTCATCCTGATAGCTGTTGTTGTAGGCCGTTTCTTCGGTCTGCAGCAGGATTTCCTCACTCACCCGAACAACGCTGATTTTTCCATTCGCTGGGATAGGCGCTTTCTCATCCGGCTGAGAATAGTCCAGGTTTTGAAGGGGCAGCCCCAAATCGCGCAGCGCGTCGCCAACATTCTCAGCCGCGCTCAAGCCTCTGAACTGGCTGCCGGACTGCTGCACAGCAATCTCGCGCGCCAAACGGACGGAAATTTCGTTTTCATTGCTCAATTCGGAATCAAGCGGTTGAGAAAGCGCGTCTTCCGGACGTAAGGCGATGCCAGCCTCGGACAATGCGTTTCCCAAGCTTATCTGTTGGGTGAAAAAAGTCCTCACAGTATCCTCAACCCGCAAATCAATTCTCTTGGCAGGAACAAATTCCAGGTAGAGTTCTTCTCCCACCGGGAGGGCTTGTGTTGGGTTAAGTGGCGCGCCATTCCACAACAGCAAATCCTCTGGGTAAAAAAGTATCTGCGCTTGTGCCAACAGGTTCGCTGGCAGCGAGCTCGCGGAAAAAATTGTTTTTTTGTCCTCTCCCACCTGGATAGTCACCAACCGCGCCTGATTAAGAACAATCGTCCGATCCAGGAGGTTTAGCTTATTCTCCGCGGGAAAAATTTCGTCTTCTGGCATCAGAACATACCCGGCGGCACGCAGAAGCTGGCCGGAATTGAAAGCTATCGCGCGTGCTTTCCGCGCAGAGCCATTCACTACCAGGGTGTAATTCCCATAGAATTGCGCGACAATGAGAATTAATCCGCAAACAAGAAGCAGCGCGGGTAACCAGGATAATTTTTGAGCTGGTTTTTTGGGGTTGTCGTTTCGCATCTAATTTCGCAGTATAACACAGCACTGTGTGTCAGTATTCCAGGCTGTCCGGCAGTTTCTTGAGAACGCGTACGAGCACATCCTGCCAGCTTTCGGTTTTTAAGCCCGCCAGGTTTATCCAATACGCGTTTTTACCCGCCCGAGCGGCTGGGTCTAGTTCTGGCAGACCGCGCTGCCGCGCTCCTTTGGGCAGGGGCGGATAGCTAAGCACAAGTTGGTTGTTAATCATGCTAATGGAATCCAAACCAGCGCTTTCTCCCAGGATTTTAATCTTCATCTGAAACAACAGGTCTTTCACTCCCTGAGGGGGCTCCCCAAAGCGGTCCGCAAATTCAATTTCTGTTGAGGTCAGTTCCTCCTCGCTGCGAAGCGAGGCTATCCTGCGATAAAGCGTCAGGCGCAGCTCCTGGTCTGGAATGTAGCTGTTTGGAATTTCGCTGGATAAGGGCAGCTCGATATTTATCGTCAAGCTGGGTGCGTCCAACCAGGGCAAGCCGCTTTCGGGCTCGGATTCAAGCCCGGCCGCCGCCCGAATGGAGCGGACGGCCTGAGAAAGCAGCCTGGTATAAAGCTGGAAACCGACCGCGGCAATGTAACCCGACTGCCGCGTGCCCAACAAGTCCCCCGCGCCGCGCATTTCCAGGTCGCGCATAGCGATGGCATATCCAGCACCAAGCTGGGAATTATCCGCCAACACTTCCAGACGCTCCTGCCCTTCGGGCGTTGGTTGGTGGCGCGTACTGCGAAACAGGTACGCGAACGCGCGCTGGGCTCCGCGCCCGACCCTGCCGCGCAGTTGATAAAGCTGCGCCAGACCAAAGGTATCCGCCCGGTCAATAATCAGGGTATTAGCGTTGGGGATATCCAATCCGGATTCAATAATCGATGTGCACAACAGAATATCGAATTGTCCGGAGGTGAAGCTGTGCATTACATCCGCCAGCTGCTCCTCATCCATTTGCCCGTGCGCGATTCCAATCGTCGCTTCCGGAACCAGGTTTTGCAGATGATTGTAGACAGCCGGGATGGACTGCACCCGATTATGCACAAAGAAAACCTGTCCGCCGCGATCCAACTCGCGAATAACAGCCTCGCGAACCAGTTTGGGGTCGTAAATCCCAATGTGCGTGATGATGGGCAGCCGTTCTTCTGGGGGGGAGTTGATGTTTGAAATGTCTCTTACGCCGGTTAATGCCATGTACAAGGTGCGGGGAATGGGTGTCGCGGTGAGCGTGAGCACGTCAACAGAATTGCGCAGTCGTTTCAGGTGTTCTTTATGAGAAACGCCAAAGCGCTGTTCCTCATCAATAATGACCAAACCCAAATCATTGAAACCAACGTCACCGGAGATCAGGCGGTGCGTGCCGATGACAATATCGACCTGCTTTTTTGCCAGCCGTTTGATGATGTCGGATTGCTCTTTTTGGCTGCGAAAGCGGGAAAGCATTTCCACATTTACGGGAAAAGTCGCCAGGCGTTCCCGGAAAGTGTCATAATGCTGCTGCGCCAGGACGGTAGTGGGCACTAGAACTGCCACCTGCTTGCCGTCGGCGACAGCCTTAAAAGCCGCCCGCAGCGCTACCTCCGTCTTACCGTAACCGACGTCACCGCAGAGCAGTCGGTCCATCGGGCGGGGGGATTCCATGTCTTTTTTCACTTGCGCAATGGCTTGCAGTTGATCTGGCGTTTCGATGTACGGAAAACTGGCCTCCAACTCACGCTGCCAGTCGCTATCCGGACTAAAGCTGAAACCCTCGGCAACCTGGCGTTTAGCATACAGCTCAAGCAGCTCAAGCGCGACTTCCTGCACTGCGCGCCTCACGCGCTGCTTAGTCTGGGTCCATTCCTGGCTTCCCAGGCGACTGATGGCTGGCGGACCTCCTTCTGCGCCGATATAACGCGAAACACGATCCGCTTGGTGGATGGGGACGTATAGGATATCGTTGTCCTTGTACTGTATCGTCAGATATTCCCGCTGCACCCCATCGATTACAGGGCTGAGCAGCCCAACAAATTGCCCAATGCCGTGGTCTACGTGAACAACCCAATCCCCTGGTTTGAGGTCGCCGAAGACTAATTCAGGCGCTTCATTAATGATTGGAGCACGACGCCGAACCTGAGGGCG
>ERZ795031.4991-NODE-4991-length-10840-cov-4.479555_pt1 | contig 10840 bp, 9 predicted proteins | sample MGYA00375123_ERZ795031 | MGnify/ENA primary metagenome ERZ795031 (study PRJEB30166, sample SAMN05720159) | activated sludge metagenome | isolation source: anaerobic digester from wastewater treatment plant | place: USA | collected 2015-04-21 ... | reverse complement strand
GCCATCGGTCAGATTGCCACTGTCCTTGGTTCCCTGCTGCTTGTACGGGTGCTTACCGAACATCTCGATCCGACACAATATGGGGAACTGGCACTTGCACTCACTGTGGCAGGGTTAGTAAGTCAGGTGGTAATGGGTGGGGTTACTGCAGGCATTGGGCGATTTTATGCGATTGCATTTGGAAAAGGGGATCTACAAAGCTATTTCATCGCTTCGCGAGTTCTCCTGGGCCATGCCACACTGGTTGTGGGTGCCATCGGCATGTTGCTCTCAATCGGGCTAGTGTGGCTCGGATATTCACGATGGCTGGGTCTGACTGCGGCCGCTTTGCTGTTTTCAGTAATCAGTGCCTATAATGTATCGCTCAGCGGCATTCAGAACGCCGCACGCCAGAGAGCTGTTGTCGCCTTTCATGGTGGACTTAATAGCTGGCTTAAAATTCTCTTGGTATTGGTAGTTTTTCTATCATTGGGAAACTCCAGTGTAGCAGTGCTAATCGGTTTTATGCTCTCACTGCTTTTTGTCACAGGGTCACAAATTTTATTTATACGCCGTTTGATTCCTCAAGAATGCACACATGCTGAAGATAGCATTTCATGGGCGCGCCAGATGTGGACATATGCATGGCCGTTTTCAGCTTGGGGTATATTCACCTGGTTACAGCTAAGTTCGGATCGCTGGGCTTTGGAGGCTTACACCACAACTAATGAGGTGGGCTTGTATTATGTGTTGTACCAATTAGGATATACTCCGATCTCTATGGCAGCAGGTTTTCTGGTATCCTTCCTTGGACCAATTCTCTATCAGCGTTCGGGCGATGCAAGCGATCCAAAACGTAACGCTGCTGTTGACATGCTCACATGGCGAATTACGCTTATCACTCTACTCATTACTGTGATTGGCTTTGCTCTTGCTGTTATACTGCATCGGGGGATTTTTGCTCTATTTGTGGCCAAGGAGTATCAGTTTGTGTCGTACTTATTGCCATGGATGGTACTGGCAGGGGGATTTTTTGCATCCGGACAGATTCTTGCTTTGAAGTTGATGACCGACATGAAACCACGGGCGATGACGTCAGCAAAGATCGGCACTGCATTATTAGGGGTGCTGTTAAATATTTACTTAGCTTCAGTGGCGGGATTAAAGGGAATTGTAGGTTCTTTAGTGGTTTTTTCCGCCGTATACCTTGTGTGGTTGGCATGCATTGCATTTCGCAAACCGGCGGTAATGTCAAAATGACAACAAAAAATACCTTCGCAAAGATTCACTGGGTGCTCTCAAGCCAATTTGGTTGCGATCTGCGTCATTTTTTGCGTGCGATCTGTGGTCTTCCATTTTTTCTCCATGATTGGCACAGGTTTCATAAGGAATATTCCGGTAAAATCAATTTGATGCCTTGCTTACATGACCGCTACGAAGAAAGCGGTAACACAAATAGTGAGTATTTCTGGCAGGACCTACTTGTTGCCCAGTGGATCTATGCCGCTAAGCCACAAAGGCATGTGGATATAGGCTCCCGCATAGATGGTTTTGTCGCACATGTAGCGAGTTATCGAGAAATCGAAGTATTCGATGTCCGGCCCATAAACGCCCATGTGCCGGGCGTTGTCTTTAAAAAGGCTAATTTGATGCTGCCACTTACGCTACCTTCAGTAGGTGATGGAGGTTACTGTGATTCCCTTTCGTGTCTCCATGCAATAGAGCATTTTGGTCTTGGTCGCTATGGCGATCCCGTTGACGCAGATGGTCATAAGCACGGAATTGTCAATATGGCACGATTGCTTAAGCCATGCGGCAGGCTCTATATTTCGACACCCATCGGGCAGGAGAGAGTGGAATTTAATGCTAACCGGGTGTTTAATCCACGCACTATCATTATCAGTGCTGAATCCGCAGGTTTAAAGTTACACTCACTAACAGTAATCAGTACTAGCGGCGCTGTACATGAGGTACATCCGCACGAAGATATTCTAAATGAACTGGCACAGAAAAATTATAATCTTGGTATTTTTGTTTTCATTAAGAGCAATCCCTAAAGGTCTATTCGTCACTGCTGAAAGGCTTTGAATGAACTACCTCGCAGCAAGCCAAGATAATGTGAAGTTCGTCATGGAAAGATGATCGAAAATAATAATCAAAAAAAGATAGCCTTGCCGCATTTTGCTGCGGGCGTTGTACTGTCCGTTGTAATAATAGCAACGCATCCGGACCTTAATGCATCATTTTTTTTGATGCTTTTCCCTGCCACGATGCTGCCCTTAAGTATCATTGTACAGCGTATCCAGACCGGTAAAGCATTCACTGTCTTAACGATTTATTCTGCACTCTATCTTTTTGAATGTCTCGGTGGTGTAATTGCCAGCACGCAACCGATCCTTGCTGGCAGGTATGATATTATTTCGGCAAACCAGTTGACCCAAGTGGTTGGTGTATATTTTTCCGGGTACGTGTTGTTCCTTGCTGGATATTACATCTACTTTCGATGGTACACGGCAAGGAGAAATCTCAATGATTCAGACTCAAAACCACCGATGGACACATTATTGGGACCTACTCTATCGCCACAGGGTTGGCGTTATCTCTTCTCGATTTTGTCATTATCTGTAAGTCTCAAGCTTGTTCAAATATATCAACGTATTATGGCCGCCGGAGGTTTGGAAAGCTATTTTGACAACATGTATTCATATCGCTTTGGCACGTTTGCTGACGATGCGACAACAAATGCGTTCGTCGTTTTAGCAAATTTGCTTGGCGGTTTAGCCCTTTCACTGGCAGGCATGGGTCTTCTGAAAACATTAAATGAGAACATCAGCCGGGTAAAAAGGATCATATTATACGGAGCTGTGACAATTATCGTTTTGTTTGCCCTTGCATCCACCTTTCGTTCAACTTTCTTTTTTACAATATTGGCTCTTTTAGGTCTTTACAACCATGTGCGGCCATTTGATACTGCAAAAATAATGAAGTATTCTGTGTTAATGTTTATTGTCCTTGTTTCTGTAAACTTTTACCATTCATATATGTACTACGCTACGGCAGGCTGGGAATACAGGAGTTTCTTGTCAGCACAAAGCAGCCTCTTAGCACCACAGAGCCACCTCCATACATTAAGCGTGGTGATGAATACCGCTATGCACGCTCCTTTTTTATATGGCGAGGGCCTGCTGGATACCATCTTTTTTTTCATCCCGCGGTTTTTATGGCTGGATAAAAGTGATCTGTGTAGCACTTTGTTAATTCAGTTTTGGGCCGGGATACCACACTGGTATCAGATGGCGCCAACCAGTGTGGGTGAGCTGATTGCCCATTTCGGATATGCCGGCATGATCGGCATGCTTTTCTTTGGGCTTATTCATGGCTTTCTAGAAACGCTGCGCTTTCGCAGTACACCGATGCAAGCGGGATTTTATTGTGTCGTATTGCCGAGATTGCTGGTTCATCTCGGCATGGGCATCGGGGCGGTTTCGCTCACACTGTTTCAATTGGCATTATTATATATTCTGACAAGATTTATCATAGAACCCACACCGGCTGCTATAATTGACGATGCTTAATGTTTTGGTTTACATCCTTATTGGCCCTAATCATATAGGATCGGACGATGCTGAATCCTTTTGCTTTCAATTTATCTGAACGTAGCAGATTCGTCGCCGCCCAAGCGCGCATAATCGAGTGGGGTTCGCGAGTGCTCGATGTAGGTGCAGGGAAGGGGCGTTATCGCTCCCTGTTTTCTCACTGTGACTATAAGACGCAGGATTTCGGAAAAGAACCTGGAACCATTGGTGAATACACAGAGTTAGACTATGAATCCGATATTACGAGCATCCCCGTAGATGATGGTTCTTTCGATGTAATTTTATGTACCGAAGTACTGGAACATGTACCGGAACCGATCATTGCGGTAAAAGAGCTGGCGAGAATCATCAAACCTGGCGGCTTGTTGATACTCACGGCACCTTTAGGAAGTTTCTTACATCAGGAACCATATCATTATTACGGCGGCTACACTCCCCATTGGTATCGGAAGTTTCTGCCGGAAGCTGGTTTCAGTGTGATCAGCATTGAAGCTAATCGGGGCTTTTTTAGCTGGTTCGGTCAGGAGTCGCAACGCTTTAGTATCTTGCTTGATCCTCGAAAAACAATGGGCAGCGGCTGGAGCTGGCCATTGTTAACCCTGCTTTGGCTGATTACGTTTCCCTTCTGTTGGTTTCTTTTCCCAATGGTCGGTCGCGTGCTGGATAGACTTGGCTTCGAGCGAATGGCTACGGTAGGATATCATGTGGTCGGCAGAAAAGAGAATGCCACTTCTTGAACATGACAAGGGGTAATGGCAAACAACCAATGGATAAAGTAATTGTTCGTCTTCGTGGCGGCTTGGGGAATCAACTCTTTTGTTACGCGGCAGGCAGGCGTTTGGCGTGGGCAAACAGGGCAGAGTTGATTATGGACCATATTACCGGATTTGAACGAGACCATCTGTATTTGCGTCGTTATATGCTCGATAAATTCAATATTACGGCAAGATTAGCATCGCCCAGCGAACGACTTGAGCCGCTCGGACGCTATCGCCGCTACTTGGCTAAACGTGTTTCAAGAATATTACCCTATAACAAGAGCCGATATATAGAACAGAAAGGGATAGAATTCGATGCGCGTATTCTCCAATTGCGTTTCAAGGGAACGCTTTATCTTGACGGATACTGGCAGAGTGAGGGCTACTTCTGCGATATAGAGGATATCATCCGTCAAGATTTAATCATCAAGTCACCAGGTGATGAGGCTAACCAAGAGATGGCAAGGCGTATTGAGGATTCAATGAATCCTGTGTGTGTCCATATGCGCTGGTTTAACAATGCAACCGCCCAAGCCGATCATTATGACCATAATCTGCCAAAAGATTACTATCAAAACGCTGTGAAGAAAATCCAGGCGCTTGTGACCTCACCATGTTTCTTCGTGTTCTCTGAAGACATTGATGCTGCTCGCCATGCCCTTGGACGATTTGACGATAAATTTATATTTGTGAATCATAATCGCGGTGATGAAGAGGCTTACGCTGATCTCTGGCTCATGAAACAATGCAGACATTTTATAATTGCAAATAGTACTTTTAGCTGGTGGGGGGCATGGCTGGGTGGATCAAAAGGAAAGGTCGTCATCGCGCCTGATATCTATCTAAAGGGCATTGCCGGGTGGGGTTTTCGTGGCTTAATTCCCGAGGCATGGCTACTTATACCGGCAGGGAACAAAGCTTGAATCCTTTGTTAATCGAATATGAAAGAGGCGTCTTAAGGGTTGAGGGGGTGTCGTGCACCTTATTTGAGAACCAAAATATAATTATTACACCCCAAAATAGCTTTGAATACCAAGTTGTCGATGACCGTCAAGGCGCCCATGATTTTCGGCAATCGATCGAGATTAACCCACCTGACACTGAAATTATCGTTACGACATCATGGTTTGGTGAATACCCGCTTTTCTACTATCTCAATGAAAGGCGTTTGATTATAAGCAGTTCTATATTGCATCTATGCGAGCGTATGCGTGCTCTTAAAATTGCCATTGAACTGGACGATACTGCTTTTCACGAGACCCTGATATTCGATTATCCCCTGCGAGAACGCACGCTATTTACGGGTGTGCACAAGACAATGCAAGGGAAGCGATATCGATTTCGGATGACAGCCGGCACACGCGAAATTGATACGCTGTTTGTTCTTCCTTTTGATCGAGGGGAGTGCAAGCAAGATGAGGGCAAGGTTTTAAGTCAGGCAAAAGACATCTTGCTGAGTCTTTTGCCCAGAAACAGCATTGCGAAAAGTTCGCCTGTATTATTGCCCCTCTCTGGAGGATTGGATTCAAGACTCCTTGCGTGCCTGCTGAAAGCGGCTGATATTGACTGTAAGGCCGTTGTGTTTGGCCCCTCCGAAAGCATGGAACGCTTTGTGGCGCAGAAGGTTGCCGATAGCCTGGGGATAAGGGTAGATGTGCTCGACTTGCGAGACGAATTTTACAAGAATTATGGTACAGAAGTCACACTGCTTACATGTGGCCTAAGCGGCCACCATCATTGCCACCTTTATGCCTGCCTGAAAGCCAATCAGGTAAAGGCCGGGACGATCGTGCATGGATTTTTGGGGGGTGAATTTGCGGGTGCTTCGCAACCAGTGCATGCTCAGCAATATGGAATGTCCAAAGAGGAGGCATTCGAAAGGTTTCTTGCTGAACATGTCCGGGGAAAATATGCATGGGGAATAATTTCATCCGATCATCAATGGCAGATTGTGAATGATTTAAAGAAGATAATAGAAGAATGTTGCAGTGAGAACTTGCCTTGCCATTTTGATGAGTATGTACACAACGTAGATCGCCAGTTTTCCCTCATTGCAAACATATTTTCAGTCTCAGAAACGTTTGGTTGTTTTGTGCGGCCGTTCGCTAACAAAGATTATGCAATTTTCTTCAACAAATTGCCCTTTCGCTTCCGGATGGATCGCTTGATCTTTAAAAAAGCCTGCTATGAACTCTTTCCCAATGAATTCCGTATTGGCTCACAATCCCAAATCTTTGCGAAGAATTCAACAAGGGGTAAAGTTGAAAAAATTATAAGTTCTTTTATCAGCAAGGCCTCTTTTGCATCATTCATAATATCACAAGGTCGATTTTGCCTTCCCAATCCAAAAGCCTTTGAACGACATCGGAAGGTACTTTATGGGGTCCTTCGTAAAGACTTTTTTTCGGCAATTGATATGATGGGGAAGAAAACAGGCATGAATTTGAAACCTCTACAATCAATCAACCTGAGAAACAGAACTGAATTAACAGCGCAATACAGGGTTTTGTCTGCAAGGTTGCTTGTGTAATCGCTAATCATATTAGTCGGCAACAACAGTTCTGAAAACTATGAATCTTGTTTCCATCATCATGGGCGCATATAATGAGGCAGCAAATCTAAAGATTAGTGCCGAAAGTATCAGGAAACAAACATACCGCCACTGGGAGCTAATTGTGGTCAATGATGCCTCTACGGATGAGACAGGCGAGATACTTAAAACATTTGCTAGGTACGATGAACGCATAAAGATCATAACTAATGAAATTAACAGCGGTCTAGCTAATTGCCTGAACATGGCAATTCATATTGCTGCTGGCGAATATATCGCAAGAATGGATGCGGATGATATCGCATTCCCGGACAGGCTTGAAAAGCAAGTAAGTTTTCTCGACCAGCATCTTGACATAGCTGTTTTAGGTGCTGGCGGCATAGACATTGACGACAGAGGCAATGAAGGAAAGTGCCTGTTAGGCCGGGAAACGCATGAAGATATGGTAAAACACATTTTTACTGAAAATCCTTTTTCCCATCCGACAGTCATGGCAAGAAACATTTTTTATAAGGCTATGAATGGCTACGACGGACGATTACGTCGCGCTCAAGATTATGACCTCTGGTTACGGGGGTACACACAATTCCGCTATTACAATCTGCAAGAGCCACTGATCTACTACTTGCGTGACACACGGGCAAACTGTCGAAATGCTGTATATTCCTCCCGTGCTATTCTGCGGGCTATCGCCAGGGAAGGGAAGCCGCCGTTTTATGTTTGGTATGCAATGCGCCCCTTGATAGCTACGTTTCTTGGTAAAATTGGCTTTTGAACAGTCAAATGAAATTACTTTTCTTTACCGAGGCCAGATTAGAACAAACAGAAGATGGCCGATTTTACAGTGCTGACCATAGTTTTTCTTATCAACTATTTAAGCGATACCTGTCAATCTTCGATAAGGTGCTTGTTGTCGCTCGCGTATTCCTGGTTGCACAAAGGCAGCAACCTTTTGATGAGAGTACTCGTGTGGACAATAGCGGCGTGGCAGTATTACCACTTCCATATTACATAGGTCCTTACCAGTACCTCATAATGAAAAATAAACTTCATGATTCATTGCATCGGTATATTGATTTGCATCCGGATGCTGCAGTGATATGCCGCGTCCCAGGTGTTATTGGAGCAATTGCCGTTAAATATTTAACTAAAAAGAACAGACCGTATGGATTGGAAATCGTTGGAGACCCTATAGATGTGTTTGCTCCGGGCTCATTTAATCATCCGTTTAGGGCGGTGTTCCGATATAGTGGGACAAGGGATCTAAAACGTGTTGTAAAAGGTGCTGTGGCGACCATCTACGTTACGAAGAATTTTTTGCAGTCAAGATATCCACCTGGAGAAAATGCATACAGTACGTATGCATCTGATGTCATATTACGATCCGATGCCTTTGCTGTTCATCCAAAGGTAATGAAGAACCAACCGCCCTATTTACTTATTTCTGTCGGTTCATTATCTGCCATGTACAAATCGCCCGATGTAGCGATTAAAGCAATAGCTCGTTTAAAGAAGAGAGGCATGGACCTGTCTCTCCGGTGGATTGGGGGTGGAAAACACATTAAGGAAATGAAGGAGCTTGCCCACCGGACAGGTGTTGGCGATAATGTTTGTTTTATTGGAAATGTTGGTTCACCTTCTGAAATTATAAGACATCTTGATGAATCAGATCTATTTGTTATTCCTTCTCGGACAGAAGGACTTCCGCGGGCGCTCGTTGAGGCGATGGCCAGAGGATTGCCCTGCATCGGTTCTTCAATTGGAGGAATACCTGAGTTGTTGGATAAAACTGCCTTGGTGCCTTTGAATCAGCCACAGCTTTTAGCTAATAAGATCTATGAGTTTCTGACAAACTCGAATCTTGCTGATCTTCAGGCTGACAGGAATCTAAAACACGCGAGAAATTATGAATACGACCTGTTGGAAGCAAAACGCATTGAATTTTATAAGTATTTGAAGGTTTATCGTACCGTTTGAGAGTTCTCCATATACTGAAAACCTCGGTTGGTGCTGCTTGGGCGTTGCGTGAGATTCGTGAACTGGTAAAGCTTGGCATTGATGTACATGTTGCGCTTCCGCCGGGTGGACCATTGGTTGGTAGATACAGTGAATCAGGTGCAACAGAGCACATCATGCAATTTGATTTCCCGGTTCGTAAACCTTGGAATTTCCCTATGGTGGCAAGACGATTTCGACAACTGGTTGAACAACTCAGCCCCGATATTATCCATAGCCATTTTGTTGGAACAACATTAACAATGCGACTTGCCCTGGGTCGTAACCATGCAGTACCGCGGGTCTTTCAGGTGCCAGGACCTTTGCATCTTGAGAACCCTTTTTTCCGCCGGGCTGAAATTGTTACAGCAGGTTCCCTTGATTTTTGGATTGGCTCATGTAGATGGACCTGCCAACGGTATAAACAAAGCGGTATCCCTAATGACAGGATATTTTTGTCGTATTATGGTTGCGATCTGGATCATCTTCAGTTAGGGGAAAGAGGATTTTTAAGAAGTGAATTAGGTCTTTCCGAAACAGTGAAAATTATTGGCATGGTCGCGTTTATTTACGCCCCAAAGCGCTACTTGGGGCAAAAGAGGGGTCTTAAGGGCCATGAGGATCTGATTGACGCTGTGAAACTATGTCTGAAAGCATATCCAAACATAAGATGTGTCATGGTTGGGGGCCCATGGGACAACGCAACTAATTATGAAAGATCTGTAAAACGATACGCGAGACAACATTGTGGCGACCGCGTGACCTTTCTCGGCACACGGGATGATATACCGAATATTTATGCAGATATAGATGTAGCGGTTCACCCGTCTCATTCTGAGAATGTTGGCGGAGCAGGGGAATCCTGCCTGCTTGGTGTACCGACAATTGCAACAAAAGTCGGCGGATTTCCCGATATAGTTCACGATGGTATAACTGGCTGGTTGGTGCCGCCTAAGAACCCGAAGGCCCTTGCGAAAGCCATGCTGGAGGCTTTACACAATCCGATGGAAGCCCAGAGAAGGGCACAGGACGGCCAGAAACTTGCGAAACAGTTGTTTGATGTGCGGCGAACAGCAGCGGAAATTGTTGATATATACAAGGAAATATGCCCTTGTTGTTCATAAGATGAAGCGCATATTTGATCTGCTAATAGTTTGTTCTACCTGTATTGTCATCTGGCCGATTTTGGTTGTTATTTCCTTTCTGGTAATAATCAATCACGGATTACCGATTTTGTTCCGTCAGCAACGCCCCGGCTTGGGCGGACGGCCCTTCTGGCTGCTCAAGTTCCGCACCATGACGGATGCCCGTGATGGCGCCGGCAATCTCCTCCCCGACGTGGCGCGCCTGACCGCCTTCGGCCGCTTCCTGCGGGCCGCCAGCCTCGATGAGCTGCCGGAGTTGCTCAACGTCCTCAAAGGCGATATGAGCCTGGTGGGGCCGCGGCCGCTTCTGATGCAATACCTGGGGCGCTACGCCCCGGAGCAGGCGCGGCGCCATGAGGTGCGGCCGGGGATCACCGGCTGGGCCCAGGTCAACGGCCGCAACGCCATCAGTTGGGAGGAGAAATTCCGGCTGGATGTGTGGTATGTGGACCACCGGTCGTTGTGGCTGGACATTAAGATTATCGCCATGACGATCGGAAAGATCCTGAAACGGGAGGGGATCAGCCACCCCGGGCAGGCAACGATGGAGGAGTTCACCGGCGCGGGTGCCAAGAATCATCACCGGTGAGGCGAACGGCGGCGCGAAAGACGGAGGTGCGGCGGCAGTGATGGGGGACTTCAGAGGCTCATTTTGATACGGGGAAATCATAATGACTGAAAGAATAATGGTTTATGGTGCCAGCGGCTTTGGGCGAGAAGTTGCTTGGCTTGTGGAATGTTGCTTAGGCGCGGGTCATGTCTGCTGCTTTATTGATGACGATGTGCAAAAGCAAGGCAGTCTGTTGAACGAGATCC
>ERZ795031.4986-NODE-4986-length-10849-cov-178.640448_pt1 | contig 10849 bp, 11 predicted proteins | sample MGYA00375123_ERZ795031 | MGnify/ENA primary metagenome ERZ795031 (study PRJEB30166, sample SAMN05720159) | activated sludge metagenome | isolation source: anaerobic digester from wastewater treatment plant | place: USA | collected 2015-04-21 ... | reverse complement strand
GATGCCTTCACAGGCGCTCCGATGACCGGCACGGGGGTCATCGCCGCTATCACTCCCGGCAGATGAGCCGCCATGCCCGCGCCTGCAATAATCACCTTTATTCCCCTGTCCGCTGCACCGCGGGCGAACTGCTCAGCAGCCTCCGGCCTGCGGTGTGCCGAGACCACGTAGATCTCAAAAGGGATTCCCATACTGTCAGGAAACTCCGCAGCCTTCTCCATGACCAAGCACCGCGCCCGGCGTATGCAATTGTTTTTTATGTACTTTTAGTGCTCAAATAATAATGACTATCACACCACTATTTTCATGATTTTTTAAATATGCGAACAATAAAGAAAATCAACAGAAGAATTCTTTATCCTATGCTAATGGCTTTTAAATGTGATAAGATTGTTCGAAATATCACAAACCATTCCATACTTAATCTCATGTACCATGGTGTGGTATTGAAAAATAGTGATTTCTTTTCACCCAGACATATTACAATTGATCAATTTGAAAGGCACCTGGTCTATTTCAGACGCGAATTTGACATTATCAGTATTCCGGAAGCATTTAAGTATAAAAAAAGTGGCAATACCCCCCCCGGAGAACATTAACTATCTCTTTTGATGATGGTTACTTGAACAATTTGAATATTGTTCTCCCATTGCTTGAAAAATATAATGTTAAATCAACTTTCTTTATTCCTGGTATTTGCACTGAAGAATTAGAAATCAGAACCCTGTGGCCTGATATTATTGCATGTCTCAGGCATTTTTATCCAAATGAAATAATTGAACTTGAGAATAGAAGATTTGTCAATTATTACGATGTTGAAACCAGGCTATCGTTGGTAGATTTTTTGAAAATATGCGAACCCGATGTGAGAGATCATTCTATAAATCAGCTAATTAATAAGTATAACATATCTCATAAAATTAAGTCAGTTCCTGATGAAATATGGAAAATTATGAATACAGAGGAACTGATTAGGTTTTCTAAATCACCTCTTGTTGAAATTGGTTCACATGGTCATGCCCACTACAATTTAGCGAATATTAATCTTACTGATGCTCAGATAGATTTGAAGAATTCAAAGGAATCATTGCAGAAAGCTATAAATAAAGAGATTAAAGGAATTGCATTCCCGGATGGAAGTTATAACCCGCAAATCAAGGATATTTCAGAAAAGCTTGGTTATTATTACCAAATGGCTGTTAAATACCGGTTTTCAGATGATAAAAACGATTTAAGAATTCTGGACAGACACTGTGTTTCCTCAACAACCACATATGAAGCAAATATGATGTTAATTAATTATTCATTTAAAAACCAGGGCTTTAATTAAGTGAACGATAAACACAGGATATTATTAGTTGGCCTCACCAATAAGGCCGGTTTGGCTGTCGCAAGAAATCTGAGCAAGAGCGGTTGTATAGTAGATGTTGTATTATTTACTGATGTTGCCGCAAGGCATTCAAGATTTGTCAATAAATCTTATCATCTGGGGAATCCGGCTTACAATGTTGATTTATTCGTTATAAGACTTTCGGAATTATTACGTAATTGCTTTTATGATGCTTTATTGCCTGTCACAGATGGCGCTCTGGAAATCTGCAGGAATTATAAAAAGACAATTTCATCCCTGGTTAAAATTGTTGGTTTAAACGCTGATTCCGCTTATTTGTATTCAAAAGACAAGTCTGCATTACTGGATATTGGTATAAGGAATGGCTTAACAATCCCGAAAGGAATACTAATCAGGAATTTTGAAGATTTCAACAAATGTAATTTAGATGCATTTGAATTCCCGGTTATTGCTAAACCAGTGAGTTCAGCGTTAATCATTAATAATAAACTCATTGGTTTTTCAGTACGTATTTGTCACAATATAAATGAATTAACCGATTTCATCAGGGAAACTGTAAATTGTGTTCCAATCCTCATACAGGAATATATTGAGGGATATGGTATTGGATATAATTTCATTTCCAGGGATGGAATTGTACTGAACGCATACATTCACAGACGATTAATAGAAGATAAAGGCGTTAGTACATTACGGGAATCATTGCCTTCAACAACTTATAGCATTGAAAATGACGTTATTAAAATAGTAAAAGAGATAAACTGGAATGGCGTTGGTATGCTTGAATTTAAAATAGATTCAAATAACCAGCCTGTATTAATGGAGTTTAACGGACGTTTCTTTGGATCTGCTGAGTTATCCGTAAAAGCTGGAATAAACTTGCCCCTGTTATTTTTTGATTCTTTTGTACTTGACAAAACAATTGAGAGAAATATTATTGTTCGGAATGTAGTTGTAAGATTCTTACATGATGAGTTTATGTTAAAAGCTCAAGGTCTTTTTAAACTCAGAATCAAAGATTTTATATCATGGTTGGTTGATTTACTTCTTTCGGTTTTCAGTAAGAATCATTACATTGAGGATTCCATAATAGAAGATCCCGGATTCAGCATAGCACTCTGGCGATATGAGATCAAACGATGGTGTAAGGGATTTAATACGAGCTTAAGAGCTAAATTACTTAAAATCAATCCTTTGACTAAATGCTCCCTGAAAAATGTAAATAGAGTTTGCTTTGTTTGTTATGGGAATATATGCAGAAGTCCATTTGCATTTGAATATGCTAAAAACCTTAATAATAATTACACTTTTGATTCTCTTGGATTCATAGAAATGGAGAATAGAATGTCTCCTGCATTTGCTTTACTGGCAGCAAAAGAATTCAATGTTGATCTGACGAGTCACCAATCTAAATCTATATATTCCATAGATACAAATGAAGTAGATTTATTTGTAGTTATGGACAGGATGAACTATTTAAAACTGAGACATCATGGTGTGCCTGAATCTAAAATTCGTTTTCTGAGTAATAAGGAGATAAAAGATCCTTATGGTGGCACTCTTGATGATTATTTAATGACTTACAACAAAATAAAAGTAGAAATAGACAATATTTTTGGTTGATACCGTGATTCTGCAAACCGATCAGGCAATTATGCAATTATTTTGGTTGCAACTTATGTCCGTTCATGATACTTCGCCCTCCGATGGATAAGAAAAACTTATCCTTAAAGTACTGAACACACTGATGGGAACACTACCTGTTAGTCAGAAAGATTCGGCTTGTTTTCGTAGGAATCTGATGTCATCAAGCTGATAGTCGAGCTTGATTGTTCTGGCGATTGTTCCTGTTTCAGGGTCAATAAAAAGCACTCTGTTGTCACCGGTTACGCACAGATAGCATTTCGAGTCCGGATCATATCCTGACATGCAGAAGTGATAGCTGTCGATGCCGTTCACCGGTTTCGAACTTATCAGTTCACCGGTGGAGGGCTCGTAGACCTCAATCAGGCATATACCCGGTTCACTTGCCGGAGTCAGCGATATCAGGTGCCCGTCATCAGAGTTGAAAACAACATTTATCAGGGGTTTGCCGATGTCAACTGTTTTGATGGTGGTGCCTGTGACAGGGTTGATAAGAAGGAGTTTATTGTCAGCTCTCTGCAGGACGTACAGTTTATTTACAGGGTCAAAGAAATGAGTGCAGAGAAAGACACCTTCGCCCAGGTCAAATTCCTTATCAAGAATTATCTCCCCTGTCTTCAGGTCTGCAGTAAGAAGGTATGTATGATAGACCGGCAGTGTGGCACCATTGGTACTGTCAGGGTCATCAATGTATTTATACTCACCGTATGTACCTATGAGAAGGTTGTTTCCGGGGTCAACCACCGCGCTGGAGATCAGCCCTGGCAACCGAAACGACCTGATTATATCTCCGTCTTCAGTATCAACCAGTGTAAATAGTGTATCACAACTTACATAACCGTAGCCGCAGGTATTCGGGTCATATACCGTTGAGCTCAGTATGTGGCAGTTAACCGGGATTGTACTAACATACCCCGAGTCAAGGTCGATTGTTACCATCTCACTCCCCTTTGCAGAGGTGATTCCTGTGAGTACAAGGCTGCCAGACCCGGGTGCGGCCGGTTTATCCTCGCAGGCGGTCAGCGCAAGCAATATGAGGCTAATAATTACAGGATAACATTTCATGGCATTTAATATTTTCAGGTTAAACGTTTTCACTTATTTTTTATAACTCTCTTTCTTAGTTTTTTTATCTTTTAATTCTTCAGGCGCAAATTTCCGCTATGTAAATTTGTTTCTGTAAAATTGGTATAGAGGTGCAATAGACAAAAGAAAGTCACGGTTGATAATAGTTTAAGAGTACTAATCAAAAAACTTACAACCATGACTTTCAAAGAACGTGAGCAAATTACAAAGAAAAATTCAGATGACCTGCTTTCGCAGTTGATATATTATCAGGGAGAGAAGTTGATAAGTGAGATATTAAGACTTGGCATACAAAGCCTGATGGGTAAAGAGTTTTCACCTACATCGATCAGCCGGTTTTCAACCACTCTTGATGCTGAGTTGGACTGCTGGAGAGAAAGGGTTTTCACCAGGGAGTATTTGTACGTTGTGGCAGACGCCCGTTATGAGAGCTGCCGTGAGTATGAACAAGCCAAAATGGCTTTGGACAAGCTCTCGGATGATTACCGTCAGAAGTACCCTGATCTGGCCAATTTTGTATCGGAACACGGTTGGGAGACTCTTGGTGATTATTCTGGACCAAACTGAGCCAGCATTCCGGAGCAAAGTGAGCCACTATTCTGATCGAAAGGATAAGCCAGGAGCTTAAAAGAAGAAGCAGGGTAGTGAGGATATTCCCAAATCCGGTCAACTGCAGGCGGCTCTTTACCGCGTTACTTAAGGAATGGCATGAGGACTGGATCAGTGGAAGAGCATACCTCAATATGGATTTATTGAAAGAATTTGAACTTAAAAAACGGCTTCACCAGCAGGAGCGCGCTCCTGCTGGTGAAGCAAACACTATGACACATAAAATAATAACCGTGACTTGATAATTTTACAGAAAAAAAGTTGCACAACAAAAATTATCGGCTTTATTTATGTCTTATAATTATGTATTTTTGTAAAAATCAATAACTGTTGTTTTTACAAATATCCTGTAGTTATGAAAACAAGTAAAATTATTGCCGATTTAAGAAAAGCCAAAGGGTGGTCACAAGCTGATTTGGCAAAAAAAACCGATATTTCACAAGTAATGGTTGGCAAATATGAAAGAGGGGATGCCATTCCTTCAATTGAAGTTGCAAAAAGGATTGCCGATGCTTTGGAAGTTTCTTTGGATTATTTGGTAGGTGAAGGCACAAACAGTAAGTTTGATAAAAAAACTTTGATGCGTATTGAAGAAATAGAACAATTAGAGGACGATAAAAAAAAGACACTGTTTGATGTGATTGATACTTTTATCCGGGAAGCAAAAGGCCGTAAAGCTTTTGCAGTTTAATTTTTATACTGTTGTATTATGAAAATTTCAGAAACAAAAACACTACATCTTCCTATCCTGGTAGAACAAGACGAAGATAATTTTTACATTGTAAGCTGCCCGGTTTTTAAAGGTTGCCATTCTTATGGTTCTACCATTGACGAGGCATTGAGCAATATTAAAGAAGTCATTGATATGTGCATTGAGGAAGAAAAGGAAAAAACCACAGGAATAAACCGTTTCGTGGGTTTCAGGGAAATTCAGGTTTCGTTAAAGTCGGCTGCCGTTTAAAGCATTAACCATGCCCCAACTACCTGTTATTTCCGGTAAAGATTTAATCAAATTCCTGCAAACGCTTGGTTTTGTTGGTGTACGGGTTAATGGCTCTCACCACAGGTTAAAACACCCTGATGGAAGGGTTACTACTGTTCCGGTTCACAAAAACGAAGACCTGCCAAAAGGTCTCATGCGTAAAATAATCCGCGAAGATTTGGACATGGAACTGGATGATTTCCTGGCTATTTATAAAAAGTACAAGTAAAAAAGCCCCGGTTTCCCGAGGCTCTTTTTACAATTTAAAAGTCTTTCCTTCTATTTCATTTGCATACTCATCAGATTTATAGAACTTGTACAAATCAGTTTCACAAAACGGGCAATATTCGGGTAGTGTGACAATCAGTGTGTTTTGATATAAGGCTATAAGCACCCGGACAATGCGGAGCGGGGAATACTGTCTGATGTAATGGCCCCATAATTCATCAGACAGAATTATAGACAGAAATCTGTAATTTGGGCTTGTCTTGTCAAAATCGAATAGGATCATTTTCAAAATTCAACTTATAAAAACTTAGTAAAGCAACAATAGCATCTGACCTCTTTAAGATTGGCTGACTGAAAATTCCAATGTTTACTTAAAACTATATTTTGTAACTCACAGATGGTATGATGGGTAAGAGGGTCACCTGTTTCAGCTCGCCGTTATCCAATGTCAGATACCATGGATTAATATTAGGATAGGCATTCTTCAACCGTTAAAACTGCAGTGTATCCTTATCAACAGAGTACATGGCAAAAATGCCGCATCCATTGCTGGTATTGCTGTGAAGTCTGATCGGCTCTGAGAAAGGATCATCAGATACTTTATAGTATTTCCACCTGTCAATCATATAGTTGTAATAATCGTAACTCAAAGAGTAGAGAGAAACCACATAATATGTACCGTCGCCTGGATGGGGGGCTATAATTTTAAACGAATGACTGCTGCCGTTAAAACTTTTATCACTCCACAGTAACTCCCACGTTGTCCACTGAGTGATCGGCGCCCAGTTATAACCCTTCAGTGAGCCACTATAACGATGAGCTTTTGATTTATAACGATATGTCATATACGGGGGATCGGGGTCAGAGTAGATTGCGTATTGCATTCTGCAATCTCTGTCAAGATATGTGGACGAAAGATCTATACTATTCAGTCCTATACGGTAAAAATTCTCTATATCGGGTGGATCATCGATTGTGATTGTAAACTCAATTAGGGAACCATTTTTGCGAGATTCATCAATAAGGCTGACTTTATAAGCCGGAGTGTCAAAATACCATTCCGGCCATCCACCTGTAAGATAACACCAGGATAACTCTTTAATCTTTACAGTGTTGGGCTTGGTGTCTCTTCCTGTCACAGTTTCAAAGCCCGGGTAGTTTACTTTAACAGTATATTCTTTCCCTTCAGAAAGAACAACTGATGAATCCACCGGGAAATCCAGATACCCTTGAGTAGAAATTGTTCCTGACAATATTGCCGGGGTGTCAAGGGTTAAACTCTTATAGAACACTCCATTTTCAAAAAGGTCAACCTGACAATCAATGTCCATTTGAATTGCAGGATCCTGTATCCCTCTTGCCATTGTAACTCTCACCCTGCTATCTCGGTCTGGACCAATAAATGATTGAACAGCTAACAGAGGTTCTGTTTCAGGAAAGCTGAAGGTCATATCATCGGAGCATGAGGAGAGGATAAACAGAATCACCAGGCAGGATGAATAAATGGTATATGGTGTGGTGAATGGTTGTTTCATCATATTATAGTTTCGATTTTAAAGGGTATGATGGAGCCCGCATGACTGAAAACTTCTTCTGTTTGCTTAAAACTCTATTTTGTAACTCACAGATGGTATAATGGGGAACAGAGTCACCTGTTGCAGTTCACCATTATCTAGTGTCAGATACCATGGATTCATTTTCGAATAGGCATTGTAAATGTCCACCCTGAACGTTTTTCTTCCCCACTTTTTGGAAGTTTTTCGTTCAAGCCCGATATCAAGCCTGTGATATAACGGGAACCTGATATTGTTTATCCTTTCCAGGAATGGCAGATCACCCTGTATAATCCTGTCGTAAAACGAGAATACAGTCCCGCTCTGCATGACGAAACTGCCACTGATACTAAGTTTATGGTTGATCTTGTAGCCAAGGGAGAGCCTGAAATCGTGAGGCCTGTCATACTTGTGATCAAATCTCTCACCATTATTTATCTCAGGCGATTGCCGTGTTGTCTTAGAAAGGGTGTAAGTAAGGAGTGCATAGGTTTTATGCAGTTCAGCCTGAAGGAGGAACTCGGCACCGTAACCAAGACCTGTTACCGGGATGATATTATCTTCCCATCGGGGATATAGTACGAAGCTTGCACCTTCCCTGTACATGTAAAGATCCCTGCTGCTTTTAAGGAACAGATTGACCTCACCGCGGAAGAAAGTTCCGGGATTGAAAAAAGCAGCTACCTCAACCTGCTGTGTCCTGGATGGCTTTATATTGCCATAGGAGGGAATCCACACATCGTTTACTGCCATTACATTTGAAGAACTTACAGTATGGATCGACTGTGAGGAAAGGGTATAGGCACCCATCAAAGTCAGATACTCTCTGACTTTAAAGGAAGCCAGCAGCCTGGGCTCTGGTAAAAAGTAAGCAGATTTAAGGTCTGATAAAAGGGTAAGCCTTATTCCCGGCCGGAGTGTGAACCTGTCATTGAATGTGATTCGGTCTTCAATATAAGCTCCTGCTTCGAGCTGGGAGATTCCTTCAAGGCTGGCATTTTCACCTGCCGGGTGGTTTACAAGTTCCCCGTTTGTATAGAGAAATGTGCCAATAACAGGCTTCACAGAGCGTAGATTGGTAAAGATGCCTGCCTCAAGATTATGGACTTTACCTGTTATGGCCACGGTGCTGTTAAAACCAAGCTCTTTGATCCTGCTGCTGGTTGTATTTATTGCATCTTCAGTCTGAATTTCTTCTTCATAGCGGGTCAGATGGATCTCTTCACCGGACTCTGACAGGAAATCCTGAAAGAACAGACGAGTGGTAATGCTTTTGTTCGCAGCGGGCCGGTTGGTCCATGAAATCCCTGCAAGCATATCTTTCCAACCTGAGATCACTCTGTTCTCGTACAGAGTTTCAACATCATCGTCGAATTCTGTGTAGCTCGTGTACTTCTCAAGCTTGTCACGGTTGAAATAGAGGGTAAGGCATAAGTCATTATCATTTCCGATATCGCGTGATGCATACAGGTTCAGATCATGAAAATCAAAAAACGGGAAATCAGGGAAACTGCGGTTAAGTGTTTTGTTCAGAAATTTGGTTGTGCCGATCCTGCCGGCCACTGCAACCGTTGTAACGGAGTCGGGTGAAAAAGCAACGCCGGCGCCCGATACCAGCAGCCCGGCTGAAACGGAAGTAAGGACTGTATCAGAGACACTTCTGTCGGTATTGAAATTAACCACTGATGACAGCTTTCCACCGTATCTTGCAGGAAATCCTCCTTTCATAACTTCCACGTCGGAGACCATGAAGGGATCGATAGCCGAGATCAGCCCCGAAAAGTGAAATGGCTGATATACCGGGAATCCGTTAAGATTAAAAAGGTTCTGGTCATATTGGCCTCCCCTTACAATAAGCCCGGCCGACCCTTCTCCTCCTGATTGGACCCCGGGCAGGTACTGGATTTTTTTCAAGAGGTCCTCACCGCTGCCGATCACGGGCAGGAAGCTCACCTCGGCAGGGGCAAAGCCGGTGATCTCAATATTGGAGTCTCGTTTAAAACCAGGCTTACGGGATCCGGTTACTCTGATCTCTTCGATTGAGACCAGTTTGTCATAGTATAGCATCAGGGTAGTATCATTTCTAACGGTCAAATCCGATTTCATCTCTTCATACCCGCCGTACTTAATATGCAGTGTAAGTGAGCCGGCAGGATGATAAAATGAAAACCTGCCCCTGATATCTGTAAGGTACCTGTCTTGATCAACTTTAATCACTGCATCAGGAAGGGGAATTCCAGTCTGGGCATCAAGGACGAATCCCTCGATCCGAAGGCGTTGCCCGTTGATTAATGAGCATACAGCCAACAGAAGCATTATGAATATAAGTTTTTTCATTCCTCAACGATTAAAATTGCAGGGTATCTTTATCAACCGAGTACATGGCAAAAATACCGCATCCATTACTGGTATTGCTGTGAAATCTGATTGGCTCAGAGAATGGATCCTGTAATAACTTACAATACCTCCACCTGTCAATCATATACCTGTAGTAATTTTCACTCAGGGAGTATAGGGAAATAATACATTTTGCTCCTTCATCGGGCCTGGGAGCGATGATCGTTATTGAATGCCTGCTGCCATCGAATTCGTCGTCTTTCCACAGAAGTTCCCAGGTAGTCTGATAAATAATCATGGAATTTCCATTTTTGGTATTACCAGTCCCGGAGGCCTGAGATTTATTTTTTCTGTAATTAAATATGACATAAGGGGGATCCGGATCTGAAACAATAGCATATTGTATTCGATAATGGATAGTGTCACGGGGTATTGAGTAATTGTCAGGAACGAGATAATTGATACCGATCTGGTAGAAGTCTCCAATTTCAGGGGGGTCATCAAAGTTTATGACGTACTCAATCAAAGCTGTGTCCCTATTTGTCTGCCAGTTGTCGTCAAACGTATTTTGATATCGTTTCTGTGGAGTATTATAGTACCATTCCGGCATTTCGCCTGTAAAAAAACGCCAGCTTATGCTGTTGATCTTTACTGCGTTTGGTTTGATATCCCTTGCCGTCACGGTTTCAAAACCGGGGTAATTGACTTCAACTGAGTATTCCCTCCCCTCTGTAAGTGCCAGGGAGGACTCTGCAGGGTAAACCAGATAGCCTTTATTAGTCATTGTTCCGGATGCAATAACCGGGGTGTCAAGGATTAATCTCTTATAAAACACTCCGTCTTCAAACATGTCAACTTTACATTCAATGTCCATTTGAATATGCGGATGCTGTATCCCTCTCGCCATTGCAACCCTCACCTCACTGTCCTTATCCGGACCGATAATGGATTGAACGGCTAAGAGAGGTTCTGTTTCAGGTAAGCTGAAGGTCATATCACGGGAGCATGAGCAGATACCTCCGATGATTATTATCAAACCAATTACCCGTAAAGCTGTCT
>ERZ795031.4981-NODE-4981-length-10857-cov-4.370117_pt1 | contig 10857 bp, 5 predicted proteins | sample MGYA00375123_ERZ795031 | MGnify/ENA primary metagenome ERZ795031 (study PRJEB30166, sample SAMN05720159) | activated sludge metagenome | isolation source: anaerobic digester from wastewater treatment plant | place: USA | collected 2015-04-21 ... | reverse complement strand
AACTTCACTATATGTACCATTTGGGTTCCTTGTCAAATTTGAAATTGCTTTTACAGCTCCTGTTTTTACGTCCATCAAAACAACAGTTCCGCAAGATGCCTGACATTCTGTTAATTCATTTCGTAAAGATTTTTCTGCAGCTTCTTGTAGGTCAATGTTAATCGTGCTTACAACGTCAATTCCGTTTATTGGATCTTTTAAAATAATATCTGTACGTTTCCCTGCCATTTTGCGAGTTACCTTAAGACCTTCTGTACCTCGCAAAACACTATCATATTGTAACTCTAAACCATTTTTACCGCCTTTTTCTTCTATACCATAAATATCACCTATTGTTCTTGATGCAAGTGAACCGAATGGCTTTACCCTTGTTACGCGTTCTTCAGTAAAAAATCCCCCTTGAATCGAACCCCTATGCAAAATAGGGAATTTTTTAATTTCCATGTAATCCAAATACGATACTCGTTTTGGATATATTTTGTATTGAGCGCTTTTGTTTTTATATGCTCTGGTCAAATCTCTTTCGTATTCTTTGGCTGTCTTATCTCCAAATTTTTTAGCAAGTGCATCTGCTAACTCTTTAACATGTAACTGGAAATAATTTTTTGTATCACCTTTTTTTATTATTCTCAAGGCTTCTACTCGCATATCCATGTACAAGTAATAGGTAGGAAGGGAGCTAGCCATCAACCTACCATCGTCAGACAAAATATTACCTCTTTTTGCTTTTATTGTATCAGGTTTAGATATTCTTTTATCTGCTAACTTACGAAGAGCGTCACCTTCAACATTTTGCAGGTAAATAATGCGTCCAAATACTATCCCGAATAATGCTAAAATAACAACAAATACAAAGCCAAATCGAACAAGTATGTCTGTTTTAACATCCTTCTTTCTTGTTAAAACTATTATTGCTAGTACAATAAGACCAACGATAAGCAAAATGAGCGCTATGTATATTGCTGTTTCCACTATTCTTTAATAATTACCTTATAAGGGGGCATTGTAGGCTGTTCAAGTTGTAAACCATGCTTGTCAACCAATTTTTTAATTTCTTCCGGTCTACTTATGCTTAATAGTTCAGTTTCAGTAACCATAGAAATGTATTTTTCGCATTCTAATTCTTTGTTCAGTTTGTCAATAAGTGCCAATTGCTTTTCGCAAACCATACGGTTGTTCATGTAAATAAAAACAAGTGCGATAATGAGCAGAATTAATTTGGTTTGCTTTAGAAAATAGCTTTTAGTAAAAATATTTCCACTAATAACATCTTTGATTGATGTTTCTTTTAAATCCTTAACTTCATCCTTGTTAAGAATTTTGGAAATGATTTTTTTACTGTTATCTGTCATTTTTTCTCTGCTATTCGTAATTTTGCGCTACGTGAGCGCGGGTTTCTAATAATTTCTTCTGTGTCGGGTATTGTTATTTTGCCAATTGTGCAAAAAGGGCTGATTAGGTTACCATAGAAGTCTTTTTCTTGTTTCCCATCAAAATTGCCGGTCTTCATAAAGTTCTTTACCAATCTGTCTTCGAGCGAGTGATATGTGATAATCGAAAGCCTACCTCCTTTTACTAATACTTTTTCAGATGATAATAACATTGTTTTTAGTGCACCCATCTCGTCATTTACTTCAATTCTTAAAGCTTGGAAGATGCGTGCTAAATCTTTTTTTTCGTCTTTCCCGCAGAATGGCTTTACACAATCAACTAATTCAAATATTTCATTAAATGCTTTTTTCTCACGTTTTTTGATAATAGCACGAGCAATTTTTCTAGATTGATTTAATTCTCCGTACAAGTAAAATACATTAGCCAAATGTTCTGCATCGTAATGATTGATGATTGTCTCAGCTGTAAGAAATGCGCGCTGATTCATTCTCATATCTAATTTTCCGTTAAATCTGAATGAGAATCCTCTCTCAGCTTCATCAAAGTCGTGTGAAGATACTCCAAGATCGGCTAAGATGCCATTTACAGGATATAAGTTGTAGTATCTTACAAAATTGCTTATATAACGAAAATTGCTTTGTGCGAATATGAATCTTGAATCGTTCGGTATGTTTGCAATAGTATCCTTATCTTGGTCAAAAGCCAGTAATTTGCCTGACGCATCCATCCTATTTAGTATTTCGCGAGAGTGACCACCTCCTCCGAATGTTGTGTCTATAAAAACGCCACCCTTTCCGATGTTTAAGCCATCGATACTGGCGTTTAGTAGTACTGGAGTGTGGTATAATTCTGACATTTTATTATATATAAGTTCTATCTATTCAATGCGAATAAATCTAAATTTAACAAACAATAATTTTGTTCGCAGTTAATTATTGTTCGAATTGTCGGGCTTTTCCATTAATTTTTCAAGCTCGGCAGCAAAAGAATCAGCTGAAATAAAGGTTTCTTCAATCTTGTTTGATGGCCAAATCTCAATACTTGTATCGCAACCTACAAAACGAATGTCATTTTTTATTCCGATAGACTCAATATAGCGTTTAGGTATCAGCATACGACCATTATCTTCTAATTCGATACGATTAGCCTCGGCTACAAACTGGCGGAATACTTGTTCTTCTTTTCTATTCCAACGACTTAATTTTTGGCGCATAACACCAATAATTTCCTCCCAAACAGCTTCGGGATATAAAACTAAACAGTCGTCGAAAATGCCCTTGCGCAGTACAAATACCGAATTTTCATCAACCAGACGTCTGAATTGAGCCGGTACAAAAGCCCTTCCTTTTGCATCAACTTTAGCTTCGATATTTCCAATAAATGATGGCATTTTTATTTTTTAAATTACTTGTAAAGATAAGATATTTTACGACATTTTACAACTTTTTGCGACACAATTATCCACTAAGTTATCAACAATTTTAAGTAAAATTCAAATAGAATTCATTAACGAATAAAACATTATTTACAGAAATATTCATTTATCGTGTAATCCTATATATTTTAGGTGTTTTTCAATATTATTATTAAAAAATTTGTACTTTTGCACTTTAAATGTAGAATGGATATGAATGGTATAGCATTGATAGATGTAGCATCAATTTTATCATCTCGAACGGGCAAAAAACCTTCTCGTTTAGTTGTTGCTATACTCAAGCGCTTAATTCATCAAGATTGGATTAACGATGTTTTACTCAAGATAGGAACTCGCAAAGATGTTGATTTTATGTGCGCAGTAGTCGAGGCCATGGATATACATTTAGAAGTTAAGGGTTTGGAGAATTTACCGGAACCGGGTAATCGAACAATGTTTGTTTGCAATCACCCGTTAGGTGGGGTAGATGTAGTGTCTGTTGTGTCTGTTGTTGGTGTTAAATACCCGGAGGGTTTATTAATTCCTGCAAATGATTTTCTGTTGCATCTTAAAAATATTAAGGACATGCTTATCCCTGTTAATAAAGTTGGTGGACAGAGCAAAGAATTGTCAGATAGATTGAATGCAGCATATGCCTCAGATGCGCAATTAATGTTTTTCCCTGCAGGTAGGGTGTCGAGAAAACACAAAGGAATTATTGCTGATGATGAATGGAAAAAGAATTTTGTATCAAAGTCGGTCGAGTATCATAGACAAGTGTTACCGATTCGTATTGATGCGCAAAATTCGCGTTTGTTTTATTTTGTAGCACGGATACGCAAAATAATCGGATTGAAACTTAATATAGAAATGTTGATGCTTCCACGAGAGCTATATAGACAAAGAGGTAAAACCATAAAAATAACTATAGGAAAAGCTGTAGCATGGAAAAATCTCGATAGTACAAAATCTCCCAAGGTGTTGGCGCAAGAAATACGAGCCATGGTGTACAACTTATAAATTTGTGTATGGAGGAAATTATACAAGCTGTAGATAGAAAATTACTAAAATCAGAATTAACACCCGATAAGTTTCTTAGAAAAACTAATAAGGGTGGAAATGAAATATATATTACCACTGCAAAAGATTCTCCAAATATAATGCTTGAATTAGCTAGATTGCGTGAGTTGTCTTTTCGCTCTGCAGGTGGAGGCTCCGGTAAATCTCTTGATATGGATGAGTTTGATACTATGGAATGTCCATATAAGCAATTATTTGTTTGGGATCCGGATTCAGAAGAAATTATTGGAGGTTATCGCTACATAATGGCTAATGATATAAAATTGTCAGAGAATGGACAACCTCATTTGGCAACTGCCGAAATGTATTATTTTACCGACAATTTTATTAAAAACTACTTACCGTACATGATCGAATTGGGTCGATCTTTTGTACAACCTGATTATCAATCAAGTAAAAAAGGGGCTAAGAGTTTGTTCGCTTTGGATAATATATGGGATGGTTTGGGAGCTCTGTTAGTAAAAAATCCCAATCTTAAGTATTTCTTTGGAAAAGTAACCGTATATCAACATTATAATTCTACAGCCAGAGATATGATATTCGGATTTTTGAGAAAATATTTTCCAGATCACGAAAATCTTGTATACCCGGTTGATCCTTTTGAAATTTCATTTACTCCAAAACAAATTGATAATTTATTTAATGCTCCAACATATAAAGAAAATTTCCACATACTTAATAGAGAGGTAAGAGCGTTGGGTGTTAATATTCCTCCCCTGGTAAATGCTTATATGGGCTTATCTCCCAATATGAGTTCTTTTGGTTTTGCTGTATATCACGAATTCGGTGAACTTATTGAATGCTGCATTATGATCCCTATAGATCAAATGTATGAAGAGAAAAAGCAAAGACATATTACAACTTTCTTAGAAGGACCGGAAAATAAAACGGTTTAATTGCAATATTGTACTGATTTTTTACGTTACAGAGGTATAATTACTGTGTTTTTATGTAACGATTGCATAAAAATGATTACATTTGTATTATAAACCTTAATCCTTTATTATGAAAAGAAATTATACAAACATACTACAATTAATTGCATTACTATTTGTATCAATTCTTTGTTGCACTCAGAATGTTTCCGCTGCGTATACATTAGCAGTTTATCCAAATGCTAATCCTACTGATATACAACATTTTGATTTTGTACAAAAACCATCAAATGTTCCGGATGAAATGCGTGTAGTTGCCAATTTTTCGGGCAATGCCAATGATTACTCATTTTGGGTTGGTCAAGATTATGCAAAAGATGCCTATTCTGCCGATGTTCCATTATCAAATGTGATTCTAAATTGTACTACAGGTAGTTTTACTACGAGTATTTATACAACCAATACTGCAGCTAACCATTTTCCTCACGATTTTATCTGTTTAGATACAGATGAATATATATACGGTATGGCTTGCTGGTATGACATCGCAGCAAATTGTGGAGGTGGTGCTTCTTCAGCAGGTAATCACGTTTTCACAACGAATGATCATGTTGTATGGACGTATTCTTTCCCGCTTGTAAATGTTTCATCAGGCTTTAAGATATTAAAATCTGCCGATGGAGTTAATTGGGCTTGGAATATGGGACAATTAGGACACGAACAATCAAGAACATTCTTAACTGAAGGAACAGGTGTTAATATTAATATAACAGCTTCCGGATGGGCAGGTGATTGTACGCTTGATTTGCCTAGTATTGCTAACGGCGATACAGTATTGTTGAGCTTGACAAAAAGTGGTGCCAATTATGCAATATCAGCTAGTTATGAATTAGCTAAACCTGAAATTTCGACAGATGATAGCGATTGTTCAAACGTTGTTTTTGAAATAACTAATTATCAAGCTTCACGAACATACACCTGTACTTTAGATGGTTCGCCCGTTACACTTACAAATGGAGTTTATTCAATAAATAATCCGCAACCTAATACTACTTACATTTTTGAGGCTGTAGTTTCTGAGGGTGCTCTTACATCTGAAGTGTCCACAGCTTCTTTTTTGTATGAAGGCAATCCCGATCCTCCGGTAGTTCAATCATATCGAGAGTGTCAGCAAGTAGGAACAGCAACATGGTCATCTTTAGTTAATTGTCCATCATGCAATTTGCTTTGGTATGATTCACAGATATCTATTAACCCTATTTCAGAACCATCATCATTCGATAAAAATACAGTAGGAGTTACAACTTATTACGTATCACAGGTAGTTGATGGTTGTGAAAGTTCACGTCAAGAAGTTTCTGTTACTGTGTACGAGTTGCCAAATCCTTTGGTAGGTTTGCCGCAATCAATATGTTCAGGAAGTGTAGCTCAGTTGGGTTCAAGCCCTGTCGCGGATGTTGATTATTCATGGTCACCTGCCGACAAATTAGATGATGCAACAATTGCAAACCCTACAACACTGCCTTTGACATCAAGTCAGGAATTTACACTAACTGTACAAAAGCATTCATATCCTGTACCTTCGTGTAGCAGTCAGGCATCTGTTTGGGTTACTGTTGTACCAAAGCCGTCTATTACATTGGATCCTTCATCTGCAACTATCTGTGAGGGTTCAACTGTTCGTTTACGCAATTTAAATGACGAAAGTGCAGATGTATCATATCTATGGGAGCCCTCAGGATTGGTATTAGCGCCTACATCGGTAGACACAGAGTCTCTAGCACTTAACGCAAGCCAAGATTTTGCTTTAGTAGCAACAAATCGTAACATCGCTAATTGTATTAGCACTGATACAGTAAGGGTAAATATTGTGCCAAATCCGACAGCAGATGCGGGAAATGATCGTAGTATATGTGAAGGTTCAACAACTCAGTTAGGGACGCCCGCCGAATTAGGAATGTCTTATTTTTGGACACCTATTGACAAAGTTGATAATGCTAATATAGCTCAACCAAATACGGTTGCATTAAATACGAATACAATATTTTTGCTAAATGTTGTAATGACTTCTTCACCATTTTGCTCTTCTAGCGATCAAGTGACAATTGATATAGATGAGAATCCGGATGTATATACAGTTTCCGGTGATAGTGCTTATTGCGAGGCACAACCATATACCGACATGATAGTAGAATTGTCCGGTTCAAGTCTGGGAGCAGAATATATGTTGTGCAAAGATGGTCTTGAAGTAGGTACTTGGACGGCAGGTACAGGAATGCCAATGTCATGGCCAAATAACCCAAAAGGAGTATATACGGTTAAAGCGAGAACAATAAATACACAGTGCGAATTGTGGATGAATGGGTCAGCAACAATAATTGAAATGCCGGCACCAACCGTTACCATGATTAGCAATCCTGTTAATGTTTGTCCGGGTGAAACAATAAAAATGGAATTATCATTTACAGGTACACCTCCATACTCATTCGATTTGTCTATCAATAATGTTACAAGTACGCTGACAAGTGCCAATAATTATTATGATTTTGATTATGAACCTGCCGGCGAAACCGTGTTTATGGTCAGACGTTTGCAAGATAAGTATTGTGAAGTAAATTATGCTAACCCTCCAACATACGAATTACAGGTTGATTCTGTTGATAGTTATAAAATTTTATCAGATCCTGAGGATGCTCTTTTATGTCCAGGTGATGGTGTTAATTTGTATGTTACGTATTCAGGGACTACTTCTACTTTTTTGTGGAGTACTGGTGCAACAGGAACTTCAATAAATGTTGTTCCGGCAGTAACAACAAAATATTCATTAAGAGCAGTGACTTTTAATGGTTGTATTATGAAAGATTCTATTGTTGTAACCGTTGGAGCAAAAGAACATATCCAAATACATGGCGTATCACCCACTCAAACGTATTGTTCATCAGATGCACCTTCGTATTTTTCTGCAACTCCTCAAGGTGGAGCATTCTCGATTCAACCTGCAACTACAGCTTTAACAAATGGAGGTTATTTTGATCCAAGTCAAATTACAAGCAGCGGCACTTGGGCTGTAACATATACTTATGCAGATTTGTATGGCTGTATACAAGACACCACATTCAATATTTATGTTAATGTTTTGCAAGATGTTGATTGGTACATAGATCCTGATGTGTCACCATATCAACCTTCATATACCTATTGTATTCCGGAAGGCAATCAAAAAGAATTTAATTTGGTTGGTGTACCGGGGCAAGCAAATGGTACGTGGAAGTTATTCTCAAACGGCGGTACTTCCACCTTATCTCCACTTACAGGGCCAACATCAAGATTGACAAATGTGAGTGCAGGAGTTTATAATGTTGAGTATTCTATTTTAGATAATAAAGGTTGTAAGAGTTCAATGGTTAAAACCATCACCGTAAGAGAAGAGGTTCAAAAGAAAATTATTAACGATGATATTTTTGTAATTCCAAATGATACACTTTGTTATTATTCAAATTTGGCCACTATTAGAGCTTCAAATATAGGCGGAACATTTACTCTTAGTACGCCGGCAATGAAGATTAGTGAGGATATAACAGCCGGCGAGTTGCTAATTGATCCCTCAAGAGCTGGTGGTCAAGGAGAACAACAAGTTATCTATACAATGTTGGATGATCAAGGATGTCCGTCAAAATATTCAAAGTCTTTCTATATAAAGTCTCCTACAAATATTTATCCATTTGGCATCAAGTCTTCATATTGTAATTACGAAAACAATGTATTAATCACAGTTAGCTCGGCAACACCGACAACAGGAACTTTGAGTATATACAAAAACCATAATTACATAACACCTGTTTTGCAAAAGGCAATTCCTCAAGAAGGCGATGTTTATTTTCAACCATCATGGGGCGAAGGCGTATATGAACTATTGTATGAGTACAATGATGGTATTTGTGATTTCGAATATAGAGATTCAACTCATGTATATGCTCCGGATATAATTAATATGAACCTTAAAGCAGACCATTGTTTAGGTGATGTATTAACTTTGGCCGCTACTCCTTCCGGCGGTATATATGGTACAGATGCACCTCAATCTGCATTGGTAAATAATGTGTTCTATACATCAAGAGCCGGCTTAAATTATCATGATATTTGGTACACTGTCAATAACGAACATGCTTGTCAAAGCAGTGATACCGCAACTATTTTAGTTCACGGAACAAATAATATGGGAATATATTATTTACAGGAAGAATATTGTGAACCTAAGGGAGTCGTTCAAATTTCTGGTATACCAAAATCTCCGGGAGTAGGAGTCTTTACGGGTCCAACGTTTTTAACTAATCTTCCTGATGGATATGCAAATATTGATTTATCGCAATCATCTCATACAAGTTCTTATACAATAGCATATCATTACACTCAAACATATCAATCTTCTACAGGTGTTAATGAACAATGTACATCTAGTATATCAAAGAGATTTAAGGTGCTGAATGAATCTTCTGATTTCTTTGGAATTGAAGATAATGATATGATTTGTGGCTCTTTAGATTCCGTTGTTATATTAGGTAATCATGCTCCTTCAGGCAGATTCGAATTCAGTCAGACAGGTTCCATAGGATTTCGCGATTATAATAATGGTACAGCTGTTATATATCCAACTAAATTAGGTGAAAATGTATATTCAATTACCTATTATTATGATTATAGAGATACCAATGGAGATTTAATTTGTACAACAGAGGCAACAAAATCCTTCTCTGTAACGCAAGTTGAAGAAATTCAAGAAGCATCTTTGTTCTGCGACAACAATTATACAGCTGTACGTCTGCATAATACTGATACGCAGACACTATATGAATTGAATGTAAATAATGCAGTGTTCCAAACCCAGCAAGGTGTTGGTGGTGATCTTGATTTCAATCCACTTACGGTTAATGCCTACATTAAAATATTTGCATACAAGAATGGATGTAAGATTCAAAGTCCTCAATTAATTTCAACAAATGTATTGCGTATAAATTCATTGAATTCTACCAATATCCAATGTTATGGAGATGGAAACGGATCTGCAATAGCAAGAGTATCCGGTGGTGGTTACCCATATATGCACCAGATTAGAAAAAATGATGGTACGTTTGTTGTGCAAGATTCAGTATCACACACATTGACTAAAGGTCAGTATACATATTCTGTAAGTGATTCAATAGGTTGTTCTCGTACAGCTACGTTTAGAATTAATGAACCGGATTCATTAATAGTCGGTTTGACTGTTACTGATTTGACCTGTTTTACAGAACGAAACGGACAAGTAGCTGCAGCGGTTAGTGGTGGAATGTCTCCATACTCATTCACTTGGTACCGTTTGCCAAGTACAATGCCTATATCAAATTCTGCAACCATAACTAACTTATCACCTGGTGATTATCGTCTGAATCTAATTGATAATAAAGGTTGTCAACCCGCTGTTGATGCTGTAACAACGGTAACTGTAACATCACCGCCTCAATTGTTATTGACTTTGGTTAGCAAACAAGATGTTTTAGTTACAGGCGAAGCAACCGGTGCAATAACCATAAATGTAAGTGGTGGACAGGCGCCTTATTTCTATAATTGGACAGGCAGAAGCATCACACCTGCAACTGAAGGCTTGCAGAATCAAACTAATTTATTGGCAGGTCGCTATTATGTAAAAGTTTGGGATGCACTGGGATGTGCAACCGAAACATTAGAAGTTGAAATAACTGAACCTCAAGAAATAGCGGTTAGTGTATATCAAAAGAATGTTTCTTGTTATGGTTTGTCAGATGGTAAAATAATGTTGAATGTGACAGGAGGTACTCCTCCATTCACATATACATGGACATCAGATAAAGGATTATCTGCCTCAACAAGAGACTTGAATAATATCCCTGCAGCTGTTTATACTGTGCATATGGTAGATTCACGTGGAAAAGATTACAATAATGTATTTATTATTACGGAGCCTAACTTGTTAGAATCAGAAGTTCTTATAACAACCGCTGATACGGTAGATTGTTTTGGCGATAAAACAGCACACATTGATGTTAGAGTAACGGGTGGAACGACGCCATATACATTGGT
>ERZ795031.4980-NODE-4980-length-10859-cov-3.679008_pt1 | contig 10859 bp, 10 predicted proteins | sample MGYA00375123_ERZ795031 | MGnify/ENA primary metagenome ERZ795031 (study PRJEB30166, sample SAMN05720159) | activated sludge metagenome | isolation source: anaerobic digester from wastewater treatment plant | place: USA | collected 2015-04-21 ... | reverse complement strand
CTCTGACTTGCGTGAGTCGGGTGCTATTGAGCAGGATGCCGACCTGGTGCTGTTTATCTACCGTCCTGAATACTATAAAATTGAAGAATTTGAAGATAACACCCCAACCGCTGGACTTGCTGAGATTATTGTTGCTAAGCACCGTAACGGTCAGGTAGGCGAGGTAAAGCTGAGGTTCCAGAAAAACATTGGACGGTTTACCGATTATGAAGATTTTAAAGACGTGGAAGAGCCGGCAATGCAGCCCAACGAAGCCTTTTACGAGCCGGCAACGAAAATTGTACAATCAAAAATCAATAAAAAATCTGCCAAAAAGACCGATGATCCCCCTGTGGATGTTCCTTTTTAATCCATGGGACATAGGCCGCAAACAGGCTGGTTGCCATGTCGGGTATACTAAGCAGCAGTATTTTACGTTATAATAAATTGCTATCCGTAAGCATTCATGAAAAAATTTTTACTGATTCTATGTTGTTTTTTGCTTGTGAAGCCTGTCAACAGCGCTTATTTGCTCATCCCCATGGATAATGCCCAGCAAAATCACCTTAAGGCCTATGGGGTAGCTTATTGGATTTTGCAGCGCGAGGTGGAGGTTAGCTGGTTGCTTAATTACAGAGGTGGAAGCTTTATGTGTAAATATCTTGATGTATTTAAGGACGAATGCAATATCCGCGGGGTTTCCAGCGAAGTGATTTCGGATGCTCAGGCAGCCCTGGTGCTGTCGGAAATTGCCGATCCTGAGATAAATATGGATGATGTGAAGCTTGTTAAAGTCCCCAAAATTGCCGTGTACTCTCCTAAAAATAAGCTTCCATGGGACGATGCCGTTACCCTGGTGCTTACCTATGCCGAAATACCCTACGATGTGGTGTATGACGAGGAAGTGTTGCAGGGTCTTTTACCCACCTACGACTGGCTGCACATGCACCACGAAGACTTTACAGGGCAATACGGCAAATTCTGGGCAAACTATAAAGATGCTGCCTGGTATAAAGAGGATAAAAGGTTGTCGGAAGAAACGGCAAAAAAACTCGGTTACGACAAGGTGTCGCAACTTAAGTTGGCGGTAGCAAAAAAAATCCGTGATTTTGTAGCAGGTGGAGGTTACCTCTTTTCTATGTGTTCGGCTCCCGATAGCTATGACATAGCGTTGGCCGCCGAAGGAACCGATATCTGCGATGTGATGTTCGACGGCGATCCGCGCGACGCACAGGCACAGCAGAAACTCGACTATTCAAAGTGTTTTGCTTTTACTGGTTTTACCCTTGTTACTAATCCATACGAATACGAAATATCTAATATCGACGTTTCGTACTCGCGGCGGGTGCTTCCTCAGAATGATTTTTTTACCTTGTTCGAATATTCTGCTAAATGGGATCCTGTGCCTACTATGTTGTGCCAGGACCATGAAAAAATCATCAAAGCCTTTATGGGACAAAGTACTGCTTTTAATAAAAAATTTATAAAATCAGGAGTGTTGATAATGGGCGAAAACAAGTCGGCCGACGAGGCGCGATACATTCATGGCGAATACGGCAAAGGCATGTGGACATTTTTGGGCGGCCACGATCCCGAAGATTACCAGCATTTTGTTTATGACCCGCCTACCAAACTGGAACTTTATCCCAATTCGCCCGGGTATCGCCTGATTTTGAATAATGTGTTATTCCCTGCCGCCAAAAAGAAAAAGCAGAAGACCTGACAAAGCAGGTTTCGGGTTAAAAAGTGATGGTCTGAAATTTATTATCCACACAAAGCACCGCCTGATTAAGACAACTGTCAGGATAGGTGAGCGTGGTGATGGAATGTCCGGGTGAAATTATTTCAGTTTTTCCGCTTCCTATCCAATAGCAAAAATTGGCAAATTGCAGTGCGTCCACTATGGCAACCTGGAAGGAAATTCCCTCAGCAACATCAATGCTGGATTCATAGGAGGCGTTTCCGCCATAAATAAAAAGGTCATCTGTAATATTGGCAGGAGTGGTATGGCCCTGTACCCATTGGCAGTAATGCGTTGCCGACCACTGCCCGGAAGGATTTACTGAGACAGATACTAAATTTGTGGAATCCGTGAACGAAAAATTTTCCGTATCCGTTATGTTGATGTGCTTGAAACCACTGACAACGGCTGATGCCACCGTGTAATTGTTGAACGTAACATTAAATTTGGCATTGAGAGGCCATGCAGGGCCCGGTATTTCAATTGTCAGTTCGCCTGCACGGCTGACACCGTCGGCACATTGGCATCCTCCCGCCGGAAATGTCATATGCAGGGTTTTTGGCCATGACAAAGTATCGGCTGAATTCAGATTACAGGTAATACAGGGGTCATTAAGCCTAAAATTGTTTGAATCATTGGGGTGATACAGGCTGTCGTTCACTGCGATTACACTATAAATAAGCGTTTTGAATATGTCATTGGAAACGGTTTCAAAAGTATTTGAAATGATGGCTTGCTGCACACTATCCTGTTCGCCGGAAGTATCTTTTTGACATGAACTCAATCCGGTGAAAACTGCAACAATTAACATCGGCACGAAAAATGTCTTTTTCATTTTTCTTTTTTTACATAAGTTAAAAATGTATAATTCAGGCCGTTGTCGGGGTCGGATTGTCTTTCGCTTTCTTCAGTAAGTTTCCATTCTTTGTCAGAAATAACCGGGAAAAAAGTATCGGCTTCCAGCATTGTATGTACCTTGGTGATGTAGAGGGTTTGGGCTATCCCGAAAAACTGCCTGTAAATGCTGGCTCCGCCCATAATGAAGTTCTCAGCATGCTCGTCCATTTTTTCTATGGCTTCATGTATAGAATAAACGGTTTCGCAGCCTTCAAAGGTTTCGTTTGGGTCATCGGTAATGATAATGTTCTTTCTTTTGGGCAGAGGCCTGAAAGGCAGGGATAGGTATGTGTTTTTGCCCATTACCACGGTGTGTCCTGAGGTGATTTTTTTGAAACGTTTCAGGTCTTCGGAGATGTGCCATAACAATTGATTGTTTTTGCCTATTCCATAATCTTCGGCGATGGCGACAATGATGGATATTTGTTTGTTCTCTGTCATCTTAGTATAAATTAAACGGATACGGCTGCTTTGATGTGGGGATGCGGGTCGTAGCCCTGCAGTTCGAAATCATCGAAATGAAAACCAAAAATATCTTTCACGTCAGGATTGATATTCATCACGGGCAGGTGGCGCGGCTCCCGTGTAAGTTGCAGCCTGGCCTGGTCGAGGTGGTTGATATACAAGTGCGCATCACCGAAAGTGTGCACAAAGTCGCCCGGTTTCAGTTGACAAACCTGTGCCACCATCATGGTGAGCAGGGCATAGGAGGCAATATTGAAGGGAACACCCAGAAAGATATCTGCACTACGCTGGTATAACTGACAGGATAGTTTTCCTTCGGCTACATAAAACTGAAACAATACATGGCAGGGTGGAAGCGCCATTTTTTCTATTTCGCCTATGTTCCATGCGCTGACGATAAGCCTGCGTGAATCGGGATTGGTTTTTATGTTTTGTATCAATTGTGAAATCTGGTCGATGGCCTGGCCATTTGAAGTTTGCCACGAACGCCATTGTTTCCCGTATACCGGCCCCAGGTCGCCGTTTTCGTTTGCCCATTCATCCCAGATGGAAACGTTGTTATCTTTCAGGTATTTGATATTGGTGTCGCCTTGAAGAAACCAGAGTAATTCATGTATTATTGACCGCAGATGTAACTTTTTGGTAGTCAATAAAGGGAACCCTTCATTCAGGTCGAATCGCATCTGATAACCAAATACGCTGATGGTGCCTGTGCCTGTCCGGTCGGATTTTGCGGTTCCCTGTTGCAGAACATGATCGAGAAGTTCTAAGTATTGTTTCATTGAAAATTGGTTGATAAAAAAAACAAAGTTATTTTTTTTAATGAAATAGTTTTCAAAATGTGGATAAAAAAACCCGGCCAATCAATTTTTGAGGAGTTGCAAAAGATTATTTTTTTGTAAATAACTCTACTTTCGTAATTCAGATAAAAAAACAGAAAAACTTTGGCAGTTATTGATAGGTTGTTTATTGTTACCACTACTAAGGCTCGTGTGTTGCCGTTCAGGGCAAGTACTTATTAATGTAACTTTTTTTTCGGAAAAAAAGTTACCAAAAAACCTTGTCAAAACGTATGCTTCCGCCCGCTCTCATCAGGCCGGGAAAAGCATGCAAAGGAGTGCCCGAAATGGCCATTAAAGGACAAAAAAGTTTGCCTGGTTTGAAAGGAAGGAAAAAGTTGTATCTGTTTATTAGCGGATGGTGCAGGCCATTTCAGACAAACAGCCCGTTTAGGCGGGCTGCCTTTGCTGATTTTCACCGTCCTGTTGATTCACCCCGGCGCCGGCCGCCGTTTTGACCAGGCCAACGCGCCGCTAATAGCATGCATTTGTGCTATGTGCAAACAATTAATCGGCCAGTAATTATGAAAACTCTTTATTAAAAGGAGGAGCAAACATAGTTTTTTTAATGAAATAGTTTTCAAAATGTGGATAAAAAAAACCGGCAGGTATTTACCGCCGGTTTTTTATAACAACAATCAAAACAAAATTATGGCAAAGAATTCAGGTATTGTATCTGCGCGGCAGAAAGTGCTAATCCGAGGTCGGTAACATCCCAGACAATCTGTTGAATATTGTATTCTTCTCCAAAGGGATATTGTTTGGGGGCCATGATGGTGGTGATCTGGTTTAGTTGCGGGTTGTTGGTGATGGGCCCAATATAATATACGGCATTGTAATTGCTTGCCGCGAGGGTGGCGTTCAGGCAGTAAGCTTTGATATGAGCAAATGCCGTATCTAAAGCAGGTACGGGAATGGTGATAGATTGCATGATATATCCTTTCTGATAATGGCCAATATGTTCATGCAGGTCGGACGAATCCACAAAAATCAATCCTCCCGGGATGGTAACAGAAGACGGGGTGGGCAAGGCATTGAAAAACTTAATGTATAAATTTACATAGGTGCCGGTTCCGTAATCAACCCAAGCTTTGTCCTCAGCCAATACAGGGAAAGGTCCGTTGTATTTCTGTTTATCAACCTGGTAGCTTTTACCCTGTATGCCGCCCCTGATTTCGCCGATAATGAGAATATTGGCAGGCAGCGTAAACTCGGTGCCGGTGGGATATCCCGGCGTGGTACCCAGCCCTGCCATAAATTGGTCGGTGGTGGGGCTGTAAGGGCCATTGCCAGTGGGGATGATATCCAGGTCATGGTTGCTTTTTTTGCAGGCGCTGAACATCATTAACGATGCGGCCAGGGCAATAAATAAAAGTTTGGTGTTTGTTTTCATGGGATAAATTTTTTGCTGATTACATATTTAAAATAAAATACTGTAAAATGTGCTGAACATCGTTGCTGATATTGTGTTGGACTTCGTTGTGGAAGGTGGTGTAATATATAACGCCGCCGTAGCCCACGCTTTCGCATGATCCGACGAAGTCACCATGGGCAAGATGTGCGGGCAGTGCATTGACCGAAATCGTTATGGTGTGTGCATTAGCAGGGTTTCCCGGTGGGATGTGGCAAATAGTAACCCATCCCTGGTCGAGCATCCGTTGTATGGATTTATTGGGAGAAGGAGCAGGATAGATGCGGGCGGCTAAAGGTCCGTATGTATTATTATCCTGTATCAGAATTTCCCAGGGGATGTCAATAAGCTCAATAACTTCCCAGGCTCCGAGATCATATTCAATATTAATGGTGTTGATTCCAAGGTAGTCGATAAGGTCTTGTGCGACAATTTGCGCATTGTTTACCATGGTGGCTGGGCCTGACTTAGTTGTGCATAAGGTGCTGTCTGCGATAAATCCGCCAGGCAACCCGTTAGGGCAGGTAGCTTTTATTCCGTAAGGTTCGTGTGCATGGCCGGTACTTTTATAATTGCCGTCTCCGGTGAGGTATTCCACAGCCCAGTCGGATGCATACAGGCTGCCGCCGTTTTGAACATAGGTGAGCAGGTTTTGGTATTTGATTGAATCCATGACACCCTGCTTGCCGCAATTCAGAAAGATAGCGCCGAAGGTTTCAAGAAGGGACAGGTTACTCAGGTCGCTGACAAAAATTTCGTGCACACTGTATCCTAATGAATCCTGGATGAGAACCTGGATGTTGTCGTATAAGCCGTGGATATAGGCAAGACTGTCAGCCTGCAACAGCTTGAGTGTTCCTGAAGGCACGGTGGTGGTTTGGTTTTCAGCAATGCTGACAGGGTACTGTGCTCTGAAAATGTTTCCTCCTCCGGTTTGGATGTTTAACACTTGTTCACCGATGGGGGCTTGCAGGGTAAAGCTGCCGTCCAGCGTCGATTTAGTAATGTAAATTTCTCCGTCGGCATCAACAAAAATCGAGGCATTGGGGATGGGAGTCGTGCCATTTTTGGCAATCACTTTTCCGGTTACATAGCCTGTTTTGACCGTAGCCGGCGGATCGTCGGTATTGTCTTTTTTACAGGAAGAAAAAATGAAAACAAAAACGGCAATAAAAATTGCGAGGCAGGATAGATTTTTTTTCATAAGAATGTGGATTTGTATATAAACAAGAACGTTTTATTTCAAAAAAGCTTTGTAAATATACAAAATAAATCCAGGGAAGTCAACAGAAATCCCTTTTTTATCATGAAAAAGTTTTCATCAAGCCCCGCAGTTCGTATTTGTTTATTTGTATTCTGCGGGTATTATTTCTCCATTTAGCAGCATAAGTCCGTTCAGGGCGAGGGCGCGCATTTCATCTTCGCCGGGATATACATCTACAGAAGAAATTTTATTAACTTTTTCTTTGATCAGGCCGACGAAATTTTTGTCGTAAGCCATGCCTCCGGTGATGACAATAGAGTCCACTTCCGATTCAAGCACTACCGACATGGCACCTATTTCTTTGGCTATCTGGTAGGCCATAGCTTTTTGGATAAAAATGGCTTTTTCATCTCCGGCCGTTACCCTTTGCTCTACTTCATAGGCGCTGTTAGTTCCGAGGTAGGCGACATAGCCCCCTTTGCCGGTGATCATTTTCAGTATTTCTTTTTGGGTATATTTTCCGCTGAAGCATAGTTTTACCAGTGCTCCTACAGGCAATGTGCCGCTGCGTTCCGGCGAAAAAGGCCCTTCGCCGTCGAGGGCCTGATTTACATCTATTACCTTGCCTTTGCGGTGAGCGCCTACGCTGATACCGCCACCCAGATGTACCACAATCAGGTTCAGGTCTTCGTATTTTTTACCGATGGCCTGAGCGTGCATACGTCCGATGGCTTTTTGGTTCAGCGCATGAAATATAGAAATGCGTTCAAATTCGGGGTGGCCGCTAATTCTGGCAACATCTTCCAGTTCATCAACCACTACCGGGTCGGCAATATACGCTTTGGCGCCCGGAATCATCTTTGCCAGGTCATCAGCAATGAGGCCGCCAAGATTGCTGGCATGTTGTCCCAGCACACCCACCCTGAGGTCGGCTTTCATGGCTTCGTTCACTCCATAAACACCCGAAGGTATTGGTTTTACTAATCCGCCCCTGCCGATGATTATTTCGATGGAAGACAAGGCGATACCGGCTTTTTCCAATTCTTTTACGATGATGTTTTTTCGGTATTCATACTGGTCGGAAATTCTGTCGAATTTGTCGATTTCTTCTGACGGATGTTTGATATTGGTGGTGAATACAAGGTCGTTGGATTTAAAAACGGCTATTTTGGTGGAGGTGGAGCCGGGGTTGATAGCGAGGATGTTTCTTTTTCCCATTTTATATAAATTTCTGTAAAAAAATAATAACTATTTTGCCAGGCAGGCTGCCAGTGCTATGGAGTACAGTTTGGTTTTTTCGCTGTCGCCACGCGAGGTAAGTACGGCAGGCACTTTAGCGCCGAACACTACGGCTCCGAGTTCGCCGCCGGCCAGTTTGGTGTTGGTTTTGAAGAACACATTGCCGGATTCTATGTTCGGGAAAAGTATGCAGTCGGTATCGCCATGAATGGGGCTGTTGAGTTTTTTTATTTCGCAGCTTTCTTTGTCAACGGCTACGTCCAGGGCCAGCGGCCCGTCCACGATGGCGCCTTTGATTTGTCCGCGGTCGGCCATTTTGGCTATGATGGCGGCATCCACACAGGCAGGCATACCGGCCGACATTTGTTCGGTGGCGGCGAGGATGGCGATTTTGGGTTTTTCAATACCCAGTGCATGTGCCGTTTTGATGAGGTAATTGGTCATCACTATTTTTTGTTTCAGGTCGGGCAGCGGGATGATAGCTACATCGGCCACGATAAGCAATTTGGGATACTGCGGGGTTTCTATTACGGTAACATGGCTGAGTACGGCATTGGGATTTGACATCAGGCCTTTTTCCTTATTCAGGATAGCCCGCATGTATTTATCCGAGCTCACCAGGCCTTTCATCAGGATATGTCCTTTGCCTTCGTTGATGAGTGCAACGGCTTTTTCTGCGGCTTTTATTTCGTCGGCTTCCTGAACGATGGTGAATTTACCGGGGTTGATGTTCATCTCGCTGCACACTTTATTAATAGTGTCGGTATCTCCAACCAGGGTGGCTTCGATGAGTCCCATATCTACAGCCTGACTGACGGCTCCGATGGTATGTGAATCGTTGGCATAGGCAGCTACTAGTTGTTTTTTTTCTTTGCTTTTCAGCAGATCGAACATTTGTTCCAGTTTTGTAATAGGCATAATTATTCTCCTTTAGGTTTTTATTGATTTATAAATTTATTTTGAATAGAATTCTATCATTTTTTCAATGGCACGTGTACACACCGGGCAGAAATTGTCCACCGAAATTGATTTCATGGTGCAGTCGTACGCCGGGCGATACACTCCCTTGGTTACATAGCCGCCGCCTTCAAAAACGCCCACTTTGCCTTTGTTTTTTGGATCGTTGGGGGTAGGTACGGGGGTGTCTTTTTCGATGAGATTTTTCCATTTGGAATCAAAATTTACCAGGGTGGTCAGGTTGGGATCGGGGGGTTCCACATCAAGAGGATAAAAATCGTTGTACGAGGTCTCGGAATCGTAGTATTCGTCGCCGAGGCCGGCAAATGAATGGCCAAACTCGTGGGTGAAGATATATTCAGCGTAAGGGTTTTTGTTTACGCTGACGGCGTAATGATTGTATATGGCACCGCCGCCGTATTTATCGGAGTTGGCAATAATATATATCTGGTCGTAGGGTGCGTTGGAAGCCACATCGCGCAGGTCTTTGTTGTCGGAAGTCATCAGGTATCTTTCCGTGTCGAAGGTATAAAAGCTTGAGCCGACCAGGGTGTTTTTCCAGATACCTTTGCCCGGGATGTCGGTACCCGATTCTTTGGATGGCGCTTTGATAGCCCAGATGTTGAATTTGTCTTTGTTTTGCTTATAAGGCCGGGCATTAAACAGGTATTCTGCAAATTTTTCGGCATCGCGGATAAACAGGTCCATTTCTTTTTCGGTGTATCCTTCGGGTATTACAACAATATCAACCTTAACTGCAGGGTTGCCGGAGTTGAGAATGTCTATTTTGGGGTAGGCCTGCCGCCGTTCCTTGTTGATAAAATAGTTTTTCGGATTGATGGCGTATTCAAATTTTTTTTCGAAGATGCCTTTTTTGTTCCTTGTATAGAATTCGCATTTGACGGGCTTTTTCGGAAAGGGCATGGTTACCGTTTCGGAAAATGATTTGAATGTGGTTTTTGCTTCATCGGTGGTTTGCCATTCAGAAAACAATGTGTTATAGGTGTAGGAGTATATTAGCGTATTACTTTCTTTATCGTACACCAGAAATTTATACTTTCCGTAATTGAAAATGTCGATCAGGTTGACTTTGGAGCCTCCCCAGTAAGGTTCTTCTATCAGTTCGTCGATGGAGTAGATGTCTGTCACATTGTTCCCGGTATGGAAATAATCAATACGCAGGGTTTTGTTTTCAAAATAGTCGTCGAAAGCGGCCTGGAGACTAAAACTCCACAACAACAAAACGATGAAAATGGTTTTTTTCATAGTTGAATTTTTAAAATTATCCGTGAAAATAGTATTTTTTTGAGATACGGAATGTATTCATTAGAATTTTTGGTTTTCATCAATTTTGCTGCTGATATCCTGACAAAAAGCCAACTAAAACAAAAACAGGTTTTTAAGTATTAATTATGTCTGATTTTAAGCGAAAATTCTTTGGGTCAACTCTTCAAAATTTTCAGGTTATAACGATACCGTATCTGTACTAGTTCAAAGTGCATTAGCACTTGGGAATCAAGCACCTACCTGCGAAGGGTAGAGACGGTTTATCGGCCGGGCTTTTGATGAAGTTTTTAGAGGTGCCCGGGTGTCTGTTTTGCTAGTCGCAGATTACCATTGAAAAATTTGTAAGAATTTTTCCGGTTAATGAATGACCATAATTTTCTGGTTTTTCAAAAAATCTCCTGAATGAATGCTTAGAAAATATGTGCCTGCAGGCAACGAGCTGATGTCAAGGCGCAGCATCCTTGTATCGAGGTTTTTTTCTGAGATATATTTTACCTGTTTTCCCGTCAGATCAGTAAGCAAAACGGTTGTTTCGGCATCTCCGGTGTTTTGCATCTGCACAAAAAGGAAATCAGTGGCCGGGTTGGGGAATACTATGGCTTTTGTCAGGTCGTAGTTTTCGATGGTGGTGGCAGTTCCATTGATATAAAATCTGTGCGGGTCGGGCTGGCCGATTAAAGGGTGATTCACATTTCGCGGCGATTGGTCGGCTGCGTGGATATAATATAAAATGGTGTCGCCGGCCATTTGTTGCGGTATGTTTGCGGTCCAGATATTTCCGGCGGCATTGGTCATATTGATTTTTGTCCAGGCCCCCCAGGATCCGTGATACCTTGTATT
>ERZ795031.4977-NODE-4977-length-10863-cov-4.975296_pt1 | contig 10863 bp, 10 predicted proteins | sample MGYA00375123_ERZ795031 | MGnify/ENA primary metagenome ERZ795031 (study PRJEB30166, sample SAMN05720159) | activated sludge metagenome | isolation source: anaerobic digester from wastewater treatment plant | place: USA | collected 2015-04-21 ... | reverse complement strand
TATTGGTAATAGAGTAACTTTTTATTATTATACCCTTATTAATCTACAAAAGTAGAAATTTCTTATTGGTAATAGAGAGTGTATTCATGAATCTATCGGTAAAAAGATACAACCTCATTTTTTTAAAAAAAATTATGGGACTTTTTGATAGATTCATAAATTACACCTAATTTATCGATAATTTTAACTCTATTATGTCTTTTTATAAAAAATAAAGACTAAGGTTTTACCAACAATATAACTTATACTTTTGTGCCTAATTGTTAAAGTCCTACTCCCCTAATTCTACCACATCCTCTTCATAGTGAATGGCGCTACCATATCTAATTATTTTCTTGTTGCAACCTTGACAAGTAGAAAATAATAAAATACTGTCACTTTTTTTAAATTTCTTTTTATACTTATGCTCAATCACTGACAAAATGTTGTTTAATACCCGCGGACTGTTTTTAATACCATAAACAGAATATTGTATTTTTTCGCCAAATTTCTTGAGATATTTTGAAAAACTGGCTCTAGTTTTGTCGTTTGAAAAATCGTAAGCAACTATCAGCATGGTTTAAAATTAGGGAAATTATATTTTTGACTATTCATCATATAACGATAAAACCCATAAATATACTGATAAATGTCATCTTTTTTATCGGAAATGGCTTTTAAAAAAATGTTTCGATATTTTTTAGAATATTCATATTTTTTAAAAAAGAAACTGCCGTTTTTAAAACCAAAATCCTTCTCATTTATTTGTTTCAAGTGATAAGATTTAACAATTTGCTTGTCAATTAAAACTCGCATTGGTTCCATAAGATCACAACTTAGTGATTTTCTTTGAAAAAAGAGTTGATGATAAATCCCCTTGTAAGTATCAAAGCCAAAAATTCTCAGGATTGAGTCAACATAATTGAATAAAAAACTATAACCAATATCCAATAGAAAATTAGGGATATCTTCTCTAGTTTGAGGAGATCGACGATACCAACCAATATCCTTAAATAAAATTTGAAAATAATTATTGGCGCTACTCCCCTCCACTCCAAGTAACTCATTTAAATTTTGACAAGAATCCACATTGATATCCTTTTTAGATTGAATGGTTTGCAGCTGATTTATAATTTTGTTTTTAATAATTTTTTTTGATATTTCAAGACACTTATCATCAGTCAAATGATATTGTTTTTGTCTCAGTAAATAATTTCCTTCAGCTTTTGAGTTAATTTCACCATAATATTTTAGAGATTGATTTAGAAAAAAAATAGAAATTCCATACTGTTGGCAAGTATTAATTAATTTAGTGGTTACAGTAGCTTCACCAATAATAAATAAACAAATTACAGAACAACAGGTTATTTGATCAACACATTTACCTTCGCGGTAGAGACGAATATTGTTATTGCCAATTTTAATATCATTAATCGATTGATTAAGACCATCAATCACGACTATCTTCTTTTCTTTAAAATCGTTAGGTTGAATCATATTAGACGCATAACAAATGATAAATACAATTTTGGCATTTATTGGCAGAAGTAGACTTAGGTGGCAATGATTGCTCTAAGTTATAGTTTTGGATTTTTTGACAAAGAGATGAAAGGCGCTGATAGTCTGTGGTTGTTGGTAATTTTACTGAATATCGTTTATTGTCTGAAAGAGAGTGGAAGAATAGTTTTTTAACCTTAAAACCCATTTCTTTTAAAGAAAAAAATTGAGCAAAAATTTGATATTTGTAGCCATCAAATATTTTCTTAATGGTGTATTTCCTTTCTATTAGACATTGATTTTCCTGGTCATAAATATCTATTTTTCCAATCAGTTTAAGTTTTTCATGATAAACAGTGACTCCTTGTAAATATCTACTGGCAGTAGAATATTTGGCTAAATCTATATTTTGATGATTAATCTTACCAACTGTCTGAAAATGACTGTGATAATTACTCTCACTAAATGATTCATAGATGGAGTGATAATAAATTGACTTCGGACAAAAAATAAAGTCATTAAGTCTTGATATCTGGATATAATTATCCATAATAATATATTATAACATATTATTATGGGTAATACCCTATTTAGAGGCAAAATTATCCCAATCCTGATTGGAAACATACAAATCACCCCAACTCATCTTTTGATCATCACCATTAGTTTGCTTATATTTTGTAATTTTATTTAGAATAATTATCCCTTTTCTAGCAATGTTATAAGCACCATTTTCATCACCATTTTGTGGTAGATTTTCACCAAACTGCTTTGCTCTTCGACTATCAAAAAAAGGTTCTACTGGAGAAAGAATAAAATCGTTTTCATCACCTTCTTTATCTTGGTCAGTATTACGAATCTGACACATTAAATTAAATAGGAATATAAAATTCCTAAAAAATTTTTCATTGTTTTTCGATTCCAGTTGTTTAATCTGAGACAAAATATCCACACGATAATCTATACCTATCTTCCTAAATAACTCCTTAAAATTACTAATATTTTCTTCTGACGCATTTTTATTGAGTAAACCACCATCTGTAAGATTTTCATAATAATCATATCCACCTTTATTTTCGTTTAATTTTTTATTCCAACGAATTCTTTCAACACATGAACAAACAGTCCATTCTGTTTTTTCTGGTTTCTCTTTTATATTCGAAGAAAAATTCTCCAAATCATAAGTAAACTCAAATCTATTTTTATTCTCGTTAAAAACGATGCTACTAAATTTTCCAATCAATTCCTTCGCCTTCTCCGCATTTACGTATTTCAAATATAAGTTTGGTCGCCAACCTGTTAAAGGATCAATTTTGGAAGTATAACTAGCCTGGGTATAAAAAATAATTCCAGTTTGTTTACCCATATCTTTAAAAGATTTAAAAGGGGCTGTAAGCTGATAAGCATTGAATAAGTGCCCAGCTTTCTGTGGATCAGCTTCTTCCTTATCTATTAAAAAGTTAAATTTGTCGATTAAAGCTTTTTCTAATTGTTGGTAAATACTTTTTTCGATACCGCCACGAATTTGTTTGAATCGCATATTTAAATCTTCCAAGACAATAATAGCATTGTATTCGATTGCTAAATCCGCTAAAGTACGAACTATTTGAGAAATATAGCCTTTCTTTAAATCCTTAATTTCTTCTACTGTCTGCCAATCCTTACGCGCCTGTTCGCGATTTTTAGCCCGAGCTTCCAACTTACCAGCATAATCCACTTTTTCTTTCGTTTTTTTATTAACAATCATATTGAGAGACTTAGTGTCCAAAATCTCACCTTTTTGATTAATCACTGAATAATAGGCTAAATGTTTCTCACCACGATCAACACCAATTATATTTATATCGTCATTACCAGATAAAAAATTATTTATTTCTGCATTGAAATTAGTACTATGGTTCGGGATACGATTCAAAGTCATAGGCATATGAAAAAATATCTTATCTTCCAAATACCTTTTCTTTTGCCAAGCTTTATCCCCTTTTGTTAGAGTAATTTCATTTTTTTGAGTAACAATTTGTTTTTTTTCTAAATTTTTCGTTTTTGGTCGATAAAAAATTTCTGCCTGACCATTAAGCTTCATAGGAAAGTTTAAATCTCGATTTTCGTTAGAAAACACTGATTCAAAGTAAAGTGTATGTAAATTTTTGGTTCCTGTAGCCTTATCGCTCCAGTCTTTGTTATAAATTTCAAACAGATAAAGCTTTCCGGCTTGATTTTGCTTATCTATATAATTTTGTGAAATTTTTTGAAAAGAAATGGAATAACCATCCGTAGCTACATCTTGATAGAACTCACCAATATTATCTTGATAATCTTCAGTCGGCTTTAAATGTTTAAATTCATAGCTTTTCCAGCCTTCGTATTTATTGAGACAATTTTTATAAAAATCAATTAACTTATGCAAACTATTAACAGAAAATCTGTCACCTTTTTTGTATTCTTCATTTTTATAAATTTTATAAATTTCTTCACTTGGTTGAAATTCCTCTAGCCCCTTTGCCGAAAAACAAACTTTAGGGAACATTTTTGACGGATCTGGAAAAAACTTATAAACCATTTTTTCGTAAACATTTTTTTCATCATTACTTGCTAAAAATTCCTTTTCTTTCTCATCTATAAAAAGGTTGTTGAATTCCTTTTTCATGATCCCGAGATAGTATCTTGTATTCTTTCTAAGAATAATTGCGGTATTATCTCTTTCTTTATTCTTATCCCAACCATCCGCTAGGGTAGCATTTTCAAAATTCAGCTTCCACTTTTCTTGATTAAATTGTTTTTTGGTTAAATAATTGCGTAATTTATTGTAAACAAGCACAATCTCTTCATAAGCACCATCATAAAAAAGTTGATATCCATATTGAGCATGATTATAAAACAGAGGGTCAAGATCATAATGATCTAACCATAAACGCTTTTTTTCTACCGCGAAGTATTTCGCCATCTGATAGATATGCAAAACTTCATCAGCATAATTTTTGATAGCTATCTTTGTATCTTCTTTTTTGAAATTATTTAATTTGTCTTTTAAATCTTTAGCAAATACATTTAAACCTGCTTGGATTTTATCCTGCACTATTTTTCCTTCACTAGTCTTTTTTTGAACAGTAATGTCTCTTTCGAGCAAAGAATTAAATTCGAATAGATAAATTGCTAAAAATTGTTGCCAAATAGTTTTGTCTTTGAGGGACGCTATTTTAACTATATAAACATCCTTCCAAAAATATTTTTCTGATTTTTCTTCATTCACCTTACTAGCATACATGCCACCAGCTTCGATTCTATCTAATGCTTGCTTAATATGACCTAGAGAAATAAATGACGGAAATTTATAACTATCTTTTTCTTTTTTTATAACGCTGTCATCTTTGTCTCGACGCAGTGATTCATAAAAATCCTTTGTATTTTTTTGACTGATTGTTTGATAAACCTCTGTTTCAAAAGAATCTGTTTCAGAAGTCCAACGTCTGGTAATAGTATTAAAAGCTTCTTTAGAAAAATAAATTTTATCTAAATCGTACTGTTGATTGTTTTCGACAAAATCAGTAAACAAATGTCGTAAAATATCAACCTTTTTATCAGCTACTTCAATAAAAGATATCAATATGGAATATAAATCATTATCGTCCTGAAGCTCGTCTGAAACAGACTGATCCTTTTCACTTAAAATTTGCTTGTCTAATTTTTTTAAGAATGGGATTTTTTCATTTTTATTGTTTTGGCGGTATTCATTAATTAGCTCGTTTATACCTCGTAGTTTTTGTCCGTTGTCTAACGTTTTTCCGCCAATAAATTCATTATATCTGTCAATACCTGGTTGCAATAAACAGTTGTTATAAAAATTTAGAGAAAATACATCTTGAATTTTTAGGTCGAAATTATTTTCGACTTCTAAAAATTTAACTTTATCTTTTATATTTTGAATAGTGGTGATATTATCACAAAACCTTTTAAGGTTTTGATCAATGATTCGAGTAGCAATAGCGGTTGTTGTCCCGTCAGATTTATAAAAATTTTCTCTAGTCTGAAAAAACTTATCAAAATAACCTACAAAGTTTTTCCAACCGTCAAAAATTGAAATTTTATCACCTTGCTGATTTAAAATAAATTCACCGTTCTTATCTACAAGAAACGAATCTTTATCTTCTCCATATCTTTGTTTAAGGATAGTGGTAAAAACATCTTTTTCTTTTAGAATTTCGGTAGTATTTTTTTTAGTTCCTGGATATTTTTGATGCCACACTGTAGCCTGTATATTAAAAAAAGTGACAATTTGTTCTCGTAATTTCCTCTGAATTTTGTGTAAATTATTTTGCAATACCTTGTCTTTTTTGTCTGTCTGCCAATCTCGTAATGCTTGCCAATATTCATCTAACCCACCTAACTTATTTTCTAGAGCTTCGGCTACAAAATCCCTGTGCATTCGATCAATAAAAGGTTTGGTTTGTTGATATTTTTCATGAACAATCTTATCTTTTCTCAGAACCTCATTCTCTTCCAACATCTCTCTAGTTTTCCCTATTGGCTTTAGCTCAAACCGAAGCGTTTTTGATAAAGAATAACGATTTGTAAATTTACCAAAACCATTATCTATCATTAATGTAATTATAACACTCTGCTTTCACCATAATATCGTCAAAAAAATACAGATATAATCAATAATCATGAAACTACCAGTCATGGTTCATCCCAACTCCAAAAATCCCCGAGTCGAAAAAGACCTAACCGGTATGCTCCATATCTATGTCAACGCCCCACCCTTAGAAGGTAAAGCCAATCAAGCCGTCATCGAATCCCTGGCCAATTTTTTAAACACTAAAAAATCAAAAATCATTTTACTCAAAGGCGCAAAATCAAAAAAGAAAATCTTTGAAGTTTTTTAAAAATACTTTTTCACTTCTTCAAAATTTTTTCCAATTGGCTCGATACCAAACTTACCTCTCTAGATGCTGAACTGAGTTATTTTTCTATTTATTTTAAATCTCTAAGCATATGTTCCACTCCTGCAGTATCCCCTGGATAACCTCTACCTGCCATTAAATTTATTGGAATCAATAACACTTCTCTAGGCTCTACATTAAAAGCTCTGCCTATAGACATAATATTATGTTTTTTAAGAACTTCGTCGTCAGGCGAATTACAAGTATAATGAATGATACGTGGTTCTCCACCATCTCGTTTTAAATCTACCACTCCAGTACCACAAGGACGTCCTTCTTTGCTTCTAGTAAATGGCATACCTACATTATATACCATATCCCCTAATATGGTCAAGTTAATTTTAATTAATTCATAACTTAACTTAAAAATAGCATATTTTTTTATTTTCTTGATTTGTTTAAAAATATCTTATAATAAAAAATACCCTTGTTTTATAACCATTGACTCCCCCATTCCGCATACCGTTGAAAAAGCAGTGGCTCAGACTTGACAAGAATTAGCAGTCAATGTATAATACTGCTAATGAGGTAGATGATAAATACTTCATTTTTACCTCATTTTAAGTTATTAATTTAATTTAAAAGGTGGTGACAAAAATGACTGATAGTTTAATGCCCAAGAATTTTTTTAGTTTTCCTGGTCTGTCTTTTACTGACGTCTTAGATAATGATTTACTCTCCATTCCTTCAGACAAAGGCGGTCTCTCCGTTTATGAAGACGATAAAAAAATCTATATCGAAGCTTCTCTTCCCGGTATCGATCCCAATGATGTTGATATCACTTATCAAGATAAATATCTGTGGATTAGAGGTGAAAGCAAAACCGAAGAAAAAGATAAAAAAAAGAAATATTACAGTAAAGCCACCAATTCCTTTTCTTATCGAGTAGCCATCCCCGGCGATATCAATATAGACAAAGAACCGGAGGCAACCTGTAAAAACGGAATTATGACCATTTCTTTTACCAAATCTGAAAAAGCTCAACCTAAAAAAATCAAAATCAAGGTTGGCAAATAAGATTTCTCAAAGAGTCTTTATTCAAAAAAAATCCCCAATTTTGGGGATTTTTTAATGGCTCCCCCTCTAAGATTCGAACTTAGGACCAATCGCTTAACAGGCGAGCGCTCTACCACTGAGCTAAGGGGGAAAGAAACACACTAATTGTTAAATAAAGGCGAGCGCCTTTGTCAATCCGTATCCCGTTTACGGGAGAAGGATGATCTACCACCAAGCTTTGCGGGGAATGTGGTAATAGTCAAAAGATTATATCACTGCTAATGTTCGTTTATCCACCGTGTATAACGATCTTGGCGACTTTCTTGATTGCCACTAGCTTTGCTACCCCCGTTGTCACTTACCTCACTTGATGTTGTACTTCTTGACACTGGCATCGTCGCCACTGGTTTTTTCTCTCTCTGTTTTCTTGGCTCCCATCCCTTAGGTTTCCCGTCAGGCGTTAAAAAATCTGTCTCATTAAGCGGTTTTATTGACGCTTTTCGTAAACCTGGAAACAATTCTCCCTGTCTTGGAATTTGTTGTTCTATATTTTTCCCCATAAATAAAAAAACAATCCGCAAAATACAAAAACAAACAATAAATACCACCTAAAATAACACAAAAATAAAAAAACAACCCAAAAAAAATAAACCTAATCAAAAAATACAATCTAGTGATACTCACACTCATAGGTTGCTGACTAGACAGAGTCATCCTTTTTTAAAAAAAGACAAATCTATCCGTCAGCAACCCGTCACAGGAGGTTAATCTTCTTCTTCACCTCCTCTTCTTCTCCTTCTATCCTTATTTTCCCTCTTTTTTTCTTGATTCTTTTTTTGTCTCGCTCCGGAGACTCTCTTACTTCTGGATTTTTTAGCCATTTTTTGGCTCCTTTTTCGGGTTATAATTTTACTCTTTCGAGCAGAACCCGGAAAAGATACGACTTTTCCTACCCTTTCCGGGTTCCACTCATGGTATTTTGCGGATTGTTAATGTACATCACTACTTCCAAAGTTAAAATTGCTTTAATTCTACTTTAGTTGTAGTTAAGGTAAATTGTAACATAATATCCTATAATGTCAATATGCCAATAACTTAAGATAAAACCTCTTTTGCTATATAATCCTTATATGCCCGAAATTAACTCTCTTTGGAAAATACTGGAAATCCGTCTCCCTCAGGACAACGAGTTCACTCCCGAATCCATGTCTTCACTCCTCAGCAACTTTGTCCAAATGAGCCATTCTTCTCTTTTAGATAAAATTTTGAGAAAAAAATCCACTATTACCTCCCTGGAAATTGTCCTTAAAGACGGTCAAATCCATTTTTATGTCGCCGTTCCCGCCACCAATCTGGAATTTTTCCGCGCCCAAATTTTAGCCCAATACCCCACCGCCATCACCACAGACAGTCCGGATTATTTATCTCAGGTAGGGGCACCGCTGGCCGGTGCCCAAAACAATAGCCCTGAACCGGCCAAACCCTTACATTTTTCTCAACTGACTCTCGCCAAAGACTTTAAATACCCTCTCAAAACCAACCGTGATTTCCGTGATACCGATCCCCTCTCCTCAGTTCTCTCTCCCTTGGCCCGCTCCCCATTAGATAGCGATTTCTTCATCTACCAAATTCTTTTAGCCGCTCCTCCCAAAAATTGGCAAGGCAGTATTATTTCCCTGATTCAAAATGGCATTTTAATCGACAAAGAAAAAGGTTTTCGTCAAGCCCACCCTGACAAAGCCGTTTTTGAAAGCAAAATCCAATTTCCCGGACTGTTAACCCAAATCAATCTCATGAGTAACAACCCCGGACTGCTCAATTCTCTCGGCTCCTCTTTTGGTATCTACACCAACCCCCGTGGCAATTTTCTCAAGAGCTCTCAACCTGGAATTTTGTTCCGAAAAAATCTGCAAAAATCACTTTTTAAGCGTACATTTTTACCCGGTCTTTCCACTCAAATCCTTAATGTTGACGAACTTTCCGCTCTCTGGCACTTCCCCACCGCTCAAACTAAATTACCCAACATTGCCTGGGGTAAACATCTCTTTGCCGACCCCCCGGAAAATCTGCCGGTCGCCACCGGTCTCTCCGATGAAGAAAAAGCTAAAATTACCTTTTTTGCCAAAACTGAATTTCACAACCAAGAGGCGATTTTTGGCATCAAAGAAGGCGAGGATCGTCGTCGTCATACCTATATCATCGGAAAATCCGGTACCGGTAAAACCACTCTTATTGCCAATATGGCCATTGACGACATCAGAAAAGGCCGTGGTGTCGCCATTATCGACCCCCATGGCGATCTTTGCCAAACTATTCTTGATTACATTCCTGCCTCCCGCATCAATGATTGTTGCTACTTTAATCCCGCCGACCCCGATTATGTCTATCCTCTCAATGTCCTGGAAGCTCAAAACGACTCCCAACGAGAGTTGGTCGCCTCTGGTGTAATTTCCATTTTCAAAAAACTGTATGGCAACATTTCTTGGGGACCCAGACTGGAACACATTCTCAGAAACGCCGTTCTCACCTTGGTCAACACTCCCAATTCTGATTTAACCCATATTGTCGAAATTTTAACTAGTAAACCTTACCGTCAAAAAGTTGTTTCCCAGCTTAAAAATCAGACTTTGGTTAACTTTTGGAAAAATGAATTCGACCGCATGGACGATAAATTCCAACAAGAAGCTGTTGCTCCTATCCTCAATAAAGTCGGCCAATTTATTTCCTCAAGTAAAATCAGAAACACCATCGCTCACCCCAAATCCAAGGTCCGCATTGAAGATATTATGAATCAAAAAAAGATTCTGATTGCCGACCTGTCTACCGGCAAACTTGGTGAAGATAACTCCGCTCTCTTGGGCGCCATGTTAATCACTCAAATTCAATTATCCGCCATGAATCGGGTCTTTCAATCCGAATCTGAACGCTCCGATTTTTATCTCTATGTTGACGAATTCCAAAATTTTGCCACCGAAGCCTTTATTAAAATCCTGTCTGAAGCTCGTAAATTCAAGCTCAACCTGATTGTGGCTAATCAATACATGGCCCAACTTGATCGCTCTATTCAAGACGCTATTTTTGGCAACGTTGGCTCTCTCTTATCTTTCGTTGTTGGCAACCAAGATGCCTATATTCTCCAAAAAGAATTCGGTCCCAAGTTTCCGGCTGAAGATTTGGTTAAAATCGGTAAGTACCAAATTATTTGTAAACTCAGTATTGACTCCGAAACTCAAAACCCCTTTTACGCCACTACTCTCCCTCCCTTAGCCTGTAAAAATCAAGGTCGAAATAAAGTCATTCGCAATTCTCAAGAACGCTGGGGTAAAAGAATCCTATAGTTTATGTTAAAATACATTAACTATGGCTTTTATTGACCTTAAAAGATATTTTAATCCAACTCTAATCGATCAAGCAGACTCAGCTTTGGTTCAACGTGTTCATTTTAATAACC
>ERZ795031.4976-NODE-4976-length-10863-cov-5.471873_pt1 | contig 10863 bp, 6 predicted proteins | sample MGYA00375123_ERZ795031 | MGnify/ENA primary metagenome ERZ795031 (study PRJEB30166, sample SAMN05720159) | activated sludge metagenome | isolation source: anaerobic digester from wastewater treatment plant | place: USA | collected 2015-04-21 ... | reverse complement strand
CTCCCTGATGATCGGCTGCGCCAAGATGGGCATCGAATGCCGCATCGTCGCCCCGAAATCACTGTTCCCCGAAAAGGGCCTGGTAAAAGAAGTCGAAGCGATCGCCGCCGCCAGCAACACCAAACTCATCATCACTGACGACGTTGCCAAGGGCGTTAAGGGTGCTGATGTTCTCTACACCGACGTCTGGGCCAGCATGGGCGAAGAAGATCAGATGGCTGCCCGCATCAAGCTGCTGAAGCCCTATCAGGTCAACATGAAGATGCTGAAGATGACCGGCAAAGAAAAGCCTCTTTTCCTGCACTGCCTGCCGGCTTTCCACAATAATGACACCACCGTTTCCAAAGAAGTCGGTGCCATGGAAGTCACAGACGAAGTTTTCGAAAGCAAATTCTCAAAAGTTTTCGACCAGGCCGAAAATCGCCTGCACACCATAAAAGCCGTCATGGTTGCCACCCTCGGCAGCAAATAATCAGCTTTCTCAACCAAAAGGCTGGCCCCCGGGCCAGCCTTTTTTGCACCCAATAATGCCGAGCCGAAAATTTGCAGTGTTAAAGACTTTGGATTATATTAGTGATAGCCCTGCTGTATATGAATGTCGGCTTCATGCCGTGTACATCAAAATGAGGTCTGATTCCATGAAAACCATAGACCTGAATCTTTCAGATTACACTCTGGCGCAAAAGCTGCAATTGCTTGAAACCCTGTGGGATGACATCACCAGAGCAGGCAGCTTCGATTCGCCAGAATGGCATGACGCTGTTTTAAAAGACCGTCAAAAGGCCTACGATACAGACAAACTGACATCCTCAGATTGGCAGCAGGCAAAGAAGCGCATCAAGAAAAACCTTGCATGCGAGTAGAAATCCTCAATTCCGCAGAAAACGACCTCGAGGAAGGCTTCCGTTTTTACGAAGCCCAGTCGGTAGGCCTTGGTGCTTATTTCCTTGATTCGCTTTTCTCTGATATAGATTCGCTTGCATTTTTTGCGGGCATCCATCAGAAGCATTCTGGTTATTATCGCCTGCTGGCAAAGAAGTTCCCTTTTGCCGTTTATTATACTATCAAAGAAAACGTGGTCCTGGTTTACGCAGTCCTCGACTGCCGTCGAAAACCCTGCTGGATCCACAACAAGCTCATGAAATACTGATCGCGCTTGTTCTTCTGATCGCTTCTATCAAAGATTGTCGTGTATCTGTACGTCGATTGCAATGTCTTCGCTTCTTACCTCATAGCGTTTTTCGGGCTTTGAGTAAACGTTGACTATCTGGTGAGACGTTGAAAAGGCATTTTCTTCCAGATAATTACTTTGCCCAAAAATCAAGTCTTCAATCAGGTTTGCATGTGTTTCGGAGTATTCTTTTGACGCTTTGGCCAGGGTCTCGATTTCTTTAACCTTCTGCAACTGGCTTATATTCTCAGTCTGGTCGTCAGGCATCAGTATGAACAGGTAATCTCTTGCGCGGCTGATAGAGACATTGAGTATATTCTGCTTATTGAGAAACATCTTTGGTGATGAAGAAATGCCGGGCGGTGGGTTGAATACCGTTATGATTATATCGCATTCATCGCCCTGAAACCCATGAATTGTGCCGGTTTGCAGCGAAACGTTTGTCGGAACCTGTCGCCACGATGCAATCAATTTGTCGATCAAATTGGCTTGAGCGCGATATGGTGCGATGATGCCAATCTTGAAAATCTTGCCGTCAGATTGATTCTTCTGTATCTGGCTGGCAATATGTTTCGTGAATTCAAACGTGAAGAGGGCAGAATAGATATGATATGGCGTTTTGCCCTGCAGGCGCTTGGCTCGATAAATACTTTCGTACTTGCTTACCGGAAACTTGATTATGTTCAGGGGCCTTAAATCAAAATGATCTATCTGTAATGTTCTCTGGCTAACAGGTTGGCGGTGATGCTGGAGAATTCCGCCATAGGTGAATCTGCTGAACATCTCACCAATAACCGGGATGCTTCTGTATTGAGTTGTTAATCTGGTTATCTCAAAAGCATGGGGTGTCGTTGCAGGGCTAGTGAAAGATCTTGGCAGGTTAAGCTTAACCATTGAATAGATATTTTCATCCTGCCAGTTTTCAACAGTTGTTATTGGCTCGATCTGGAAGGGGTCGCCGGCAATTATGAATTTTTCCGGAGTTTTTTTATAAATCGGGAATATTATGTTTGCAACAGGAACCATCGAAGCTTCATCGATAACGATGTAATCCCATTGTAAAGCTGCCAGATGCAAACGTGTCGAGCTGTCCGGTATAAAATAGTCGTATGGGAAACGGGCAATCGTAGTAACTGTAACATTGCGTGGCAATTTTCGAATGTCAAAAGTTTTATCTCGAAAAACCGGGCTTTGCTCAATGCTTTCGTCGTTGGTTGCGCCGAAGCGCACCAGCCATTTTTCGTAACTTTTGTCGCCACCCATGATTTCCATAATTCTTGAAACCAGCACATCAGCTGCCTTGTTGGTTGGTGTCAGCACAAGAATTTTCAGTGTTTCTGTCTTTTGCATGAATGGTATCAGAACATTTCTGGCGAGGTGTGTTGTTTTGCCGGTGCCTGGCGGCCCAAAGACAAATTCGATGTTTTGGGGTAAATTTTGCTGCAAATTGAACGTGTCTTCAAAATCAAGGCTGTTAAACTGTTTTCGCAACTCTTCCAGCAGAAATGCCGGGTCCTTTACGTCTATTCTTGCTTCTTTCACCAGATTGAGATCGATGCCATCGATTTCGGCATTGTTCTTGAGCTTGGCGCGCAGAGTGTAAGATTTAACGCTGACGACTTCAATTGCGACTTTTCTTGTCTGGCCGCCCATGTCAAAAATAAGCGAAATATCAGCCAGATCTTCTATTGCCTGCGGAATATACCGGTCCGGGTGCCTTAAAACCAGAGTTCTGTCCGTTCCCGGTTCTTTTTCAACCCTGGCAAAGCAAATTGAGATTTCTTTATTACCTGCATTTCCGTTGCCGCTGTTAATGCACTCCAGTTCCAGTAGAGCTTTAAACCAGCCAAAACTGTATTTTTCAGAACTGCTGGCCAGGTCGTTCAGTTCCTGCAGGCGCTCAATCTGAGCAATTGTCGACGCACTGCGCTGCATTTCCTTTTCAATCTTTCTTTCAAGATTAACCGGCGGCTTGATAAATTCGTCTTCGTCCTTTTCGTGAGCATCAGGCTCCGATATTTCTGTATCAGCTGTTTCATTAGCGCAAAGCTCGACCAGTTTTTTTAATACCGGTCTGGGAGATGCCGGGGGCTCGTTCTGCCCGTCAGAGAGAAAAGAGTCGTCGTTTACGCCAGCATTTTCGCCACTCTTGCCACCTGAAATCGTATTTTCATTTGTTCGGGCTTTTTTTGCTCTTATTTCGCGAATAATTTCGCGAATGTCTTCCGGCGAAGCTCCAGCCAGTTCTTTGCCAAGGGATATATAGTATTTTTCTTCATCTGAAAGATGCGCGGAATCGTCTCTTTCATCATGTATCCGCAGATAATTGATAAGGTATTGTGCCTCAGTGGTAGTTGTGTCATATTCATGTGCTAGTGCCTGGATCGTTAATTCACGTGCAGAGACAAGTTGACCATTCTGGTTAAACAGCCAGGCTTCATTTCGTAACTGCCTTGTAGTGCTTGATTCAAAATGCTCGTGATATGGTTGGCGACGACGATAAAAATAAATATGCTCACCGGATAAAGAGCTTGAAAATTTTGCTTCTCCGAAAGTTTTAAGAAGCGACAACAGTTGTTTCCATAGCAGAACGGATTTATCCAAGTCCAGGCTTTGCAATAATTCGGGACAACCATCAATTTTCTTATCTAAAAATGTGTTTTTCCACCTGCCCTTGTCGATCACACCAAATTTTTCTGCTTCATAAGCATTCAAATCAATTGGATAGATTGTCAATTCGCGCTTAATACCAGCCTTAATCAGAAAATCATGAAGAAGTTTATGATCTTCGGTGGAAACCAATTCTTGATATGATTTGAGATCAAGAAACCGAGTATCTGGTTTTGTTGCAAAATATTCAATCAGATCTGGTTCTGGCCAGTAGATTTCATTGGCTTTGCCTCGGTAAATTGTTGAATCGCTGTTAGAACTGTAAGAAACAAATTCCTTGTCTTTTATAAGTGAGATGAAGTCATCGACTTCAGCTTGCGGGCATTCTTCTTTGAAATATTTGAAGAACTTCAAAAAATGCTTTTCTGTATCGAGGTCGCCACCAATAGTATATTCAGGAAGAATCTTGTTATAAATATCATCGCGAAGACTCGGTTTTTTGATTCCGAACTTTTCGAAAAATTCCCTGGTGTTCTTGTTTGTGAGCAATTCTTTTTTGACGGTTGTATAACCGGTAATGGTTTCATCAGGCAAAAAAAGCACTGGTTGGTCACGCTCGTCAAAGGCTGCGACGGCATTGCCCTGTTCATCAATGAAGATGGGCAACCTGCGAACTATTTTTGCTCTGGAAGAATTCTCGCCAAGATAAGCGTAGAACTTGTGTAGCCATTTAAGCGGCTGTTGGCAGATAAAATCGCCACTGATTTTTTTGGATATGGCTTCAAAATCGAACCAGCCAGCCACGCAACTTGTAAGATAATCACGCTTTGGGTAAATCGTTTGGTAAATAACAGTTTCTTTCTCGCCCTCGGTCTGATTTCTCGCAAGTTCTGTGAAAACCCATCTGGCCTTCGGGTTTTTGATGAGCTGCCCAAGTTGCCTGTTTGAGAATAAATCAATTACCGGTTTGTCCTGGAACCAGTATGAATTGAGTTTGGCTGAATACTCGCCATTGGCCGCCGGCAACAAAGACGCTTCATGCATCTTTTTTCTGATTTCAGTAAAAAAAGGCTTGAACGAAATCCTGGAACGATCATTGAGATCGGCAAAAGCAGACTCCCTGTAGGGAATAAGATTGATTATACCGTCATCGATCAGAGCAGTTTTCCCCTGCAGGCCGATATCCCTCAAAATCAGCAATGAATCGGCAGCGAGTTGCGCAAGTTTTTGCACCAGATCTCTGTTCCATTGATTGCCGGCCTTGATGCCCTCGCGGCTGTCGGTAAGCAGAAAGGGGGCGTTGACGATAAAGTTCAGCCCTGTGTTTTCCTTTGTCGGGAAAAAACAGAATGCAGGATACCGTGCCGGAACAAGCTTGTTGTCAGTTCCGAGAAAGAACCCTGTTGAATAGGAATGTTTGGAACCTTCACTAAATCTCGAAAACAGCCACATTTTCTGCGATTCTTTTGTTCCGTCTGTTTCGTTGGTGAGAGTTAGCAATTGGCAGACTGTTCCACCAACTTCAGATTTCTTTGTCTGTTTACGAGCATAAGAACCTTTATGGTCGCCCGCTTCAAAATATACAGATTTCAGGCTGGCAAGAAACAGAGTCGGAAAAACCAGAGTGCGAAGCTTTTCGAGTATGTCCGAATAAGCTTCTTCCCTGGTTTTCTCATTATGATTAAATGGCAGCCAGAAACAGGTTTCATCGGCATTGCGCCCTTCGAGATCGCAGTCCAGTTGCAGAGGCACGATGAACTTCTCAATTTTAAAATGAAGACCGGGGTCATAAATGTGCGGCGTCCTGGTGTACTGAAAGACTGCCTTGAAGCCAACCCCGAATTTACCGATGCTGGCGTCCATTTTGTTGGAATTTGCAATCGAAGTGATTGCATTGACGTGCCCGAGAACGCCATTTTGCTTGTCTGTATCTTCCTTTGCCGGGTCAGATACCGAAAAGGCTATGGTGCCATTATGGAAAAAATACAGGCCTGAGTCAGTCAGAATGAACCGGGCCTGAGTCGCCCCAGCATCATCTGCATTTTGCAGCAGTTCGTAGATGAAGTGAGCCTGGTCTGAATACTTATCAACAACACTACGTTGGATTCCGCTCATTGACGGTTTTTCCAACATGCGGGCGCTTTCTTCTCTGTCACGACTCAATGCTTCAAACCACTCACCCCAAAGTTCTTTCATAATTGGCCTTTCGTGGGCGTTAGTAAGTATTGACGTTGCTTTACCTTTTCCAGACTCTTTGTGTTCCATCTGACATTGTTTGGTAGAGTTCACCATTCCTGATTTCAACCGAATTCACGAATGTTTCACCTGTTGAGCTTGTTGTGTAAAGTTTGCCAGCAGAGGCGGTCCAGGTACCCCCGGAAATTGCAGGAGGGTCGTTTGTTGTCTGATATGAATTGTTTTCGCTGGCGGGTGAACCGGGTGACGCTGAATAATAGGTGGTAAGAGTGTAATCTGTTGAATTGGCGGTACCATCAGAATTAAAAGTGATAGTGCCAACATTGCCGGAACTGTTTGGCAATACCGGCACCAGAATGCCGTTTTTGCTTGCCTGACTGAGCTTCCAGTTTCCGATGACGCTGGCAATCAAGTCCTGATCAGCCTGAGAAGTTATGGGTGCTGAGGCCCCACCGCCACCTCCTCCGCCACAACCGATAATTGTGAAAACAGAAATGCAGGTAATAAGAATAGCAACGAACTTTTTCATTTCACGTACCTCACTTTAAATTAAACCCTTATCTTTTGATAATCGGTTTTATTTCCCCGGAAATCCTTGGAAGGGGGACAAAATGAGCCCTTTCTCAAGCATTTGCCGTTACATTTAACATAAATTTTTCTGAAAAGGAAATTATTCTTCAGTTGGTCGAAAGTTTCCAGATGCCGCGCGGGGCGTTGTTGTCGATGACACCTTCGTTTACCAGGCGCTGGCGCATCCAGGAAGCGTTGTTGCGCCAGGCTTCTTCGAGGGTTTTTTCGCGCCATACCAGATCGCCGGGCAGAAAATGGCCCTGCAGTTTGTTGTCGATGAAACTGAGTACACTCTGTCGGCTGGCTTTGCCGCCATTTTTGATGAGGCATTCGATGATGAGCTTGCGGAAAACTGAGAAGTCGGTCTGGGGAAGATTGTTGAGTCTGGACATTTGAGATTCTCCTTGAGTTAAATATTGAAAAAGATCTGTCGATCCTTATTCCGTGAGAAATGTAAACAACGAACACGACTGACTTGTACTTACAGGTCGAAGGAATTTGTACTATCGCGACCAGAATTTTGTACTTTGAACGGAACCCGGCATGTACTTCTCTGACTTTTTAACTGTACTATTTACGTATTTTAGAGTACTGGTTTTTCATGTACTTGTGCATAAACATATTAGTACTTTCAGTATGTAAATAATTGTACTTTGTGATGGTATAAAAGTACTAATTATCTAGTTTAATAAGGCTTTTTAAATTATCAAAGAATTGTTTTCACAAACTTATAATAACAACTGAAAATTTAAAAAGTCAATATAAAAATAAATTTGTTTTTTTTGAGTAGATTTGTGCACGGATTCTGGCCGTTTTCGGTCGCAAAATTTTATTGAACCAGCGCTGCAGACATCTTTGCTTGCCATTTATGAGGCGTGATAGTATCATTCTCAGAAAAATAGCGGGGGTCAGAGAATGAATACAGCTGAAACATTGGCACCGGGGGCAAGAATAGTAGTCAGAGACGCCGAGTGGCTCGTAACCAGAGTCGACAGAACGTCGACCGGGGGCCAGGCAATCAGTGCCACAGGAATTTCCGAAATAGTCAAAGATCGCACCGTCATTTTTCTCGACGAAATCGAAAAGAAAATCGAGGTGCTCGACCCCGCACTCACCCGACTGGTGCCCGATAAATCCAGCTCATTCCAGGCGTCGCTGCTTTATATCGAAAGCCTGCTGCGCAGCGCTCCACCCACCGGCAGCGAGCTTTTCATCGGGCACCGGGCCGCCATGGATACAGTGCCATACCAGCTTAAACCGGCTTTTCAGGCACTTGAACAGCCGCGCCAGCGTATTCTTATCGCCGACGCGGTCGGTCTGGGCAAAACCCTCGAAGCCGGCATTCTCATGTCAGAACTGATAAGACGCGGCAAGGGCAAAAGGATTCTCGTGCTAACCGTCAAAAGCATGCTGACCCAGTTTCAGAAAGAAATGTGGTGCCGCTTCACCATACCCCTCGTCAGACTCGACTCGGTCGGTATTCAGCGCGTCAGAAACCGCATTCCCACTAACCAGAACCCCTTTTACTATTACGACAAAAGCATCATTTCAATCGATACCCTGAAGCAGGATACCGAATACCGCACCTATATCGAAAACGCCTGGTGGGATATCATCGTCATCGACGAAGCGCATAACGTCGCACAGCGCGGTAACGGTTCGTCGCTGCGCGCCCGCCTCGCCAGCCTGCTGGCGAGTAAATCCGATACCCTGATCATGCTGTCGGCCACGCCGCACGACGGCCGGGCCCGCAGCTTCGCCAGTCTGATGAACATGCTCGACCCGACCGCAATTGCCAACCCCGATGATTACGGCCCCGAAGATATCAAAGGCCTATATATCCGCCGTTTCAAAAAAGATATTCAATATCAGGTCGAATCGGCCTTCAGGGAACGTGAGATCAAAACCGCCAGGGCAGCGGCTACTGATGCCGAAGAAGCCGCCTTTGACATGCTCACCGGCCTTGATTTCAGTCGCCTTGACGAACGCAGAACCGGCTCGCATCTGTTCAGAATCACCCTCGAAAAAGCTCTATTCTCAAGCCCGGCCGCCTGTCTGGCAACTCTCAAAAACCGCATCAAAAAACTCGAAAAAGAGAATAACCCCGAATTTGCCGGCGATCTCGACCAGCTGCAGAATTTTGCGCGACAGGTCGACCGCATCGGCAAGGCCGAGTTTTCTAAATACCAGCGCCTGCTGCAGGTCATATCCGATAAAAACAAAGGCTTCGGCTGGACCGGCAAAGATACCGATGATCGTCTGGTAATTTTTACCGAGCGCATCGAAACGCTCAAGTTTCTGCACGAAAACCTGACCCGCGACCTTAAACTCAAAGACGCCCAGGTCGAAATTCTGCACGGAACCATGTCAGACATCGAACAACAGAGGGTTGTCGAGGCGTTTGGCAGAAAAGACCTGCCGCTGCGACTGCTGATCGCTTCTGATGTCGCCTCTGAAGGTATCAACCTGCATTATCTTTCGCACCGCATGATTCATTTCGATATTCCCTGGTCGCTGATGGTTTTTCAACAGCGCAATGGCCGCATCGACCGCTATGGGCAGAGCCAGACCCCTGAGATTTTCTATCTGCTGACCGACAGCGAAAACCCGATGATCAAGGGCGATACCCGCATTCTTGAACTGCTGATCGAAAAAGACCGCGAAACCGTGAAAAATATTGGCGATCCTGCTGAATTCATGAGAGTTTACGATGTCGATGGCGAAGAAAGTCTGGTTGCCGAAGCCATCGGCAAAGGCCAGACCCCGGAAGAATTCGTCAGCACTCTCTCACAGGATCGCGAATTCGACCCGCTCGCCATTCTTTTTGGCGAAAGTGAACCGGAAGACCTCGACAGGCCGGTGCCGACCGCCAGACACCTGTCGCTGTTCAAAGACAACTTCAGCTACAGCCAGGCCGCCATAGAATTCATGCGTAGCTCAACCAGCATTCAGGCCAGCTTTGACCCGAAGGCGAAACGTATCGATCTGACCGCCGGCGACGATCTTATGCAGCGCTTTCGCTACCTGCCGGCAGAAATAGCTCCAGAAAAAGGGCTGCTAACCCTGTCAGAAGACGTTGATCTGGTGCAGCGTGAGATCGCCGGCAGCCGCAGCGAAGACAGCTGGCCCGGCATTCACTACCTGTGGGAACTCAATCCGGTGGTTGGCTGGCTCAACGATAAGCTGCTCGCGGCGTTTGGCCGCAATGAAGCGCCGGTGCTGCTGCTGAAAAACCGCCTCGCACATGATGAATGCTATTTCATCATGTCGGGTCTGATTCCGAACCGCAAGGCGCACCCGCTGATTCACCGCTGGCTCGGCCTGCGTTTTGTCGGCGGCCGCTTTGCCGGCGACTGCGAACTGAGCGAACTGATCGACCGTCTCGAACTCGGGCGCAGCAGTTACCCGAACCCGGGGCATGATTTTTCGTGCACTGAGTTGCAGAAGCTTCTCCCGGCCGCTGTCGAAAAGACCAGAGCCCTGATGACTGCCAGCCGCAAAGATTTTGAAAAGCAGATCAACGAGAAGCTCAATCAGCATCTCGAAGCCCTCGAAAGACTGCGCGGCAAGCAGGTCAGGCAGCTCGAGCTCGACTTTGGCGGCGAAGGCGGGGCCGGGCGGCTCAGTCAGAACCGAAAAGAAGAAAAAAGGCGGCGTATCGACAAGCTGTTTGGCGATTACATGCAATGGATCGAAGATACGATGACGACCGAAGATAAACCTTATATCAGAGTGGTTGCGGTTTTGAGCGGAGGTGTGGCATGACCATCGATTTTACCGGTATCTACAACGAAAACGAATTCTATACCAGCCATTACCTGACCGCCCTGCTCGAAGACGATCTCAAAGATACTTTCAAAAACTGGAAAACCCGCGAAAGCGAACAGGGTGTCAGGCCACCATACAGCCGCCTCGTGCCTCTGTCTTCGCAGTATTTTCAGATGCGCAGCCGCCTGAACAAAGCCCGCAAGCCCGTAGAGAAGCTGCAGCTGCAATACGAATTTCTGCAGGAACTGCTGCCGGTGCTTGGCTATGAATTTCGCAGCGACGCCAGGGAAATGGCCGACGGTTCACTGCTGCCGCTCGTCGGCCAGGTGGCCACGCGTAACGGGGCGCCAGAACTGTGGCTGATACCGGTGATCGAGGCCGACGAAGAAGAGGGTGTACTGCTGCAGTCGCAGTTCGACCCCTGTCAGCTGCCTTCGGTGCCGGCAGGCGAAAAGGCCCTGTCTCTGCCGGCCGGTGCTGATGTCGAAGAAATCGTCACCCGACAGGTTTTTACTCTCGAAGAGCCGCCCCGCTGGGTAATCATCTGC
>ERZ795031.4973-NODE-4973-length-10865-cov-6.177891_pt1 | contig 10865 bp, 9 predicted proteins | sample MGYA00375123_ERZ795031 | MGnify/ENA primary metagenome ERZ795031 (study PRJEB30166, sample SAMN05720159) | activated sludge metagenome | isolation source: anaerobic digester from wastewater treatment plant | place: USA | collected 2015-04-21 ... | reverse complement strand
TCCGCGGCCAGCATGGCCTCCACAAACCCGCGAAACCCCGGCACTGCCTCCGCCAACATCGGGGTGAACCGGACGGTGACCGTGCCCTCGGGCCGTTCAGCCCGCACGACATGTGCTGAATCATCCATAGCCGGAAGTCCCCTCGTTTGTCTCGATGATAGATTCTGGACAAGGGCCCGGGCAAATCTCCCCAACAGTAGTTCCGTTGACTGGTCCGTGGAGGAAACGGTGCTTGATTTTTTGCCGCCCCTGCCTTATTCTGGTTCGCGGTGTGTGGGTGCCGCTTGTGCGCGCCCGGGTGAAACCAAGCCTTGTCCGTTTGAAGGAGGGGAGTGATGAAGAAGCAAAACATCTCGCCAGAGCGAAAAGCGGTCTACTACATCGGCCTGACGCTGATGTTCTTGGGCTTCTTAAGCGTCGGATCCTCCTTTGTGTCGTTCATCACACACTTTGGGGATTTCAGGCACATGGAAGCCATCGTGAAATCCGTAATGGTGCGAGGCTTTGTGGGCGTGGGCATGGTGATGGTGGGGATGGTTCTTGCGGGCATCGGCTCCCGGGGGCTGGCGGGGTCCGGTTTGGTACTTGATCCGCAGCGGGCCCGGGAGGACGTGGAACCCTGGGCCAGAATGGCGGGCGGAGTGATCAAGGATGCGGTGGAGGAGACGGGCATCCGTCTGGGAAGCGCGCCGCCGGAGAATGCCGACAACCCGGATTTCGACGAGAAGCTGAGAAAGCTGCACCTGCTTTACAAGGATGGGATCATCACGGAGGAGGAGTACCTGAAAGGGAAGGAGGAGATCCTCGGCGCGCTCTGACAGGATGCGCGGGCAGCCCACTCCAGACGGGCGCTTACGGGGGTAAGATTGCGGTGTCGCTGGGCAAGCGGAAGAACCAGGCTTTCCCCTGGCAGGTCTTGGTGCGTTTCCAGCGCCATCGCGGCATGATGATCCCCGCGCCGATTCGCGCGGCCTCCTCCTCCGCCGATATACTTGCGGTCTCACAGGGGAATTCCGGCGGGCGGTTTTCCCAACCGGAGGAGCGTGGAACCATGAAGCATCTGGTTGTCGTCCTGAGTGCGGGCCTTTTCCTGGCGGCGGGGTTGTCGGGGTGTCAGACGGGTTCGGGGGGGGGGCCGCAGGCGGCGGGGGAGGGGGAGATGCACACCACGGCCGCGCCTACACTGGATCTGGACACGAAACCTGTGTCTTTCCCCGCGCAGGAGGATTTGATCCTCCTACCGATGCCGCGGTCCCTGGCGTTTTTGGAGGGCCAGCCCGTGAAGGCGGACGCGGCGGCGCCGGTGGTGGCGGTGGACGCAGCGGCGATGCCGCACGCGCAGGGCTACCTTCTGGAGGTGGGGGAGGGGGCGGCGCCGAAAGTGACGGCGCATGACGCCGCAGGGGCCTTCTACGCGCGGCAGACGCTGAAACAGCTGGCGCGGCAGTATCCGGCGGGCTATCTGCCCCGGGTGCTCATCGAGGACTGGCCGGATTTCCCGAACCGCGGGGTGATGCTGGATGTGGCGCGGGACAAGGTGCCCACGATGGACACCCTGCGCATGCTGGCCGACCTCTTTGCGGAGATGAAGTACAACCAGATTCAGCTGTACACCGAACACACCTTCGCCTACCAGGGGCACGAGACCGTCTGGAAGGACGCGTCGCCCATGACCCCGGCGGAGATCCGCGAATTCGACGCCTACTGCCGGGAGCGGTTCATTGAGCTGGTGCCCAACCAGAACTCCTTCGGCCACATGGGGCGGTGGCTCGAGCACCCGGAATATGCGCACCTCGCCGAGAAGCCCGGTTCCGGCGACCTGTGCCCCGTGGACCCCGGCAGCGTGGAACTGCTGCGCGGCATGTACGCCGACCTGCTTCCGAACTTCACCAGCGGCCAGGTGAACGTCGGCTGCGACGAGACGTGGAGCCTGGGCAAAGGGCGCAGCCAGGCCGCCGTGGACGCGCAGGGCGTGGGCCCGGTCTACCTCTCCTTCCTCAAAGAAATCCACCAGATTGTCTCCGGCCACGGAAAGACCATGCAGTTCTGGGGCGACATCATCATGCTGCACCCGGAGCTGATTCCCGAGCTGCCGCGGCCCATCATCGCCATGGAGTGGGGCTACGAGGCGGACCATCCCTTCGCCGACCACGGCAAGAAATTCGCAGCCTCCGGCATTCCGTTCTATGTGGTGCCGGGCACGTCGGCCTGGAACTCCCTGCTGGGGCGCACGGACAACGCGCTCGCCAACCTGCGCAACGCGGCAGTCAACGGCTTGGCGAACGGCGCCGTCGGCTTCCTGACGACGGACTGGGGCGACAACGGCCACTGGCAGACCCTGCCCGTGTCGCTGGGCCCCTTCGCCTACGGCGCGGCGGTGAGCTGGTGCCAGGCGGCCAACCTGGACCTGCCGCTGGCCAAGGCGCTGGACCGGCAGGTGTTCATGGACCCCACGGGGAAGACGGGACAGGCGGCGCTGGACCTTGGAAACGCCCACACGAAAACGGGGGTGGTCATCGGGAACAACACGGTGTACTACGCGCTCCTGCTGAACGCCCTGGGCGGCTCTCCGGCGAAGGGGCCGGCGAAGGACCTCACTGTGGGCTCCGCCGAGGCGGCGCAGGCGATGCTGCGGGACGCCCTGGCCCGGGTGCAGGACAGCGCTATGGCCCGCCCCGACGCCGACCTGATGAAGCGGGAGTTCGCCCTGAACACCGACCTGGCGCTGCTGGCGCTGGACCTCGGGCGGGAGCGCATTCTTGCCGGAAACGTGCCCACCGCCGGGCTCCCCGCCGCCGTGAAGGAAAAACTGGCCGCGAATCTTCGTGACATCATCGCGCGCCACCGGGCGGTGTGGCTGGAGCGCAACCGACCCGGCGGGCTGCGCGAGAGCGCGGGACGCATGGAGGCGCTGCTGGCGGTTCTGGAGCGCTGACCCTTCTTCTTGTGTGGAAAATGTGGTAAAATCCGGCAACCTTTGGGGGAGCACCCGAAGAGTATCTTGGGAAGACGCCGCAGTGTGGGTGGTGACGCGGCGAGCAACGTTGTCATCCTGCTCCGGCGCCGGAGGCGGGGTGGTGAGGAGTCCTTTATGTCCGAAGAACGTCAATTGTTGAGCGGCAACGAGGCCATTGCCCTCGCCGCGCTGCACATGGGAGTCTCCCTGGGGACCGGCTATCCCGGCACCCCGTCCACGGAGATATTGGAGCAGTTCTCCGCCCTCGGCGGACGCGCCCAGTGGGCGCCCAACGAAAAGGTGGCCCTGGAGGTGGGCATCGGCGCGGCCTATGCCGGCGCGCGCGCCCTGGTCACCATGAAGCACGTCGGGGTGAACGTGGCGGCGGACCCGCTGTTCACGGTGGCCTACACGGGGGTGCGCGGGGCGCTGGTGCTGATTTCCGCCGACGACCCCGGCATGGCCTCCAGCCAGAACGAGCAGGACAACCGGCGCTACGCGAAGGCGGCGGGGGTGATGATGCTGGAGCCCGCGGACGCGCAGGAGGCCTACGACTTCACGCGGGTCGCCTTTGAACTCTCGGAAAACTGGAACCTGCCGGTGATGCTGCGCGTGACCACCCGGGTGTGCCACTCCAAGAGCATCGTGACGCCGAGGGACCCGTCGCCCCCCGTGAAGGATCCGGAGTTCGTGCGCGACTTCCAGTCCTACGTGATGGTGCCCGCCTACGCGCGCCCGGCCCACCGCCGCCTGCGCGCGAAGCTGGAGAAGATCACCGACTGGAACGAGCATGCCCCGGTTAACCGCGTCGTGAAGGGCTCGAAATCCCTGGGTATCGTCACCTCGGGCGTGTGCTACCTGCACGTGCGCGAGGCGGCGCCCGACGCCAGCGTGTTCAAGGTGGGCATGAGCCACCCGCTGCCCATCCACCAGATCCGCGCCTTCGCCGAGACGGTGGACCGCTGCCTGGTGATTGAGGAGGGCGACCCCTACCTCGTCGAGCAGCTGCGCACCGAGGGGATCGCCTGCGAGGGCAAGCTGGACATGTACCGCTTCGGCGAGCTGAACGTAACGCGGGTGCGCCGGATCATCGCGGGCGACGGCAGCCCCGAGCCCATGGCCCCGCGCGGAAAGCCGCCGCAACTCTGCGTGGGCTGCCCGCACCGCATGGCCTTCGCCGTGCTCAAGAAGCACGACTGCGTCATTGCGGGGGACATCGGCTGCTACACCCTGAGCGTGCTTCCCCCCTTTGAGACGATGGACACCTGCGTCTGCATGGGCGCCAGCATCAGCGTGGGCCTGGGGCTGCGCCACGCCCTCCCGGACGACAAGGCGCGCCGCGTGGTCAGCGTCATCGGAGACAGCACCTTCATGCACAGCGGGCTCACGGGCCTGGCCGAGATGGTCTACAACCCGCCGAAGACGGGGCATGTGGTCATCATCCTCGACAACGGCACCACGGCCATGACGGGCATGCAGGAGCATCCCGGCACGGGGCGGAAACTGGACCACACCTGGACCAACCAGGTGAAGGTCGAGGAGGTCGCCCGCGCGATGGGCGTGACGAACGTGGCGGTGGTCGAGCACCCGCCCGCGCTCGAGGCGGCCATCAACGACGCCCTGTCCAAGGACGAGCTGTCCCTCATCATCATGCGCCGCGTCTGCCGCCTGGCGGAGAAGCGGATCAAGGCCCTTGAGGCCGACCGGGAGAAGTGCCATGACGACAAATAACGGCGGCGTGACCGATGTGGTGATCGCGGGCCTGGGCGGCCAGGGCGTCATCCGCGCGGCGGACATCCTCGCGGAGGCGGCCTTCCTGTCCGGAGCGGACGTGAAACAGAGCGAAATCCACGGCATGAGCCAGCGCGGCGGCTCGGTGACGAGCGACGTGCGCTTCGGCGCGTGCGTGCACAGCCCCATGGTGCCGACGGGCGAGGCCGGGTTCCTGCTGGTCCTCCACCCCACGCAGCTGGACAACAACCGCTATCTGCTGCGGGAGGGCGGGGTGCTGATCTCGACCAAGCTTATCCTGGGGAACAGCGAGAACCTGGAAGACCTCGACAAGGACGACACCCCCCTGACGTCGCGGAATTTCAATGTCGGACTGCTGGGGACGCTGAGCGCCCTGCTCCCGATTCCGGAGAAGGCGTGGACCGAGGCGATCCACCGCCATCTCGCGCCGAAATTCCACGCGGAGAACGAGGCGGCCTTCGCCTATGGAAGGACGCTGACCGTCGGCTGAGGCGCCGGGTCAGGCCCGGGTGTCCGGCCCGTCCGCGGGCAGGCGGAGCTTCGCGTCCAGCGGCGTGAGGTCGGACATCATCTCGTCCCAGGTCACGGTCCGCTGCTCGTAGGCGGCCTTGCGTCCGAGGATGGAGGACAGGTTGCTCTCCACGGCCGTGCGCGCGTTGTTGATCGGAGTGCCCGATGTGATGGCCGCGTGGAAGTCGCGGATATTGTTCACCGCGCCGTCCTGGTAGATGGTCGCCGTGCTGCCGCCGGGCCAGTTCTCCTTCTTGCCGCCGATGGAAACCTGCCCGCCGTAGTGCGTCTCCACGGTGCCCTCGGTGCCATAGACCTTCACGAACAGGTCGTCCGTCGAGCCGAGCTGGAACTGCACCGAGCTGAAATCCGCCACCACGTCGTCCGCGTAGCGGAACGTGACCACGAAGTGGTCCCAGCAGTCGCCCACGTCCACCCGCGCCTTGCGGCCCCCGGTGCCCGTGGCGGACAGGGGATGGCCGTTCAGGAGCCAGTTGGCCACGTCGATGACGTGGATGTTCTGCTCAACGATGATGTCGCCGGAGAGCGCCTTGTCAAACACCCAGTTGCGCAGGCGGGCGGTCTCCGTGTTTTCCTTTGAGTGCGGGTTCAGGCGCCCGCAGTGGTAGAAGACCTGGGCCAGCACCGGGGCACCGATGGCGCCCTCGTGCACCTTCTTCGCGGCCTCGCGGTAGAACTCGTTGTTGCGGGTCTGGAAGTCCACGAGCGTGCAGAGGCTCTTCGCCTTGTCCGCCGCCTCCAGCACGCGCAGGCACCCGACGGTGTCCACCGCCACGGGTTTCGCCAGATAGAGGTGCTTGCCCGCCGCCAGCGTTTCCACCGCCTGGTCCGGATGGAAGTACGGCGGCGTGATGATCGCCACCGCGTCCACCGGCTCCCCCAGCAGGGCCTTGTGGCCGTCCATGCCCGTGAACGCCTTTTCCTCCGGCACCCCGATGTCCTTGCAGGCCATGCGGGTGCGGTCGCGGAAGTAGTCATGCACCGCGACCACCTTGTAGTCGGAGAACTCCTGGAACAGGCGGCCGATCCAGCGGCCCCGCCCCCCGCATCCGGACAGGCCGAGGGCGATCTTGGCATTCTGGGCGTAGCTGCTTGCCGCGCCCGCGGAAACAATGGTGAACGCCGTTGCGGCGGCCGATTTCGACAGGAACTCGCGTCTTCCGATGCTCATGGATTCTCTCCCTCACGCGTTGGCGCTGAAAACGCCCTTGGTGTACTCGAGGTTTGCCCTGAAGTCGGCCTGCATGTCGCCCGACGGCTTCGCCGTCTCCAGAATGATCCAGCCGGCGTAGTCGATGTCCCGGATGGCCTTCACCGCCGCCGGAACGTCCACCTTGCCCTTGCCCAGGTAGTTGGCCGCGTCCTTGAAGTGAATCTGGACGATTTTGTCCCCCAGGGCGCGGATTTCGGCGGGCACGTCGAAGTCGTTGTAGGTGGAGTTGCCGATGTCGTAGTAGACCCGCACCGACGGGGCGTTGATCATGTCGAGGAACTTCACGTTGTCCGCGCCGGAGAGGGTGTTCTCCACCGCCAGCACGACGCCCTTGTCGTTTGCCCGCGGGGCGGCGGCCCGGATGCGCTCCGCGGCCGATTTCATCTCCTCCTCCTTCAGCTTCCGCCTCTTGCGGAGGTCGCCGTTGCCGAAGAAGGCCATCAGCAGGGTTTTCGCGCCAAGGTCGCCGCAGGCGTCAATGGACTGCTCCAGCCAGGAGGGCCCGCGCGGGTCCGTGGCAAGCGGCGAGTTGTTCAGGAACCCCATGGCCATGGAGCAGGCGACGACGCCCGTCTCGGCCATGGCGGCCTTGTACTTCTCCCGCAGCGCGGGATCGGCGATTTCCAGCACGTCCTGGGGGCTGCCCGCCGAGAGTTCGACCCCGTCCAGGCCGATGGCCTTGGCCACCGCCATGACCCCCGGGTCAAACCCCATGCCCATGGACCAGTCGCAGGCGCCGATGCGGGGGACCGCCCCGCCCTCGGCCCGCGCGCCGAATCCCACCGCCGCAGCCCCCGCCAGGCACGCCGCCCGCCCCAGAAAGGCCCTTCGTGTGCACCGGTCCATCGCGTCTCGCCTCCTTGCGTTCGCCCGGCGTCCGCCGGAAGTTTTGTTCTCAGCCGCCCGAGCGCCGCAGCGCCACGTCGGCAAACTGCCGCACCAGCTCGTTCTTGCGCACTTTGCCGATGGGGGTCTTGGGCAGGGCCTCCACAAAGCGCACAAAACGGGGCACCTTGTACGCCGCGAGGTGCTCCTTGCAGAAGTCAATGACCTCCCGCTCCGTGAGGGAGCACTCGGCCTTGAGCTTGACGACCGCCAGCACCTCCTGGCCCCAGGTGGGCTCCTCCACCCCCACCACGGCGACCTCGTCCACCTCGGACATGCGCATGATCACATGCTCCAGCTGCGCCGAGTAGATGTTGAGCCCGCCCCGGATGATCATGTCCTTGACCCGGTCCAGGATGTACAGGTAGCCGTCCTTGTCCATCCGGCCGATGTCGCCCGTCCTCAGCCAGCCGTCCACCAGCACCTCGGCGGTGGCCTCGGGGTTCTTGTAGTAGCCCTTCATGACGGCGGGGCCCGCGATCCAGATCTCGCCCGCCTCGCCGACGGGCACGTCCAGGCTCTGCTCGTCCACGATGCGCACGCTGGTGTAGCGCAGCGGCGGGCCGACCGAGTTCCAGCGCATGGGATCCTCGTGGTCGGCCACCGCGCTGGCGCAGGTGGCCTCCGTCAGGCCGTAGCCCATGATCAGGGGCTTCTTGAAGACCCGCTGCACCGCCTGGTAGATGGCCTCCGAGAGGGGGGCGGCGCCGGAAACGAAGAAGCGGATGGAGCTCACGTCGTGGGACTCGGCCTTGGGCAGGCGCGACAGGATCCCGTAGATCGTGGGCACCGCGCTCATGATGGTGATCCGGTGCTTCTCGATCATCGGAAGGATGGCGAAGGGGTTGAACTGGCCGCCCCCGAGGATGATCATCGCCCCGGCCATCATGGGCGTCAGAACGGACACGACCTGGGCGTTCACGTGGAAAAGCGGCAGAATGCAGAGGAACCGGTCGTCCACCCGCACGTCGTTGGACCGGAACACCGACAGGGCGTCCCACATGTAGTTGCCGTGGGTCAGTTGCACGCCCTTCGGGTCGCCGGTCGTGCCGGAGGTGTAGATGATGGCCGCGTCGCTGGTCTCGTCCGCGGCGATTTCGGGGATGTCCACGGGTTCCAGCAGGTCGTCGAACGACTCAGCGCCCCAGCCGGCCTCGCCCACCACGAACACTCGGCGCACCAGGGGCAGCGACGCCAGAATGGTCTGGAGGGAGGGGAGGAAATCGGGCGTCACCACCATGGCCGAAGCCTCGGCGTTCCGGATGATGAAGACATATTCCTCGAAGGTGAGGGTGGGGTTTACCGGGACCATGACGGCCCCGATCCGGCCCAGCCCGAGGAAGCAGTACAGGTATTCCGGGCAGTTCGCCAGCAGGAGGGCCACCTTGTCCCCCGGGCCAATCCCGCGTTTTTTCAGGTTTCCCGCCACGCGGCCGGCCCGGTCGCAGAAGTCGCGGTAGGTGTGTTCCTGGTCGTCAAACACCACCATGACGCGGTCGCCGTGGGTGCGCGCCCGGTCGTCCAGCAGCTGGGGTATGGTCATCATGATTTCCGCGTGCTCTCCCAATGGGGCGCGCGCCGCCGGATCGGGCCCTCCCGGTCCGGGGGCGCGCGCAGGATCAGGGGGTAGGATAGCGCAAACCCCGGCGAAAAAGAAAAAAAAGTGCAAGAAACGGGTGGACGGGAAGAAGAGGGGCTTGACCCCTGTTTGGTTATTTGGTTATACTGCCAATCAGTCAACCTCTAGGAGCCGGTCATGGACACACAGCGGAAGCAGGCACTCACCGCCCGCGCGGACATTCTCAAGGCCATGGCGCACCCCACGCGCCTGTACATTCTCGAAGAACTCGCCCGGGGGGAGCGCTGCGTCTGCGAGCTCCACGCGGACACGGGGGCGGACTTCTCCACCGTGTCCAAGCACCTTTCGGTGCTGAAGAACGCGGGGATCGTGGAGGATGAGAAGCGGGGCCTCCAGGTCTTCTACCGGCTGCGCTGCCCCTGCATCCTGTCCTTCCTGGGGTGCGTGGAAAATGTGATCCAGCAAAACGTGGACCGCCAGCTTGCGGCGCTGGGCAGGTGAGCGGGAAGGGAATGAAGTGACAAGTGACTGGAGAAAAGAGGGAAAAATCCTGGCGCTGATTGCCGGGGTTTTCATCGTCTGCTTCCACCTGCCCGTGGGGACCCCCCGTTTCGACAACGCGGTCATGGAGTCGCTGCACCTGGTCCGGTGGTACGCGCGGGAGCATGTGCTTCTGTGCCTGATCCCCGCGTTTTTCATCGCCGGGGCCATATCCGTCTTTGTTAGCCAGGCCTCCGTGATGAAGTACCTCGGCGCCAGCGCGCCCAAGGTCCTGGCCTATGGGGTGGCCTCCGTGTCGGGCACCATTCTGGCCGTCTGCTCCTGCACCGTCCTGCCCCTGTTCACGGGAATCTGGCGGATGGGGGCGGGGCTGGGGCCGGCCACGGCCTTCCTGTACTCCGGCCCAGCCATCAATGTGCTGGCCATCGTGCTGACCGCGCGCGTGCTGGGGCCCGAATTGGGCATCGCCCGCGCCGTCGGCGCGGTTGGATTCAGCGTGGTGATCGGGTTGCTGATGCACCTGATCTTCCGCCGGGAGGAGCAGGAAAAGGCGGCCGTGCAGGCGGCGATGCCCGACGCCGAAGTGCCCCGGCCCCTCTGGCAGAACGCGGTCCACTTCGCCCTGATGGTCGCCATCCTGGTCTTCGCGAACTGGGGAAAGCCCGCCGGGGAGTCTGGACTCTGGCATTCGATGTACAGCGCCAAGTGGGCGGTGACCGCCCTGTGTGCGGTGGGGTTCGGTGGGGTGCTGACCCTGTGGTTCGGCCTGCCCTGGAGAAAAACGGTGCTGGTCGCGCTCCCCACGGTCCTGCTCGCGCTGCTGTTTCCGGACCACCCGGAGCTGGCCTTTGCCGCCGGATTCGTGGGGCTGTCGGTGGCGACGGCCACCAGCGGCGGCGAGATGGGGGAGTGGTTTGGGGTGACTTGGGGATTCGCCAAGCAGATTCTGCCGCTGCTGCTGCTGGGCGTGCTGGTTGCCGGGGCCCTGCTGGGCCGTCCGGGCCAGGAGGGGCTGATTCCCAACGCCTGGGTGGCCTGGGCGGTGGGCGGCAACTCCCTTGCCGCGAATTTCCTGGCGGCCCTGCTCGGGGCGTTCATGTATTTCGCCACCCTGACGGAGGTGCCGATCATCCAGGGGCTCATCGGCTCCGGCATGGGCAAGGGGCCGGCGCTCGCGCTTCTGCTGGCCGGGCCGGCGCTCTCCCTGCCGAGCATGCTGGTCATTTACAGCGTCATGGGATTCAAGAAGACCTTTGTGTTCTGCTCCCTCGTGGTGGTGCTGTCCACCGCCGCGGGGATGATCTTCGGGGCCCTGGTGGGCGTGTAGGCGCTGAAAGGCGCGGGACCGCGCGAAAAGAGGAACCAATGAGAAAGATTCAGATTCTGGGCACGGGATGCCCCAAGTGCAAGAAACTGGCGGAAAACACCGAAACGGCCGCCAAAGAACT
>ERZ795031.4969-NODE-4969-length-10870-cov-4.509478_pt1 | contig 10870 bp, 5 predicted proteins | sample MGYA00375123_ERZ795031 | MGnify/ENA primary metagenome ERZ795031 (study PRJEB30166, sample SAMN05720159) | activated sludge metagenome | isolation source: anaerobic digester from wastewater treatment plant | place: USA | collected 2015-04-21 ... | reverse complement strand
CAGTGCGACGGGCTCCTGCTCAGCCCGCTGAGCAGGCTGAGCAGGAGCCCGTCGCACTGCAGAAAGATAAAACCGGCCAGGGGGGAAATCAGGGCGAAGAGGACGGCGATAAAGCCGATGGTGACGATCAGAGAGACCAGGGGGACGACCGCCAGGTTGGCGGCCAGGCCCCAGAGCGGGAGGATGTTGAAATACCAGGCGGTGAGGGGCAGAGTGGCGATCTGGGCCGCCAGGCTGACCATGAGCAGCTGGAGGGCTCCCTTGCGCCAGGGATGGCTCCACTGCCGCCACTGCGGCCAACGGCCGGAGGCCCAGCCTTCCAGCCTCCGGTAAATGAGCAGAATCCCGAGGGTGGCGGCGAAGCTGAGCTGAAAGCCCGCCCCGAAGAGATCGAGGGGATTGAAAAGGAGGATGATCATGGCAGCCAGGGCGACGGCGTTGACCGGATTGAAGCGCCGCTGCAGTACGGGGGCGGCCAGGAGCAGGGCGGCGGTGACGGCGGCGCGCACCACCGGCGGCGCCGAACCGGTGATGAGGACGTAGAAATAGAGGGCAGCCAGCAGCAGGGGCGGGCGGGCGCGGTGGGGGATGCGCAGCAGATTGATGAAGAGCAGCAGCGCGGCCAGGACAAAGCCGACGTGGAGTCCGGAGACCGCCAGGACGTGGACGACGCCGACGCGGCTGAACTCCTGGCGGAGTTCGTCGTCAATCCCGCTGCGGACGCCGACGAGCAGGGCACTGAGCAGGGCCCGCTGCTCACCCGCGAGGCTGCCGGCCACCGTTGCCAGAATATGGTCACGAACGGGGCGGATTAACCGGCGTTGAAGCAGGGGATCCTGGTCGCGTTCGAGCAGCAGGAGCCGGCTCCCCCCTGCTGCGCTGAGCTGGGTGTGCATCCCCTGCGAGGCAAGCCAGGCGCGATAGTCGAAATCCCCCGGATTGTGGGCTCCGGCGGGGCGGCGCAGCATCCCCTTGACCACCACGCGGTCGCCCTGGCGAAGGGCGGTGAGGGTGTCGTACCAGATGATGCGGGCGCGGCCGCGGGCGGCAAAGCCGCGCTCCTCGCTCCAGAGGGAATCGACGGTGAGGCGAAAGATCCTGCGATCGCTGCGCTCCTCGACCGGGGCGGAGATCACCCCCTCGAGGCTGAGGGGGGCGGGCCAATCGGCCATCTGCCGGATATCATCCGGAGGCACGACCTGCTCGAGCAGGGCAAGGCGCAGCCAGCCGGCGCAGAAAAAGGCGGCCAGGGCCGGAATCGCGAAGAGGCGCTGGGAGCGGCGGGCCATACAGGCGAGGAGGAGCAGGAGTGCAGCAGCTGCGGCGGGCCATGGCCAGGCGATGGTGAGGTGACGGGCGCAGGCGATGCCCGCCATAAAGGGCAGCAGAATTTTGACAGCCGGTTTCCCGTGCAGCAGGGGATGCATGATCACCTCGCAAAGGAGTTTTCTACCCGGCCACTATCCACCCATCCCGTCGTTTTCGTCGCTGCTCCGGCTGGAGGCGGAAATCCCGGCCGCCCGGTCGAGCAGCCAGGCGTGCATCACCTCCACGCGGTCTTTCAGCTCTTCGACCGTGCCGCTGTTGTCGAGAAGGTAATCAGCGCGCCGGCATTTTTCCTCCTGCGGCAGCTGGGAGGCGAATCGTTCAAGGACCTCGGTGCGGCTGAGGCCGTCGCGGGCCATGGCCCGTTCGAGGATGAGGCCGGAGGGCAAATGGACCGCCACCACCACATCAAGCTTTTTTTCAAAGCCGAGTTCGAAGATCAGGGCGGAATCGACGATCAGGTAGGGTGCGCTGCCCTCGGCGCAGCGGTGCATCTGCCTTTCGACGATGGCGAGCATGGCCGGATGGACGATGGTGTTGAGTTTACGCCTCTCCTCGGGGTCAGCAAAGACGATGCGGCCGAGGGCGCGGCGGTCCAGCCTGCCCCGGGCGTCAAATATGCCGGGTCCGAAGGCGGTGCGCAGCCGCCGCAGCACGCTGCTCCTGCCGGCGGCGGCGCGGCCGGCCAGGTCCATATCGATGACTGGGATGGCGTGCTCCTCATGCAGGGTACGCGCGGCCAGCGACTTGCCGCAGCCGTAGACCCCCGTCAATCCGACGCGCAGCACAGTCTCCCTCCTACCGGACCACGGCCAGTTTGCCGAGCCTGACCATGCCTGAGGCCTGGACGCGGTAGAGATAGATCCCGGCCGGCACCAGCCGGCCCTGATCGTCGCGGACATCCCAGACCAGCCCCCCGTCGCCGTTCTCCTCATACAGGATGCGCAGGGTGCGGCCCTCGGTGGTCATGATGCGGATTTCCGCCTCGGGGGTGAGATTGGCGAAGGTGATCCCCTCCGGGTCGATCCACAGCCGGTAGGGATTGGGAAAGGTGTGGACCTCGTCGAGGTCCGCCGCCGCGAAGAGGAGCTGGATGGTGTCCCCGTGGCCCGGTTTGATCGCGGCTCCGCTCGCACTCTGCAGGCCGCTCACCCTGAGGGTGAGCGGCTTGCCCACCGCGCCCCAGGCCACACTGCCGGTAAGATGGAGGCGCACGCAGCGGTTCTCCGGCGCGACCGCCTGCGCCCAGGCGACATGCAGGCCGGCGCCCGGATCATAGTTGGCGACCTCCTCGAGGGAAGCCTTTTGCATCGGTTCGCTGAATTCAAGTTCGACCACGCCGCTGGCGATGGCCCGCACGGCGGTCAGATAGGGGGCGCCGGCGGCGAAAGCGACCTCGAATTCACTCTGGCTGCGGAGGGTATCGACGGGGAGGCCGTCGCTGTCCTCGAGGCCGCGAACCCCGACGCTGTAAAAACCGGATTGGGTAAAGGGGGCCTCAAGGCTGAGCAGCACCTCAGCCCCCGAGGCCAGGGGCAGGGCTGTGGCCGGATGGCCGACCTCCGGAGCGATGGTGTAGTGGCGGATATCCTGCAGCAGGGCGGAATTCATCGGCCGGGAGAAGCGCAGGCGCACGGAGCGTGCGCCGGCCATCGCGGCGGAGAGCAGGGCGGGCTGCTCACCCGGCCGCGCAGAGACCACCTCCGAACGCAGGCTCACGGCCGGGAGGCGCGTGGTGTCCCTGCTGGCGACCGCATAGTAATAGAACTCACCCGCGCGGACCAGGGTATCGGTGAAGACCGGCAGCTGGGTCTGCTGCAAGAGCTTCAGGCTGTCGGCCGAGAGGCCGCGAAAGAGCAGGTAATCCTGCGCCCCCGGGACCGGATTCCACGACAGCGCGACCGTACCGGCATTCAGGGGCCTGGCAGCCACCCCCACCGGCATGGCCGGCCCGGTCAGACTCTCCGCCAGCACACGGGGGCGGACCCTCTCCCCGTCGCTCGCCCAGAATTCCATCAGGCCGTCGCCATCGCTGTCGGCCACCATCACCGCATTGGTCCGGATGGGAGCGGCGTGGAAGGTCAGTTCATAGCCCCGCTCCGGGGTAAAGCTGGCGACGTAAAGATCGGGAAAAGCGGCGATGAAGAGTTCGTCGCGGCCGTCGCCGTCGGCATCGCCGCTGGAGACCCCGCTCTCGAAATCCCTGGCCGATTCGTAGCCGAAGAAGCGCCATTCCGCGGCGGGAAGGTAGGTGTTGTTCCCGGTCTCGTCATAGATGCGGTAGCACCAGTGGCGGGAGTCGTAGCTGTGCTCTGTATTGAGGTTGGGATCAGAGTGCGAGCCGGCGGCGAATTCGTTTTCGCCGTCGCCGTCGAAATCCCCGGCGGCGATAAAATCGATGGCATCGAGCAGGGGCAGCCGATCCTGCCAGGTTGGGGTGAAGGCGCTGCCGTCATATTCATACAGATAGATGTCCCCGTCGCTGTCGCCGAAGAGGAGTTCAATGCGTCCGTCGCCGTCGAAATCGCCGGTTTCGCAGCGCGGCACCCCATTAAAATTGTCCCCTGCGCTGGGATTGGCCAGCACGGCCATGGTCTCGAACTCGCCGCCCCCGCTGCTGCGCCAGACCTCGAATAGATCAGAGGAGCTGTCACCGGAGCGGACCACACGCATGATCAGCTCGCTGCGGCCGTCGCCATCGAGGTCCGACAGCCGGCTGCCCCAGTACTGCACCCGGCTGTCGCCCTGCCATTTGCGCACCAGGTTCATGCGGAAGGGTTCGGAGCCGCCCGCCTCGTAGAGCCAGGTGGAAAAGCCGTAGCCCGCCAGCAGTTCTGGAAGGCCGTCGCCGTCGGTATCACCGCTGCTGCGCGGAATGGCGGACTCGGGCAGGGTATAAAGCTGGCGGAATCCCGAGGCCTCCCGGGTATAGAGGGCGGTGAAGAGCCTGCCCTGTTCGTCGGCAGTGGCGAGGACGATCTCGGGCCGGGAGTCGCCGTTGAAATCGGCGCTGCTGGCGAGCAGATGGCCGTGGGGGAGGCTCTCTTCAAGGCGGGTATAACGCATGGTGTTGAGCGGTGGGGCGCTGAGATCGACGCGAAGCAGGCTGTCGGAGGTGGTGCGCAGCCCGGCGGGATTGTCGACGCGGATCTGCAGGTCAAGCCTCTGCGCCCCGAGATCGCGGGTGAGATGGAGGCGCGGCTGGTAGCTGCGGTAACTCATCGGCGCCTCCTGCCAGGGGGCTTCACTGCCCGCGGGACGGAAGAGGATTTCTCCCTCACAGAGGTCATCGGTCACGAACTGAAGCAGGCAGGAAGGGCTGCCGCCGTCGTACATGGAGATGGTCTCGATATTGGAGATCAGCGGGGCGGTGCGGTCGATGAAGATGCGGACCTGGGACTGCTCGACGGAGCCGTTGCTGTTCTGGATGCGCAGGCGGATGGTGTAGCTGGTGTCGGCCGCCGGAAAATCCTCCCAGAGGCCGAGCAGGCCATCGATGACCCGGCTGGAACGGGGCGGGGTGATCGGGGACCAGGCTGAAGGGTTGTCCCCCATCCCCCATTCCAGGGTGTAGCTCTGCAGTGAGGGGGTCCAGGCGGAGCCGCGGATTTCGATCGGGCTCTGCTGGAAGCCCTGGTCGAGCCAGGGGGAATCGATGCGGACCTCGGCGGCGAGGCCGGGGGCGAGAGCGCGGGCGAGATCGAGCCGGCCGGCCCCGTAGTAAATGTCCCAGCCCTGGGGGCCGAGGTCGCGGGCGGTGGTGGTCAGGAGACTGCGCACCGCATCGGGGGAGCGCTCGCGATCCTGGGAGAGCAGCAGGGCAGCTGCGGCGGATACGAAGGGAGCCGAAAAGGAGGTGCCGCTGAGGGAAGAGTCGTACTGCGCTCCGCGTGCGGCAGTGAGGATATTTACGCCGGGGGCGACGAGGTCGATCGAGGGGCCATAGTTGGAAAAGCCGGCGAGTTGGTCCGAGGCGTCGGTGGCACCGACCGAGATGGTGTTGGCGAAGGCCGAGGGGTAGTGAATCTGGTCGGTGGCGCTGTTGCCGGCGGAGGCGACCAGGACGGTATTCAGGGCCGCGGCGTAGTGGAGGACGTCATCGAGGAGGCGGGAGACGAAGACATCGCCCCAGCTCATATTGATCACCGCCGCACCGTTTTCGATGGCGTAGAGGATAGCGGCAGCGACGTCGTCCTCCTCGCCGTTGCCGCCGGCGGTGAAGGCGCGCAGGTTCATCACCCGGCAGCCGGGGGCGGCGCCGGCGATGCCGAGGTCATTGCCGGCGACGGCGGCGATGATGCCGGCTACGGCCGTGCCGTGCCCCATCTCATCCATCGGGTCGGCATCGCGGCCGCGATAGTCGCCGCCGTCCGGATAGTTGGGGGCGTCGGTGAAATCGTAGCCCTGCAGATCATCGATCCAGCCGTTGCCGTCGTCGTCCAGGCCGTTGAGGTCAAGGGAATCGGCCCGGCCATCCCGGTTGAGATCCTCGCCGTGGTTGATCCAGAGATTCTCCCTGAGATCGGGGTGATCATAGTCGATGCCGGTATCGATAACACCGACGATGACCCCGCGGCTGCCGCGCTCGCTCTCCCAGGCCGTCGGGGCGGAGATCCTCTGCAGGCCGTACTGCCGGCTGAAAAGGGGATCGTCGGGGATCCAGTCGAGATGGAAGCAGCGCGGCCGGCCGCTCCAGCTCACCTCCGCATGGTGCTGCAGTTCTCCGGCGATGGCATCGCCATCGGCCGTGTCCGCCAGGGTGAGGATAAGCCATTTTGCCAGTTCGGCGCGCTCCGGGAGGGCGGCATCCCCGCCATCGCGGCCAAAGGATAGAATGCGCGGCAGGAACGGTGCCGCGGCAGTGATCTCCGGCCGTGCGGCGAGGGCGCTCAAGGCGGCGGCGCCCTCCTTGCGCAGGGCGCCTGCGTCGTCGAATGCAGCGGCCGGCAGGGGCAAGCTCATCTTGACCAGAAGGGTTTGTGACTGCGCCCGGGCCGCCGGGGGTGCGGCTGCAACTCCGGCGGCGGTCAGGAACGCCAGGAGGACCAATCCAGCCCTCCTTCCTATGCGTGGAAGCAGCAGTTTCATGGAGTGAGTGTTTCCCTGGCCTTTTCGGCGAGCAGACGCACTTGCAGCGTCAGTTTCAGGATCAGCGCGACGACGGCGGTGGCGAAGCGGTCGCAGCGGGAGCGGTCGTGGGCGCTCAGGTAGTCAATAAAAGAGCGCGTTGAAGTGACCAGCATACGCGGCCGCTCGCGATAAACGCTGGCCCCCTTGTGATGGCGGACAAAGGTATCGCTGCAGAACCAGATCTTCCAGCCCGAGGCGATGACCCGCTCGCACCATTCAACATCACTGAAGAACATAAAATAGCGCTCATCCAGGCCGCCGAGGCGGTCGAGGAGCTCCTGCCGGGCTAGCAAAAAGGCCCCCTGGGGCTGGTCGACGAAGCGGCTGTGGCGATGGTCAAAATCGGTCATCTTCCAGTCCTTGAAGCCCAGCCGTCGGGCGAGATGGACCAATCCACTCACCTCGAGGAGCACATCACGCCGGCGGGGAAAACGCCGGCAGGAGGGCTGGATGCGGCCGTCGGGAAAACGGAGCTGGGGCGCAACCACCCCGATGGCGGGATCGCGCTCGAACTGGCGCAGCAGCACAGCCAGTGCGCCCTCCGGGATGACCACATCGGGATTGAGAAGGAGGAAGAAATCGCCGCGGCAGTGTAGAAGCCCCTGGTTGACGGCCGCCGTGAAGCCGCGGTTTTGCCCGTTCCGGATGACGAGAAACCGGTGAAAGTGTGAGGCGCAGCGGCTGCGGTACTCCTCCAGCAGCTCACCGGTGCCGTCGGTGCTGGCATTGTCGATGAGGAAAAGGTGCGTGGTGAAAGATGCCGAGGCAAGGTGGAGCGCGTCGAGGCAGGCGCCGATTTCTGCGTGGTTATTATAGGTTACGATCACAACAGAGATGACCACGGCTGTCCATTTCCACCGGTGAGAGCGAACAAGGGCTGCAGCGCTTCCGCGGGCGGAGGCGATGCCGTCCCGGGGGCGCTGCAGTGCGGAGGCTACTTGCTTTCATCCTCCAGGCGTTTGCGCAGGTACTCGAGTTTGGTGCGGTACCATTCGTTTTCAGGGTTCTTTTTCAGCAGCATCTCGAAAACGTTGATCGCCTTGGCATACTGGCCCTGTGCGGCGTAGATCTCGCCCAGGGTGGGGGTGACGAATTTCTCCTTGGGCTTGTCGTAAACGGGCTCATCCTGCGCCGGGACCTCCTCTTCGGGCGCCGGGGGCTGCACCATCCGGCGGGGCGCCTCCCTCTTCTCCGGTTCGGCCTGCACGAGCGGCTCCTGCGCGGGTTCCTCTTCGGGCTCCTCTTCCCAGGGGGGCGTGAATCCCTTCTTAGCGGCGGGAGTGAGAAGGTTCTCCTTCTCCTCCTCCTCCGGCTCCAGGTCGGCCCCGCCCAGACGGTCGAGGTTGGAGAGGAAGCTGGCGAACTGCTCCTCTTCCTCCTCTTCGCTCAGGGGCTGGTCGGCCGCTTCATCGCCAAAACCTTCTGCAGGAGGCTCGAGGCGGATGGGGGTTTCCGGCTCGGCGGGGGCTTCAAAGACGGGCTCCTCCGTCCACTCTTCATCGCCCCTGAAGGGCAGGACCGGGGCCATGCGGCGCTCACCGGGCAGGGCTTCCGGCGGGGAGAGGGGTTCCTCAAGGGAAGCCGGCGACTGATCCGGTTCAGATTCAGGTTCAGGTTCGGGCTCAGGAATAAAGTGGGCTTCAGGTTCGGGTTCCACCACGGCAGGAGGTTCCGGTCCGGGCTCAAAACGGTATTCCGGTTCGGATTCCGGGGTGAAGCGGGCCTCAGGCTCGGGGGCTGGCACAAAGGGAGGCTCCTCTTCGGGCAAAAACTCCTCAGCCTCAGGGACCGGGGGACCGAGTTCGGGTTCAGGCCGCAGGGCGGCGCGTTCGATGGTGCTGCGCTCCTCCAGTTCGCGGCGGGTCTCCTCGTCGCGGCTGAGGCTGAAAAGATCGTCAAGGATCTCGGAAAAATGCATCTCCTCGCGTTCGAAATCGTTTTCCGGTTCGCGCATCGGCTCGGCCGTTTCAGCGATCGGCTCGACCGTCCCGGCGATTCCAGCCGGTTTTCCACCCAGCTCCTCCTCAGCAGGAACCTCCAGGGCTGCCAGCTCGCGAGTGAAGGCTTCAAGATCCAGCTCCGGCACGGGGGGTTTGTAGTCGCTCACCAGCGGTTCCGGGCGGCTGATTTCTGCGGGAGCCTCCGGCTCGGCCAACGGCGACAGGGGCTCCGCGGCAGCGTCCGCCCTGGCCTCGGGCTCGAAAGAGGCGGGTGCGGGGGCTGGCGGCTCTGGCACCGGCGGTGCAAAACGCTCAGCCGCGGCGGCTGCCGGCTCTGCTTCAATGACCGGGGGCAGGGTCCATTCATCCAGGGGGATGGTGCGGGCTGCCGGCGCGCTCTCCGGCCTGGCAAAGGGTTCCGATTCGGCGAGGGGATAAAAGGGATCAAGTTCGTGAATTTTCGCCAGGCTGTCGCGCTGGCGCAGGGAGAGCCCCATCTTTGCCATTAGCTCCGAATAGAGCCTGTGGCCGTTGATGTGGCGGGGATCCTGATTGAGCAGACGTTTGAGGTTCTTCTCCGCCTCTTCAAACTGGTTGAGGGCAAGGTGACATTTGGCCAGGACATAATAGGCACTGGCATATTGGGGATGGTTGCGAAGTCCGGAATGGCAAAGATCGATCGCTTTCTGCACTTCATTGAGATGAAGGTATCTGTCGGCCAGACGCGCAAAGACCATCGACTCCTTGTGCGCCCCCAGATGCTGCGTCAGCGTTTTAACTTCCGCGGCATGTCTATCACGCATGAGCTGCTCTCCTAGACCTGCAATTCCCCATATCCGGGTCGGTTCCCGGCTCTCGTGCCGGTGGTTATTCTGTATGCAAAAGTACCCTCAAAAGGAACTAATTGCCGATATATTACTAAAAAAATAACCATTATTTGTAAAAATACCAAACACTTTGTGGCGAATTTCCCAAATTACCAGTTGGCAACGGTTTTGTTGAGGACATCCTCGCTCACCTTTTCCATGGCCTCGACGAGGGCCTCGCTGCGCGCGTCGGGTCCGCCGCCGGGGTCGTAGCTGCCGAAATGGGTGAGTCGTTCCTGCCAGAGCACCTCCCTCCTGACCTGATCGCTGCATTTGATCTGCACACTGAGGTAGATTTTCATATCCTGCACCGATTCGTTCTCATCAAAGGCCCCCGCCCGGTCATCGATCTGGATGATGGTGCCCTCGATCAGGACGTCGGCGGCGCCGCGATCGGCGATCTTGAGCGAATTGTCCCGGGTGAAGGAATTGATCACCGCGTCGGTCAAATCCTCGGCGACGCGGAATTCGGCGGTGCGGTTATCGAAAAGAGGGATGGCCACCGTCTTGAGGTGCGGTGCCATCGAGCCCTTGACGGAGTAGATGCCGCAGCCTGAGGTGAGGAGCAGGAGAAGCAGAAGAGGACTTTTATTCATGGGTGCCCTTCAGACCATATTTTTCGATTTTGCGATAGAGGGTGCGCTCGCTCAGGCCCAGGGCGCGGGCGGCCCTGCGCTTGCTGCCGCCGAATTTCAGCAGGGCGTTCTGGATCAGCTCCCTCTCCATTTCGGCCACCGAACTGTGCTCCCCGTCGGCAGGGGGTTGGGCGGGCTCGAGATACTCCTCGGCGAGATCTTCCCGCCACGGGGCAAGGGGATAAGGAGCGGCCTGGCGCCGCAGCAGCAGTTCGCGGAGCTGGGCGATCTCGCTCTTGATCTCGAGCAGTACGCGCAGCAGGAGGTCGCGCTCGCTCTCCTCACGCCCGCGCTTGAGGGGAACCGGCAGGGCCGGGTCCATGGGATGGCTGATGTTCAGATAGCGCCGGATGGTTGCCTCTTCGACGTAGGCCCCGCGTTCCAGGACGATGATCTTTTCGACCACATTGCGCAGTTCGCGAATGTTGCCCGGCCAGCGGGCGTGGGCCATGGCGGCCAGGGCCGACTCGCTAAAGCCGCCGAAATCGATGTGGTTTTCGCGGACGAATTCCTGGGCAAATTTCCGGACCAGGATCGGGATGTCCTCGCTGCGCTCGCGCAGCGCCGGCACCCGGATATGGACGGCATTGAGGCGGTAAAAGAGGTCCTCGCGGAAGTTGCCGCGGCGCACCTCCTCCTCGAGCTGCTTGTTGGTGGCGGCGATGAAACGCACGTCGGTCTGGACGGAGGTCACTCCGCCGACGCGCATGAATTCGCGCGACTCGAGCACGCGCAGCAGCTTGACCTGCGTGGTGAGGGGAAGTTCACCGATCTCGTCGAGAAAGATGGAGCCCTTATCGGCGAGCTCGAAGTAGCCCTTGCGCGGCCCGATCGCCCCGGTGAAGGAGCCCTTTTCGTGTCCGAAGAGCTCGGATTCAATGATCCCTTCGGGGATGGCCCCGCAGTTGACCGGGACGAGGGGATTCAGCCGCCGCCGGCTGCGGGCGTGGATCGCCCTGGCCACCAGTTCCTT
>ERZ795031.4965-NODE-4965-length-10873-cov-9.770937_pt1 | contig 10873 bp, 4 predicted proteins | sample MGYA00375123_ERZ795031 | MGnify/ENA primary metagenome ERZ795031 (study PRJEB30166, sample SAMN05720159) | activated sludge metagenome | isolation source: anaerobic digester from wastewater treatment plant | place: USA | collected 2015-04-21 ... | reverse complement strand
TCAAACGCTGTCATCCACTGCTGGATATTCGCATTCCAATAGCTTACCGAGTCGATCATAAAACTCTGTCCCTGCACCCACTCTGAGACCCATACGCCAGCACCCAAAGGTATGCCAAGCAGGCTGTTACCCACGCTCGCGATCCGGTCCAGAGCCACACTGAGAATCTCGCTGGGCTCGGATTCCACTCTGCCGCTCACAGCCGAGACCCGATAATGATAGATCCTGAGCTCCCAGACCGGCAGCGTGACAGCATCATCATAGTAGTCATTGGCAGTCTGGGCCACCATCGTAAAGCTGTTGCCACCATCTATGCTCCTGTAGAGATTATATCCCGTCGCGCCAGTGACCGCGTCCCAGGATATTCTCAAAATCCCGCTGGGTAGCAGCGAGGCGTCAATACCAGTGGGGGCATCGATTATGGGATAGGGAGGAATGATCATCACGGGTTCCTGGATGAGGACGTTTGCAGTTCCGGCGGGGATGGTGATATCCTGAAAACTGCTGGCCCCGCTGGCGATATAGGTGATGGTGAGCCTCAGAGTCTGGCCGGCCTGCCACTGAGTGATGAATTGCGACAGCTGCACCCCCGCGCCGATATAATATGGTACCGTCATCCCGTTGCCCAGCTTGCGGATATACAAATTGGCATCGCTGGTGCCGAGGTCTGAGCCCAGTTCCTCTCCAGCAGTCTCCAAAACATCAGCGCGGATCACATAGGACGGTGAAGTTCCTGTAGTATTGGTAACAATATCCATGATGTTGATGGGAGACTGGCAAGCCAGCTTTTGGGTCACAATCCTGGGGGTGGACCTTCCCGCGATTGAAACCGCCACGCCAAGCTGGAGCATGGCTATCAGGCATATATTGATCACCTTTCTGAGGTTCATCGTTCCTCCCTTGTTTCCTTTTCATTTACTGTCAGATCGTTCATAAAAGCTCTGGCTTCAGGTAGATAGGTCTGCAGATCAGCCGCTTCAAACAAACGCAGCGCGTCTTTAAGATAGCTGATCGCCATCTCCCGCTTGCCACTTTCGTCTGCCAGGATCGCCAGATTGTAAAGAGCTTTACCCTCTCCCTCTGGATCTTTGCACTCCCTCAGGATCTGAGCCTGACGGGTGTATAAAGCTAATGCCTTGTTATAGTTACCTTGATCAGCCGCGATATTTGCAAGGTTCCCGAGGCTGTGGGCCAGGCCTTCCAAATCTCCACCGCGCTTCTGGGCTTTGAGATTGATGCCATAAACTCTGGCCGCTTGTGATGCCTGTCCCTCACTGTAAAGGATGTCTCCCAGCAAGTCACGGGCGTGAACCATTCCAGTGCTGCTTTTCAGGCTTCTATAGAGCGACAGGCACTTGTCCAGCCAGCACCTCGCTTCCGCAAGCCTGCCACTGTCATACTCAGCTACTGCCAGATTGTAGAGCGCGTTTGCCTCCACTAGTTTATCCCCCACCATTCTGGCTGCCATGGAGCTCGCCTGAAAAGCCCTAACCGCCAGTTCACGATCGCCGCTCCGCAGATACAAGCCTCCCAGATCGCCTTGCAGCTTTGCAAGTCCACCCTCGTCTCCAAGTTCTTCAGCCAACTTGATGGCCTCCAGATAGATAGGCAGCGCTTGGGACCTGTTTCCAGTCCGGGTGAGGACATTGGCCAGATTGTGCAGGACTATGCGTCTCAGAGGCTTATTGTCAGCTGCTTGCGTACGGGCTGCTTCAAAACACTCCTGAGCCTGTTGATAACGTCCCCGGTCTTTGTGCCAGAGGCCCAGGGTGTTGTGCAGCCGTGTTCTTTGCACCGGAGTACTCATACTTGACTGCAGTTCATCAGCTTCAGACTGCAGGTCGTCTGCGTCCCCGCAAAGCCTCTTCAAATCGATCAGAGATATCCTGAGGGCGGGGCATCCAGGCAGTTCTTTCTGCTCCAGCAGCCAGCTTTTTGCTACCGAAGCTCCTTGCCGTGCTTGCAGCACCCGCAGCCTGGTGTGGATGTACTCCTCCCGATCGCTAACTTGATCAATCTCCAGCTTCGAGAGCTCTTTTTCCGCCTCGCGGACCTGGCCCAGGTCCATCAACTGGGTGGCCAGCCGCACTCTCACTGGCGGCTGCTCTTGCGGAGGCAAGATTTTGAGTAGTTTGCGGCAGCAGGCAACTACGCGTTTGCCCATAAACAGACTGCGAGCCTGGCTTTCGGCCTTGATGAGATAGTGCGCGGCTTTGTCTCTGGCCTTTGCGGCCAGATAATGATCGGCCAGCCGCATGTAATAGGGCTCGAGACCGCCTGGATAAAGTCTTTCGATCGCCGCGGCCGCTTCGGCATGCAGAACTACTCTGTTGGCCTCCAGGATCGTCCCGTAGACAGCTTCCCAGATCAAGTGGTGCCGAAAGCTGCAAGTGGAGCCATCAAAGCAGATCAGGCCAAGCTGTTCAGCCCGTCTCAGAGTAGCTCCCGGATCGCTGGACTGGCCGAATCTGAGCTCCAGTTCATAGAGCAGCCCGGGAGCGAAGACATCTCCACAGACGGCAGCTCTTTGCATCTGCTCCCTGGCAGGCTGATCCAGCCAATTGAGCCTCCACAGCAGGGTGGAGCTGATTCCATCGGGGATGATGATTTCGTCCGCTTGGGGATAAGCGTTGTTTTTTAGCTGGGCCCTGATACCCTCCAGCCAAAACTCAAGATAGAGGGGATTACCTGCCGAGCGTGAGATCAACGCGTTTGTAACCGCAAGCGGCAGTTCAATTTCCGGAAGACAGCGCAAGATCATCTCTTTGATCTCAGCCTCGCTAAAAGCCTCCAGGCTTAGCTCTGGAGTCATAATATCCCGGGGTATGAGGTCTTTGGGAAAGCATGCTGTCCTGGCCACGAGAATAAACAGCAACGGCAGTTCCGGAAGATCATGGAATGATCTGATCAGGAAGGCCAGCGTATGCAGGGAAGCCTCATCGGCAAAATGCAAATCGTCAAATATCAGGACGGTCTTGCTTCTGCTTGCACTCAAGGCTCTGATCAGGTTCATCAGAGACCGGTTGATGGCCGTCCTCTGCTCTTCCAGACTGCCCCATGCCAGTTGATCAGAAGCAGCACGCCCCAGCACGATCATCAAGCAGCTTATCAGCTGAGATTTTTCGTCGCTCTGGAGTCCATCCAGGTTGTCCAGGCCACGGTTCAACCTGGCAATAACGCTATCGTTGTTTTGCTGATCTGTGATCGAGCTCCAGGACTTGATCAGGCCCGCGAAATAGGAGTATGGAATTCTGGCCAGGGGAGAAACTTCCAGATGAAAAACCGAAACCTGTTGGTCGGCGTCAGTTCCAGCATACTCATCAATCTGATCCTCACAGACAAACTCTCGCAGCAGTCTGGTCTTCCCCATTCCGGCTTCCGCTTCCAGATGCAGCAGCTTGAGACGCGATCCAGGGTTCAGGGCCTCCCTCAGGAGCTTCAGTTCCTTTTCCCTGCCCAGAAAAGGCGTGGAAGACAGACGGCGCGACCCCGCGTCCGCTAAAGGCTGGTCCACCAGCCAGGTGCGCACCGCTTCAGCCTTGCCCTTCACATTTATCTCTCCAAAGAAACTGAACTCAAAGTAGTCTTCCAGTTCAGACTTGACGGTCTCTGGCAGCAGGACCCGCATCGGCAGACCGTTTTCTTCCATTCTGGAGGCGAGATTGACGGCATCGCCGTAGACGGTAAAATCACCTTCCCGCTTCATGCCCACCCGTCCGGTAGCCACCATACCACTGTTGATACCCACCCGGATGGCCAGATCGGAGGGCATGGCTTCCAACTCGGGTATCTGATGCCTGATCTGATTAAAGGACGTGATGACTCCGATCATGCCCAGCCCCGCATACACAGCCCGCCGGGAATTCTGTTCCAGAAAGGATTTGGAGCCAAAGTGGGCCATGATCCTGTCGCCCTCATACTTATCCACATAGCCGCCATATCTCTCCACCTCGACTGAAAAGCTCAGCATTAGCTGGTCGAGCAGCATCTGTACCAGGTCCGGGGCCAGGATTTCGCTCATGGAAGTAAAGCCTTTGACGTCGGCAAACAACACGCTCACAAAGCGCTTCTCCCCTTCACGCAATAACGGTCCCGATGACACTGGCGGCATCTGGACGCCAGGACCAGTCTGAGAGAGCATGGCACTAAGGTTTTGCAGCAAAAGAACTCCTTGCAGAGGCCAGATAAGTATTTCAGAACGTGATAAGTTGTGCCGATTTAATGAGCTTTGTTGACGATGAAAGAACCTTGCAGAGGATAGCCGGGATCTGTCAATATATTTATGGCCACAACAACTTTATCTCAGGCACCCGGCTGGTTGTTAGCAGTGAAGTCTATGGCTTGCTGGTCAGGCTAAGAACTCCCGGAGGCTATAAAGCCTCCTCCCAGCAGCAGATCACCCTGATAGACAGCCACGATCTGGCCCGGTGTGATCGAAAGCTGAGGCTCGTCAAACACCAGCTTCAGGAGGTTTTTTCCCAGAGGGATCAGATCGCAATCGGCCGCTTTGTGCTGCTGGCGGATTTTGGCCTGGGCCCTGGCAGGAAGCTGTGACGCACTCACAGAGAGCCAGTTGAAATCCCGCGTTACGAGTTCTTTTTTGTAAAGCTGACTGGCAGGTCCGATAACCACTTGATTGCGCTCCGCGTCGATCCGGGTCACAAAGACAGGCTCAGCCATCCCACTGATCCCCAATCCCTTACGCTGCCCAATCGTATAATGGACCAGACCGCGATGCCGTGCCAGGACCTTAGCTTCCTGATCTACCAAGTCGCCAGGCTTCACAAGCGCAGGATCAAAGAGGCCGGCGTGATCATCGCTCTGAATGAAATCCTGGCTTTCAGCTTTGCTCAGCAGGAAGTCCAGTCCCCTCTGAGCTGCCATCTCTTTTACCCCGGACTTGGAAAATTCACCCAGCGGAAACAGCGTGTCGGCAAGCTGTTCCTGCCTCAGCAGGCTCAGAAAATAGGATTGATCTTTGCTCAGGTCCACTCCTCTGAACAGCTGCCAGCGAGAGGTATCGGGATTCTGAACCCGCCGTACATAGTGTCCGGTGGCAAAAAGGTCAAACTCGATGCCCAAATCCCTCGCTTTTTGGGGCAATAGGCCAAACTTGATGAAGGCGTTGCACTTGGCGCAGGGGTTGGGCGTCTGGCCAGCCAGATAAGTGGAGCGGTAGTAATCCAGTACCTGGCCGGCAAACTCAGTTCTGAGGTCGATCACGTGATGCTCAATCCCGAGGGCCTCAGCGACTCTCCTGGCAGCCAGGATGTTAAGCGCCTCATTGGGACCGAAACACCCCTTGCCGGAAGCAACATTTATCCCCGAAGCGGGATCGTAGAAACTCATGGTGAGGCCAATCACCTCATAACCGGCCTCCATCAGGAGCAGAGCACTCATGGCGGAATCGATCCCTCCGCTGAGGCCTACAGCCACTTTCCGGATCACGCGTGCACCTCGAAAAAGCTCTCCAGCCTCAGCAGCGTGCGGTTGTCCATCGGTTCTGGCTGATCGCCTTCCAGAGTCAGGAAGGGGAGGTCTATATGCTTCTTGAGCAGGATGTTATCGATCTGAAGATGACAGAAAGACTGGGTATAGCTGATCACCAAGTCCACATCACGACGTTTGAGCTGAGGCAGAATGTCTTCCAGGCGTTCTTTGACGCTATATGGATAGGTGTAAAGCAGATACTGGTCCAGAATGTCCGGGGCCAGATGGGGCATGGAAAACTGGCGCTGCACTTCGTTGAAGACCACATCCCCGCCCAGTTCGCCGATCCGGTCATAGAGGTCACGATAGATGGGCGGCACACCCAGATAGGCACAGCGTGGCTTCGCGGGCAGAGGATCACGCCTGGAAGCCTCGTTCATAAAGGCCTCCAGCTCTTCCTCAAAGCGATCCGGATCACCGTTAAAGTCTGATGACGAAACCAGCCAGAGATGGTTCTCTTTACCGCTCACAAAGCGCTCTTTCCAAGTCCATTCATCCAGAGTGACAAGTTTGGCGCGGATCGCGTCCAGCCTCGCTTTGGCCTTCAGAGTGGCGGTCCTGTCCACCTCAAAGTGCTCTTCCAACCTGCGCAGCTCTTTATCCATCTCCGCTCGCGAACGCTCCGCCGGAAAGGCAAAACGCCACACCGGCAGCCCTTCCTCATGGATCATGTCCAGTAGCGACTGCCCGTTGGAGCAATCGCCCTGCGTGATGCCAATCACTTCGTCCAGCTCAGACTTGAGGGCGGTGCTGTAGTTGCCTTTGATCCAGCCGCACACCGTTCTGGGAAAGCCTTTTAGCTCCGCCGCGTGCATCAACTGGGGGGAATCGGAGGCCAGAAAGAGGTTGTTGAGATCGATGGGAGTATGGCCAGCCGCGAAGACCACTTCGACGGGAAAACTGGTGGTGAAACCGATTCTTTTACTCATCTTCACAGAGCAGCTCCAGATATTCGTGTTCCAGGTCTTCGATCACCCTGGCGGTTGAAGCGATGCGGTTTTGCAGCTCATCCTGGATAGCGCGCAGGTCTTTCAGGCGCGCCAGGTCGTTGTAGGTGCTGGAAAGCGAAAGCTCTGCCTGGGCGGTGTGGAGTTCATCCCTGAGGTTACACAGATCCGCTTGTTTCTGATCAATCTCGGCATGTTTCATCTCCAGGATGCGTGGATTGATCCGGCGTTTACGCTCTCTGGTCATGGGAGCAGTTCTGGGAGCTTCAGGGACCGCAAAACTGAGCTCGATGGCTGCTTCACTGCTACCTTCCAGCTCTTCCACTGTGGTAATGATCTCCTTGCCAATCAAGAGCTTGCGAAACACCCAGTAGCGAGTGGCCAGCCTGGAGAGAAACCAGCGGTCGTGGCTCACGAAGATGATGCTGCCCTCAAAATCCTGCAGGGCTTCCAACAGCGCGTCCGCCATCTGGATATCGAGGTGATTGGTGGGCTCGTCCATGATCAGCAAATTGGGTTTTGAGTGAATCAGAACGCTGAGATAAAGACGGCTCTTTTCGCCCCCGCTCAGGACGGCTACCGTCTTATCCACATCATCGCCCCGAAAGCCAAATCTGGCCAGCCAGGAGAGCACATAGCCCCTGGGGGCGTCAGGTACCAGTTGCCAGAGCGTGTCCATCACGGTGAGGGAGCCATCCAGTTCCACGTGATGCTGATCGTAATAGGCGATTTTGAGGCTGGCGCCCGTCTTCAGCAAACCGCTGTCCGGAGCGTGTTTACCAATCAGCATCCGCAAGAGAGTAGTCTTGCCGCAGCCGTTGGGGCCGATCACGCAGATCCTCTGTTGGAAATGCGCGATCAGGTTCACCCGGGTGGCCAGTTCTTTGCCGCCCGCGGAAAAGCTAAGGTCTTTGAGCGCAAAGAGATCATTACCGCTGCGGGAACTTGATTCCATGCGTATCTTAAGTTGTCTGTCTGCCAGGGGACGCTCCACCAAATCCATGCGCTCCAAGTGCTTAAGGCGGCTCTTGGCCTGATTGGTCTTCTGGCCGGCCATGTTTTTGCGCACAAATTCCATAGTGGCGGCGATGTGCTTCTGCTGGCGTTCAAACTGCCGTTCGGCACTCAGCCTGGCGATCCCGTCCGCTTCTTTCCAGGAGGAATAGTTGCCTTTGGTCACGCTCAAGCGGCCATCCCGCAAGGCATAGATGCCTGTGACGGTGTTATCCAGAAAACTGCGGTCGTGCGAGACCAGCAGATAGGGCTTGTCCTGTTTGAGCAGATACTTTTCCAGCCAGCCGATCATGGCGATGTCGAGATGGTTGGTGGGCTCGTCCAAAATCAAGAGGTCATGAGGCTTGAGCAACATGGCGGCCAGGCAGAGACGGGTCTGTTCTCCTCCACTTAATGAAGCGATGGATTGCCCCCACATCGTTTCGGGAAAGGACAGCGAGAGCAGCACGTGCTTGAGCTCGTTGTCCCATTCGTAGCCGCCCAGAGAGGTGTAACGGTCCACCAGCGTATGCAGCTGATTTTCCAGAGCTTCTCCCCCACTTTTGTCCATCTGGGCTGAAAGTTTTTCGATCTGTGTACGCAGTTCCATCAGATCGGGCCGGGCAGATTTGACATAGTCCTCCAGGCTGAGGTCCTGGTCCGGCTGCGCGTTTTGAGGCAGGTAGGCAATCACGGCCTTCGAGGAGCGGGAGACAGTTCCCAGGGTGGGGTTTAGCTCTCCCAGCATGAGCTTGATGAGCGTGCTCTTCCCACAGCCGTTGGGACCGATCAGTCCTAAGCGGCTGTTGTGCTCAACGGTGCAGGAAATCTCCCGCAGGATGTAGTTGCCGCCAAACTCGATACTGAGCTCGCGGACTTGAATTAGGCTCATTTTCCCTTTCCGGACCGGCTATATATCCATTGATAAGAATGGCCTTTTAGCTTGCCGTTATCTTGTTTCCTTGCTTCATGCTCAGCGCCAGCCAATTCTCAATTCTCAATTCTCAATTTTCAATTAACACCTGTCCCACAAAGCGCTGAGGCCACATTTCCGTCCTCAGGTCTGATGTCAAGCACAGATTTTACTTGTCAAAAAAGCCGTCTCAATTTTTAAGGTCTCCAACGGGTTCGGGATGTAGCGCAGCCCGGCTAGCGTACCTGAATGGGGTTCAGGTGGTCGCAGGTTCAAATCCTGTCATCCCGACCATAGTTTAGCGGTGGTCACCAATCGGTGGTCGCCGCTTTGCTTTATCCGCGAGGTTGCTCTGCTCCCTGTGCTTTCCTGCGATTATAATGCATTCATTCCCAAATACTTATCGGCCGGCACAATGACCTGTTCCATCGATTTTTTTGATCCCCAAATCAAGGTATGTGTCTGCAAATATGCTATTTCTTTATCGCCTCCTTTACTCCACCTATGCCCCACCTTTACATCACCTATGCTTTGGCATAGGAGGGGATCAGGAGGGGAGCAAGCGGGCTAAAGCACATAATAAACTAACCTCTGTGTCTTTCTCCGTCAACTCCGTGGCCTCTGTAGTGACTAAAGAACCTCAGTAGCTCTGAAGTGAAGATGCGCCCGCCGGATTGGAATCCGACCCTATAAATCAGCCTTTTCGCTGAGTTCCAGCCAGCGTTCCAGGAGGGTGGAATGACGGGCTTCCAGCTCTTGTTGCGAAGCGCTGATGCGGGAATAGTCCTCGGGTTTGAGATTTGGGCATGAGAGCTCGGTTTCGAGGTCGAGAAGGCGGCTTTCCAGGCTCTCGATCTCGACGCTGATCTGGTCCAATTCTCGCTGCTCGTTGTAGTTGAGGCCCCTGGTCTGACGTTTGGGACGCATGATCATTGAGGCCTGCGCGCGTTCTTCTTCCTCTTCGGTCTGGTAGCGTTTGATGAGCAGGTAGTCTGAGTAGTTGCCAGGGATCTTGCGGATGGAAGTGCCTTCAAACACAAAGAGATAGTCGATGGTGCGGTCCAGAAAAAAGCGATCGTGGGATACCACCAACAGGCAACCGTCGAAGGCATCCAGATAGTCCTCCAGGATTTCGAGCGTGCGGATATCCAGATCGTTGGTGGGTTCGTCCAGGATGATGAAATTAGCGCCAAACATCAGGGATTTGAGCAGGTAGAGGCGTTTGCGTTCGCCTCCGGAAAGGGCTCCCAGCTTTTGTTGCTGCATCTTGCCATCAAAGAGAAAGCGCTGCAGCATTTCGGAAGCGCTGAGCCGGGTGCCGTCTTTGGTCTTGATCACTTCCGCGAATTGGGCGATGTAGTCATAGACGCTCATGGTGGGGTCAAAGCTCTCCTCATCCTGACGGTAGTAGGCAAAATGGGTGTTGAGGCCCACCTTGATGCTGCCCAGATCGGCTTCTTCCTCACCGGTGATCAACCTCAGGAGGGTGGTTTTACCGCAGCCGTTGGGGCCGATGATGCCGATCCGCTCTCTGGGTTGGAAGAGATGGTCGATATCCCTGAAAAGCTCCCTGCCGCCATAACTTTTCGAGAGGCGATGCAGTTCCAGGATGGTCTTACCGAGGCGATCGGTCTGAAAGGAGATATCGAGCTCGGAGTTTGAGATCAGATAGGATTTGCTGAGCAGTTCCTTGACCTTATCCACATGATGTTTGGGCTTGGTGGCGCGAGCTCTGGCACCGCGTCCCAGCCACTGCAGTTCTTTGGAAAGCTGGGCCTGGCGACGAGTCTCCTTGCGCTGGGCATCCACGTCCCGCAGCAGTTTGCCCTTCAGATATTCGCTGTAGTTGCCTCTGCTTACAAAGAGTTTGGTTTTATCCATCTCCCAGATCTGAGTGCTGACGGCATCCAGGAAATAGCGGTCGTGGGTAACGAAGATCACCGTCTTTTTGAGCTTGGCGAGGTAATCCTGCAGCCATTCGATGGTATCCATGTCCAGGTGGTTGGTGGGCTCGTCGAGGATAAGGAGGTCGGGATCGTTGACCAGAGCCCTGGCCAGATCTGTTTTGCGACGCTGGCCTCCGGAAAGCAGCCCCAGGGGTTTGTGAAACTCTGTGATGCCGAGCCGGCTGAGGACGGATTTATAGACATAGCTGTCGTCATGTTCTGGATCGACGGAGTGATCGGGGATGAGGTGGTCCAGCACCTGGATGTTGGGATCGAAGACGGGATCTTGAGGCAAATAGGATATCTTTGTCTTGCCGCGGAAGATGCGCTCACCCGTAGTGGCGGAAATCTCTCCGGCGATCACTCTCAGCAAAGTGGTTTTGCCGCAGCCGTTTACACCCACGATGCCGATCTTTTCCTGCTGGTGAATACCCAGAGAGATATTCGAGAAGATCAGCTTGTCGCCGATGCTCTTGGAAATGTCTGTCAGGGTGAGGATGACGTCGCTGCTCATATCGTTCCGGAGATTTTTATGGCGTCCCTGAGGCGATTCGAACGCCTGACCTTCACCTTCGGAGGGTGCC
>ERZ795031.4951-NODE-4951-length-10886-cov-48.255101_pt1 | contig 10886 bp, 6 predicted proteins | sample MGYA00375123_ERZ795031 | MGnify/ENA primary metagenome ERZ795031 (study PRJEB30166, sample SAMN05720159) | activated sludge metagenome | isolation source: anaerobic digester from wastewater treatment plant | place: USA | collected 2015-04-21 ... | reverse complement strand
CCGGGCAATATTCAACCCGGCGGATTCCCTGGCAATGGCATGGGCAACCTGGATTTTGCCGACACCAGTTATGTCAAAGCCACAGTGACGTTTGATGGTCTCACCTGGGAGAGCGTCGGGTTCCGTTACAGCGGCAACTCCACCCTGCAAAACTCGTGGAGCAGCGGTACAAAGAAAATCTCCTTCCGGCTGGATTTTGATGAATTTGAGGACGAAGACCCATCCACCAAAAACCAGCGTTTCTACGGCTTCAAGCAGATCTCCTTTAAGAGCAACGCCATGGATTCCTCGTATATCCGCGAAAAGGTTGTTGCCGATATCTTCCGCAATGCCGGGGTTGTGTCCTCCCAGACTGCCTTTTATGAAATCTATATAGACTATGGGGAAGGCTCGCAGTACTTTGGTGTGTACACCGCGGTTGAAATTGTGGACGATACCGTGATCCAATCGCAATTCAGCGATGACAGCGGGAATGTCTACAAACCGGAGGGAACCGGCGCAGCGTTTGCTGCCGGGACGTTCAACGAAGAATCCTTTGAAAAGCAAACCAACGAAAAGGAAGCGGATTGGAGCGACATCCAGGCTGTCTTTTCAGCCCTGCATTCCGAACTGCGCACCAGCGACCCGGCAGCCTGGCGGGCGGGGTTGGAAGCCGTCTTTGACGTGGACGCCTTCATCCGCTGGCTTGCGGTGGATACCATTGTCCAAAACTGGGATACCTACGGCACAATGGCGCATAATTATTACCTGTACACCGACCCGCAGGATGGATTGGTCACCTGGATTCCCTGGGATAACAACATGGCGCTCAGCGCAGAGGGCGGCGGCAGGGGTGGCAGGGGCGGTATGGGCGGCATGGGGGGGATGGGCGGCGTGCGGGAACTGGACTTGAGCAATGTAACCGATCAATGGCCTCTCATCCGTTACCTGGTGGATGACCCGGTCTATCATGCGAAATACCGGCAATTCCTCCAGGAAACCATCCAGGGAGCCTTTGACCCGCAAAAGCTGGCAGCCACCTACCAGAAAGCCCACGACCTGATTGCTCCATCCGTGGAACGGGAGGAGGAAGGGTTCACGCAAATCGATTCGCTGGATCTGTTTAACCAGTCGGTGGCGGAACTCAGCCAGCACGCGGTTGACAGGTACAATGCGGTGGTGGATTACCTGGACACCCAGCCCTGATGCACGCGGCGGGCTTATCCCGCCAACCGGCTGCGGATGGCAGCCAGGTCTGCCGGGCTGGCTCCGCCCGCCAGCAGATAATTTTCCACATCCAGCCCTGCCAGGGTGCCGTGGATGGCTTCCCGGACCGAGGAATGTTCCCGCGCGAGGAGTTCATCCCGGTAAGGGTCCGGGCTGAGCACATAATCAGCAAGAATCTCCTCCGGTTCCACGCCCGCCAGCGCCAGCAATAACAGGGCGATGATGCCGGTGCGGTCGTTGCCGCGAATGCAGTGGAAAAGCACCCCGCCCGGCTGTGCCCGGGCAATTGCGCCAATGGCTGCTGCATGCAGCCCCTGCCAGCGCTGAAGTGCATCACGGTAATAGAGCGGGGTACCCCAGAGATTCGTCTTTGCCCACCGCTCCAGGAATTCCAAATCCGTAATGTCTTCAATGGCAGTCTGGACGACTGCAATATCTGAATAGGGCGGTGTGAAGTCCAGCTCCTCCTCCACCATGCCGGTGGTGCGCAGGGTGACGATGGTGCGGATGCCGTAGGCATGCAGCGCCGACCATCCAGCTGCGCTCAGCCTGGCGGGGGTATCCGACCGGACAATTGCCTTCCAGCGGGTTGTCTGCCCGCTGCGGGTGGGCAGACCGCCCAGGTCACGCACGTTGGTGCAGCCATCCCAGGCAAGGATTCGTTCGTTCATGGATCGGGGATTAATTTCCATCTTGATCCAGCTCCATGATCTGCTCCTCCATCAGAATATCGGGATCATTCCAACCTTTTTGTTCCATGAGTTCGATAAATGCACGCCGATAGTACAGGCGCACATCAATGGTTACGGGTCCGGCAGCGGGAGCTTCAAAGTGATATAAGGTGGTGTCACTTCCAAGAGCCGGAAGACGGTTATCACTGATCACCCGGGTTGGATTCCAGTATGCGCCACTGGGCGAAATCTTCGTCCACATTTCCTGCAAGATCTTTGCATATCCCTGCCCGGGCAAGCCGCCATAATAACCTTCTGCTGGATTCCCAATCCCAGCCCACGCTGGCACAGTTGGACCATCGACAAAATCAAGGGATTTACCATCCTCCTGCGCAGCCTGTACAAGAAGGATCATCTGGCGCAAGGGGGAGTCGGTGGGCACATGATGCCCAACGCGGTCGTTGATGATTGTAACAGAGACAGTCACAAGATCTCCGGTCCTCTCAGCCTGTACGGTCATCGTAACGGAATTTTGCAGCAGATCAAGGCTGGCGGCTCCCGGGAAGGTGTGGGCACGAATGGTCAGCGGGTCGCGTTCAATTCCACCTGTATTGGGGGCAATGTTGGTGATTGCCTGACCGTCAAAGATGGTGGGAGCGGGCATATGACACTGCTGGCAGGTTTGCGCCGCTTCCAGTCCAGCCGCCAGAGCCGCGTCCTGGCTGCTGTATGGGCTGTCCAGCCATTCCCCATAGGAGTTATAGATGGTGGTGTCCCAGAAGATGCCATAGTGACAGGGGGCACAGTACTGGCTTTGCTGGTAGAGCGGCAGGTAAGTATCTTCCATTGGCACATTATCATCATCAAAGGATCCCACGAAAAGTTGGTAACGATCGGGGTCATCTGTGAAGGGACGGCGTATATCCTGCGATAGCACGCCGGGCATGTTCGGATAGGGTAAGCCGGTATTCGGATCCAGGGTGACATCCACCACCTTGTGGCAGTAATCGCAGTGGATGCCGAACGTGTCCACACCGCTGACCATGTTCGGGTTGGTACCATAAGGGGCGTCGATGGCTGCCCCGGCGTTATGGCAGGCGGCACAGTTACCGGCGGTTCCAGGGAAATCAATCATATATCCCGGTCCGTAATAAGGCTGGGTCATATCGGGTTTCAAGGGAAAATAGCCGTAATCACGGTTAAAGACATAGCGGGTGAGCGGGCTCTGGTTGCCGTACACATCCGTGCCGTTGTACATGGTCAGGTAGCGCAGGTTGGTGGCGGACCTGCCGTGGGCGTCATTGTCCAGCCAGACCTGTGTCACCCCTGCCTTGCAGGAGTAACACGAGTTCTCACCCGTGGGTGCGACCCACTCATAAGCCGGGTTGTCCCCCGTTTGCAGCGGTCGCATGGAAATGGTCAACCCGCTGGCAGGCGCGGACACCTGCTCCACCTTGGCACAGTAATAACCTTCCGCCCAGGCACTGACGGTAACCATTTCTCCAACCGTTGGCACCGTAAGGAAAAAATATCCCCTGTTATCCGTGAGGGTGCTATTCTCCGTTGCCTGGATCCGCACGGCAGCCCCGGAAATGGGTTGCCCATCTGAAGTGAGCACCACGCCGCTGATGATCGATCCATCGGGGGTGGGATCCAGCGTTGGAGGGACCAGGCTGGGTGAAGCCACCTCTGGTGATGAAGTCGGGGGTGTTCCGGCTTCCTGCTGGCAGCCTGCCAGCAGGAAGATTCCCAACAGTACCGCTGCTGCCTCAATGAATAACCGTCTCTTTTTCATTAACCTCTCATGGTAAGGCTGGTGTGAACAGACGCCAGACACCCGACCGGCGCGTTCCGGCATATAGGACCGAACCGTCTTCCGAGAGTGCCAGGGCGCGCAGGTTGGTATAGCCGGTGCCTCCCCCAGTAGGCAGCCACGTATCGCCGCCATCGGTTGTGTAGAGCACCCCTGAAAACGTCGTCCCGATGTAGAAAACCCCCGGGCGATTGGAATCAGGAAGGATGTCGAACACATAGTCATTCGGCTGCAGTCCGCTGATCGATTGCTTCCAGGTAGTTCCGCCATCGTCGGAACGGAAAAGGATGCCTGGTGCGGTGGCGGCAAAAAGCGTGGACGGGTTTGCCGGATCGAAGACGATATCGAACACTTCAATATCGCCACGGACGGTGTAATCGTTCCCGAAGGGTCCAAGGCTGCTGATGGCTGTGCTCGTCAGGCTCTCTACTTTTTGCCAGGTTTCACCCTGATCGTTACTCTGATAGAGCCCGCGTGCGGTGGCTGCAAATACATCTTGATCATCTTCCGGATGGATGGCAACGGACAGGACATTGGTCTGGTCAAATGGAGCCCCCGTCAGTTTTGTCCAGGTGACGCCGCCATCCCGCGAACGGAATAATCCTGAGGCAGCTGCATCACAAGCCGGTCCATAGATTGTTTCTTGCATACCGGGGCAGCCTCCGATCATGAATCCGGTGAAGATCACCTGCGGGTTAGATGGGGCAACTGCCAGGGCGCGCATTTCTTGATGAACTGCTCCCAATGGGATCACCCGGGTCATTGTCCAAGTCACACCCCCATCTATGCTAATATTGATATTACCCTGTTCAGCGGTGGTGGTATAGATGGTATAGCCGGGTACTCCCTCCCCGCTTTTAATCAGTACAGCCGGAGCCATTTCCACATCCACGCCCTGCCAGGAGATACCGCCATCGTTGCTGCGGAAGGTGGCGGTATCCGCCCCTACGATGAGGTCCGCCCCTCCTCCGGGGGCTACTGCGATGCTGGTAACGATCGCACCGGAATACCCCTGGCTGGCATCCTGCCAGGTCTCGCCTCCATCCTCACTTACGAAATTCCCGCCACCGTAGTTGTTCACAAAGATGCGGTAGGGGTCACGCGGGTCCACCTGGAGGTCAATGGGCATGCCGGACTTGCGCTCCCGCGAGCCCATGAAGTACTGCTGCCAGGTGACACCGGCATCCTCGCTGCGGAAGATCTGCGACTCGGTGGCGGCATACCAGATTTGCGGGTTGGAGAGCGAGATCTCCACGGCATCCATGCTCATGCCGCCGGTCTGCACCAGGATCTGCTGCCAGGTATCGCCGCCATCCCGGGTGATGTAGACCCCCGCCTTGTCCGGGTCGCACGGTGTGGTGACAGCCGCCAGCAGGATGTCCGGATCTTCGGGATGCATAAACAGGCTGGGGATGTACAACCCGCCCAGTCCATTTTGTTCATCGAGTACTGTCCAAGTCTCTCCGCCGTCATTGCTGCGCAGGATGCCAACCCCGCCCCAGATACCCGCAGGAACGTTGGAGTTAACGGCATCGCGGTCAAAAATACCCGTGGAGACGTAGAGGCGATCTGAGTTGCGCGGGTCGACCCAGATGTAACGCGCCAGGCTTAAACCCTGCCAGATGAGTTTCCAGGAGGCACCGGCATCCACGCTTTTATAGACTTCTCCTCCGGTGGGTCCACCCAATCGGCGCTGGATAAATCCTGATGTCCCATCCGACCAGGTGTTCACTGTCACCTCCACGCCGGCGTACATCACGTTGCGGTCGTTGGGGTCAATGGTGATGCCGCGCACGCTGCGGATGCCATCGGTGGTCAACAAGCCGGTGTCGCGCAATTCCCAGGTAGTGCCTCCATCCGCGGAACGGTAGATCTCGCCGGTATCCTGGGTGCCGATCCAGATGGTGTTGTGGTCGAACGGGTCAATGGTTGCCGAAAACACCCGCCAGACGGGACCGGGCATGGGTTCGATGCCGGTGTTGGAAGGAACCCATGTTTTCCCTCCATCAGTGCTCTTAATGATGCCTGCAAAGGAATCGGTGACGTACATGACATCCGGATTGGTCGGATCCATGCGGATATCGTAACCCAGCCCGCCCGCAGGTCCGCCCAGTTTGACCCATTCCTCAGCCAGATAGGCAGGGGAACCGGATGATACAAACGCAACAGTTGTCGCTGTTGGTTTTCCCACGGTTGGTGTTTCAGCCGCTGCTTCACCACCTGGCTTTGCCTGGCTGACGATTATTTCCAATGAACGCGTCTCCATGGATGTGCCAAGATCCACAACCAGCTGGTAGATGTGTGTTTCTGCAGGACAAATTTCTCTTTCCCCTGTTTTTGATACTGCCTCCCCATCCAGCAAAACATCGAAACCGCCATTCACCTCCCAATGAATCCAGGTACAATCCCCGGATTCCAGGTCCATTCGATCTGCAGTCAAAATAATTTGTATGGGTGTGGGAATTGGTGGTGGTTCCGGTGTTGGGCTTTGCGTGCAGGAAACAATGACACAGACAAGAATCAAATAAACCAGCAGAGAAAATCTTCGAGCGGGCATCGTTCCTCCTTGTGAATTGAACCGGAAATCCTGATCAAGAAAATACAGGCACCATTTTCACAAAAGAGGGATGATGGTTGTGGCAGAACTGACTCTACTGTAGCGGATTTTTCTGCTTTTTTGCTGTTGCTTTCAACTTATTTCAGAAAGTAAACTTAGGTAATGGTTATCCCAACCTGAGGTATGCTATATCATTGGTTGTCATTTCATGGATACCATCATATTACATCAATTTTCATCGAAATTCAACCGCAGCTTGGGAATATATTCAAACGCCAGGAGGTTGGTTGAATTCCAGCTCAAACCACTGGACTCTTGAAAATGATTTGTACCGGGCTTCCTTTCCACAACCGCCCGGTTAAGGTATGATTCTCCCATTCCATGCAACGGGAGCAGCAACCATGATTCAATGGATCGTAATCGGCATCATTCTCGTCATGTTCGCCATCAACCTGGGGGTGTCCCTGCTGAATTACCGCCAGCGCCGGCAGCCCATCCCCGCCATTGTAGAGGGCGTGTACGACCAGCAGACCTATGCCAGGTGGCTGAACTACTCCATGGAAACCCTGCGCTTCCAATTGATCACCCGGGCAATTGACATGCTGCTGACGCTGGTTCTGCTGCTTTCGGGCGCCTTCGGCTGGCTGGAACGCCTTGTCAACACCTGGTTTGCTGCCGATCTCCTGCGCACGCTGGCTTTTTTGGGTGTATATGTCCTGTTTTTTAACCTGGTGGTCAACCTGCCGCTGGAATATTACGCCACCTTTGTAATTGAGGAAAAATTCGGCTTCAACAAGTCCACCCGCAAAACCTTTTTCCTCGACCAGTTGAAAAACCTGCTGTTGATTGCCGTGCTGGGCGGGGCGCTGGTGGCGGCATTGAACGCCCTTTACCGGGTGTTTGCAGACCGCCTGTGGCTCTTCATCCTGCTGGCATGGGCAGCCGCCTCGCTGGTGATGGCGGTAATGTTCAGCCTGAACAGGGTCTTTGTGAAGATCTTTAATAAGCTCACCCCCCTGCCGGAAGGCACGCTCCGCGAGCGCATTGAAGCCCTGGCTGCCAGCGTGGGCTTCCGGGTGTCCGCCATTTCGGTGATGGACGCCTCGCGCCGTTCCACCAAGTTAAACGCCTTTTTCAGCGGGCTGGGCAGGACGCGCGAGGTGGTGTTGTATGACACGCTGATTGAAAAGATGAGTGAAGATGAGATCACCGCCGTGCTGGCGCACGAACTGGGGCATGCCGTCCACAAGGACGTGCCCCGCATGCTCCTCCAGCAGATCATCCTGGTGGGCGCCTACCTGGCTTTATTCGGGCTGGTTGCCGGGAGCAGCAGCCTGGCACAGGCATTTGGGCTTTCCGGTGCGCATTTCGGCTTCAGCCTGCTGTTGTTCAGCATCCTGGTCAGCCCGCTGGATTTGCTGCTGGATATCCCGCTCAACTTCCTCAGCCGCAAGGCGGAGTATGCCGCCGATGCCTTTGCCGCCCAACATGCCGACCCGCACTCCATCCGCAGCGCATTGATCCGGCTGGCGCAGGAGAACCTTGCCAACCTCAACCCGCACCCGCTGTATGTGCTGCTGCACTACAGCCATCCCACCCTGGCGCAGCGCCTGGGGGCAATTGGCGGAGACAAATAAGGACGAATCTACGCCTGCCGGCGTTTATGCGCCAGCCGCTCAATCAGCATCACCAGCAGGAACCCTGCCGCCATCAAGCCAATCGACAGCCAGGTTTCGCCTGCCTGCAGGGATGGCAGCACATTCACATCCCCCACCGGCACACCTTCCACGTGCAGGTAATCCTTCCAGGGCCAGATCTCCCGCAGGGCTCCTGCCATGAAACCCAGCAGCAGCGCCACCGTCAGGTCGTGGTGGTGGTGCAGCAGCCAGCGCAGGACGCTTGAGAATGCCAGCAACCCCACCACCGCACCCGCCAGGAAGACCAGGATGGGGATGACCTGGAAGGTCAGCAGGGCGTTCAGGATGTACTGGTATTTGCCCAGCAGCACCAGGATAAACGCCCCGGAAATCCCCGGCAGGATCATGGCACAGATGGCAACCGCCCCGCTGATGAACAGGAACCATAGCGCATCGGGTGTTTGCGAGGGTGTTATTCCCACCAGCAGGTAGGCGCCCAGGGCGGATGCCGCCGCAAGCAGCAGCGCTGCCGGGCTCCAGCGTTTCACCCGGCCGCGTATTGCCAGGATGGATGCCACAATCAAGCCAAAAAAGAAAGCGTAGATGTAGCTGGGGTGGGTTTCCAGTGCCCAGTGCAGCACGCGCGCCAGGCTGAGCACTGCCAGCCCAATCCCGCTGACCAGCGCCAGGAGGAATTGCCAGGGGAAGCCGCCAAAAGCCGCCCGCCAGCGCAGGCGCAGCAGGTTGCGCAGGAATGGCAGTGCAGATTGGATGGCATCAATCAACTCGTCATAAATCCCAAGGATGAATGCCATCGTCCCACCCGAAACGCCGGGGATGATGTCGGCGGTTCCCATCAGAAATCCGCCCAGGAAGATGCCCAGGGTGTCCTTGAAGGTGCGGTTTGAAACAGGTTTCTCCATTGGCTCCCAATATTCGTGAAGATCCTCCCGCCCGGGCTGCCGGGGGGTGAAGCCTTGATTGTAAAGCCAAATGGCACAGATGCCAAGCCTGATGGATTCAACCCCCATATTGTGCAGGCAAAAGCCTTGACCTGGAACTCACTCCAAGTTTATAGTTGATGTTGGAATGAGCCCATGCGAATCATGAAATGGGTTCGATTGGGAACCCGAAAGGAGAACGCAGTATGGAATACGTTAAACTTGGAAACACCGGGCTGGATGTATCGCCGATTTGCCTGGGCTGCATGAGCTTTGGCACCGCACCGGGCTGGGTGCATAATGAATGGGCGCTGGGCGAGGAGGATAGCCGTGCAATCATCCAGCGGGCGCTCGACCTGGGAATCAATTTCTTTGATACCGCCAATGTCTATGCCTATGGCAATAGCGAGGAAATTCTTGGGCGGGCAATCCGGGACCTTGCCAACCGGGACGAGGTGGTGATTGCCACCAAGGTCTTTATGCCCATGCGGAAGGGTCCCAATGGCGGCGGTCTCTCCCGCAAGCACATCCTGAGCCAGATTGACCAGAGCCTGAAACGCCTGGGCATGGAATATGTCGATTTATACATCATCCACCGCTGGGACGATCACACCCCGATTGAAGAGACGATGGAAGCCCTGCATGACGTGGTCAAAGCCGGGAAGGCGAGAACTATCGGTGCTTCCGCCATGTATGCCTGGCAGTTCCAGAAGGCGCTTTACGTGGCAGAGCGGCATGGCTGGACGCGCTTCGTCTCAATGCAGAATCACTACAACCTGATTTACCGGGAAGATGAACGGGAATTGCTGCCGCTGTGCGTGGAGGAAAAAATTGCCCTGACGCCGTACAGTCCGCTGGCATCCGGGCGGTTGGCGCGGGAGACGGCAGAATCCTCCCGGCGGCTTGAAACAGACCCGGTTGCCCGGCAGAAATATGATGCCATGGCAGCTTCCGATCAACGGGTGATTGACCGGCTCGCTGAAGTTGCCGGAAAGCACGGCGTCCCGCGCGCCCATGTTGCGCTTGCCTGGATGCTGCAAAAAGCCCCCGTGGTGGCGCCGATTATTGGGGCAACGAAAATTTCCCATTTGGAAAGTGCGGTGGATGCACTCACGGTTCAATTATCCCTTGAAGAAATGGCATACCTGGAGGAGCCGTATGTACCGCATCCACTGGTGGGGTTGATTCCATACGGTGGACGCCTGTCGATTGAGCGGAAATGACCAGAGCCAGTACCACCATGAAGGGCGCCGGCTTTCTTGTGCTGGCGCTGCTGATCATTTCCCTCCAAAACATCGCCGTCAAGTGGATTGGCGGCGATTATTCCGCCCTGGAAATTGTTGCGGTTCGCAGCCTGGTCGCTTTACCCTGTACCCTGTTGTTGTATCGCCTGGAAGGCGGGCGGGGGCTGCCAACCACGCGGTTTCCCGGGCTGGAATCCCTGCGCGGTGTTTCCCTGTTTCTCTCCTATACCACGTTTATGATGGGGCTGGCTGCCCTGCCGCTGGCGGATATTGAAGCGATTCGTTTTTCGGGTCCGCTGATGATTGCCCTGCTGTCCGTGGCGATGTTGGGCGAAAAGGTGGGACTGAACCGCTGGCTGGCGCTGGTGGTGGGTTTCATCGGCGTTCTCCTGATCGTCCGACCCGGCTCGGCAGCCTTCAACCTGGGGTCCATTTTCGTGACGATCTCCGTATTTTTCTATGCCCTGACAGCCATCCTCACCCGCAAACTGCAAGCCAGCGACAGCAGCGCAACCATGAGCTACCATACCTCCCTGGTGTACCTGGCTGCTGTGCTGGTTTTGGCGCCGCTGCCTGCCATGGTTGGGGAGGTGCCGGATGCCCATGCGAGCATCGCCTTTCTCATCCGCGCCTGGAGCATGCCCGGCTGGCTGGACCTGCTCATCATGGTTGGGCTGGGGGTGGCATGGGCAAGCTGGACGTATTTCATGGCGCGCGCTTACAGCCTGGCACAGGCTTCGGTGATTGCCCCGCTGGAATACCTGTCACTGCCGATTAATATTGTGTGGGGTTTGCTCATCTGGCAGGAAATCCCCAG
>ERZ795031.4941-NODE-4941-length-10901-cov-5.419233_pt1 | contig 10901 bp, 10 predicted proteins | sample MGYA00375123_ERZ795031 | MGnify/ENA primary metagenome ERZ795031 (study PRJEB30166, sample SAMN05720159) | activated sludge metagenome | isolation source: anaerobic digester from wastewater treatment plant | place: USA | collected 2015-04-21 ... | reverse complement strand
CCCCAGAGCAGGGAAGCCAGCAGGGCCAGATGGAAACCGCCGGCCATGAGGCCGTTGAGATGACTGAAGAGGCTGTCGATCACGTCTTGCTTTCCTTTTTAGCAGGTTTTAAACCATGGCTTTGCAGCAGAGTGTCAATCTCCTCTTCAGGGAAAAATCCCTCGTGACGGAAGATCTCCTTGTCCGAGGCATCAAGAAAGACCTGGGTGGGGATCAGGCGGATCCTGTATTGCTGGGCGTATTTTTTCTGCTCCGGCTGCCAGACATCATAAAAGACCACCTTGATCTGATCGCCATATTTTTCCTCGATCGCCTTCATCACCGGCTGCATGGCCTTGCAGGGGATGCAGTTGATGGAACCCAGCTCGACAAAGGTGATTTTGGCCTGATGCCCGGCTGCTTTGACGCTGTCCGGTTCGTTCCTGGCACTCTTGCAGGCGGAAAGATTGATCAACAGAAAACCGACCATGAGAAATATCCACAACGTCAAGTAGCGGTCCATTAAGGATAATTTTCCGGCTGTACCCATCTTATTCTCCAGTTTTAACGGCAACAACTCTTAGCCCCGACAGGTTGCCGGCAGAATCGTACCATCATGCAGGTTTGACAGCGGTAATGGCGGCCGAAACGATATACTCCTCCAGATTCCGTCCCGGCACCCAATCTGTGATAAAGCTCCTGCTCTCGTCCTTCGGCTTGATTTCAATCCGGGCAAAACCCGCTTCGGCCAGCAGCACTTTTAGTTCCGCGATGGTCAGGGCGCCGGCGGCGCAGGCGGCATAGAGATCGAGATTGGCACGGATCTCCAGCGGCAGTTCCGCGGTCGCCACTACGTCGGAGATGGCCAGGCGGCCGCCCGGCTTGAGTACGCGAAAGGCCTCCATAAAGACCGCCAGCTTGTCGGTGGAGAGATTGATCACACAGTTGGAGATGATGACATCGATCAGATTGTCTGCAACCGGCAGTGCCTCGATCTCGCCCAGACGGAATGAGACCTGGTTGTAGCCGCCTTCACGGGCGTTAGCGCGAGCCCGGGCGACCATCTCGGGAGTCATGTCGACACCGATGACATAGCCGTTTTCGCCGACCTGTTGTGCGGCGAGAAAGCAGTCGAACCCGGCGCCGCTGCCGAGATCGAGCACCACTTCGCCCGGCTTGAGCGCGGCAAGGGCCTGTGGATTCCCGCAGCCAAGCCCCAGGTTGGCCCCGGCAGGTACAGTTCCCAATTCGGCGGCGGAGTAGCCGAGGCGCGCTGACTCCCGGCCCGGGTCGCCGCCTCCGCAGCAGCCGGAATCCCCGCCACAGCAGGAGCCGCCCTGCTGTACAGCCGCTCGATAGCGGGCCCGCACCGCTGCGTGGATTTTCTCTTCATATGCTTCGCTCATTTGAACCTCTTTTGATCATCTGTTTCAGTTCATCCAGTCCGGGCACCCGGCCGTAGACCTTGACTACGCCATCCACCGCCAGGGCGGGGGTCATCATAATGCGGAATTTTTTGATCTCGTCGAGGGTGTTGACCTTGACGATCTCATATTCGATGCCCAGTTCTTTGGCCGCCTGCTCGGTCATTTCCATCAGCTTGTTGCACTTGGCGCACCCCATGCCGAGAATCTGCAATTTTTTCATAATGAAAGCTCCTGTCTCATTTCAATGGATACGTTGTGCCCGGCCAGATCGGGGAAACCGGCGGCAGTCTGGCCTCCTTAAAACAGCCAGCCGAAAAGCAATCCGGTGATCGTGGCCATGATCACCACCAGAGTGACAAACGCCAGGGTTTTCTTTCCGCCCATCACCGAGCGCAGCACCAGCATGCTCGGCAGTGAAAGCGCAGGACCCGCCAGCAGTAGCGCCAGCGCCGGACCTTTGCCCATGCCGCTGCCGATCAGTCCCTGCAAAATCGGTACCTCGGTCAGGGTAGCGAAATACATAAAAGCGCCGGCGAGCGAGGCAAAAAAGTTGGCGAAGAGGGAGTTGCCGCCCACCGCCTGACTCACCCAGGCGGAGGGGATCAGCCCCTCCTGGCCAACACGGCCAAGCAGGGCACCGGCAATAAAAACCCCGATCAGCAGCAGCGGCAGGATCTGTTTGGCAAAACCCCAGCTGGCAGCGAACCACTCGCCGGCTTCACCCTTGTCCATGGCGGTGATGACCGCCAAACCGATCGAACCGGCCGCGAAGATCAGTACCGGACTGGCGGGTGTGAAGAGTCCCAGCAGAATCGCCGGGGCGGCGGCCAGAGCGAGGCGCAACCAGCTTAATTTGAACCAGAGTCCGAGTACCACGGCGAGTCCGAGGGCGCTTGCCGCGGTGAGAGTCCATTTCAGGGTGTAGACGGAATGCCAGAAGCCGCTCTCCACTGCAGGTTTGCCCCAGTTGGCGAGAACCAGGATCGCGATCATCAGGGCAAAATAGATCGCCGTCTGCCAGAGCGGCCGGCCGGCTTTACTCCCCTCGACCAGAACCGGACCCTCCTCCTCCATTTTTTCGTGCCGGAAGATGAAATGCATCAGCAGGCCGATGATGACCGCAAAAACAATGGCGCCAACCGCTCGCGCTATGCCCAGCTCCAGCCCGAGGATGCGGGCCGTGAGGATGATGGCCAGAACATTGATCGCCGGTCCGGAGTAAAGGAAGGCGGTCGCCGGTCCGAGCCCTGCGCCCATGGTGTAGATGCCGGAGAAGAGCGGCAGCACGGTGCAGGAGCAGACCGCCAGGATCGTACCTGAAATTGAAGCGACCCCATAGGCCAGCCATTTGTCAGATTTTGGACCGAGGTATTTCATCACCGATTCCTGGCTGACAAAGACACCGATCGCCCCGGCGATGAAAAAAGCCGGCACCAGACAGAGCAGCACATGCTCGCGCGCGTACCATTTGACCAGGTGAAAGGCCTCCATAATCGCGTTGTCGAACCGCTTGCTGCCGATGGGCATATAATACAAGAAAACGAATGTGACGACGATCCAGAGCAGGGTCTTGATCTCTTTTTTCCAGTCCATGGATTACTCTTTCCTCTCTACGGTTCGTGGATTAGCACTCCACAGTCAGCTCACACTTGCTGCCGGCGTTCGCATCATCTTCGGAGTGCTGCAACCGCAAAAATTATCTGCCGCTGCCACCCTGGGCCCCGGTATCGGCCTGTGCCTGGCCTCAGCTTGCTTGCGCACCAAAGCTTATTTTCCGGCGCTGCAGATCCGGTGACGATCGATATGGCAAGCCTGTTCGCGGTCGGAGCGTATGGCGTCCTCCTCATCCAGACGCCGGGAGAGAAGCGGCCACAATTCGGTGAACAAGGGATCAGGATCGTCCGCCAGGCGGTAATTGATCCACTTGCCCTCTTTTTCGTCCTCGATCAGTCCCGCGTTCCTGAGCTGGCTCAAATGGGCGGAAATAGTGGAAGTGGCCAGTCCGATCACTTCGGTGATCTCGCAGACGCACAGGCTCTTGACCTCGAGCATTTTGAGGATGCGCAGCCGCCCGAGGTCGGAGAGCGCCTTGAGGATATCGACCGGTTCGGTCATACAGGTCTCCATTCATTTCTATATTTTTAGAAATATAATACTATACAGGGATGGATGCAAGACTTTTTTAGGATAATTCCTGGCGGCAGAAAGGAACTACGGACCACTGCAGGAAAGCCTGTGCGGCAGCAGCAAGAAAACCTTTGTTTTCAGGCGCAGATTGATTACGTTTATGAATAATCCACAATCATACCCTAAAACCAGACGGAATGCCATGAACGATTCCGTCGTCTTGTTTTTGGGTATTCTCTGCGCCGGCCTCGGCAATCCGCCGAAGCCGGGCTTGAGCAGCCGGCGGCGGGGCACCTTAGCAATGGGGCTGCAGTTTGTCTGTGGGACGGGGGGTACTGCAGGACGGTGATCTGTGATGGCAGGATGGAACTCAAGACTTTACTTGTTTGGCGTTTGTTTGCGGTGTAACGTAATTCGAGTCCTTTGAGGAACAAAACCACACCCATGAAATCACAATCTCTCACCCGCTATGCGTGGCTGTCAATTGCTGCTGCGGTTTTGACCATCGGCTTGAAAGCAGCGGCCTATCTGCTCACCGATTCTGTGGGAATGCTCTCTGATGCCATGGAAAGCATGGTCAATCTGGCCGCAGCGGTTATGGCCCTGGCGATGTTGATCGTTGCGGCACGGCCTCCGGATGAGCTGCACGCTTTCGGCCACTCCAAGGCGGAGTATTTTTCCAGTGGTCTGGAAGGCGCCCTGATCCTGCTGGCCGCCGTGATGATCGGTCTGACCGCCATTCCCCGTCTGCTTGCGCCGCAGCCATTGGAGAAGGTCGGCCTGGGCTTGTTGGTCTCCTCAGCGGCCTCCCTGGTCAATCTTGCGGCCGGCCGTGTTCTTTTGCAGGCCGGACGAAAACATCAATCCATTACCCTGGAAGCCGATGCGCACCATCTGATGACCGATGTCTGGACCTCCGCGGGCGTGCTCTTCGGCATCGCCGCTGTCGCCCTCACAGGTTGGGAACGTCTGGATCCCATCATCGCGCTGATCGTTGCAGCCAACATCATCTGGACCGGATTCCAGCTGCTGCGCCGCTCAGCGCTGGGCCTGATGGACACCGCCATCCCGGATAGTGAACTGGCCCAGGTCCGCCAGGTTCTGGACAGCTATTCCGGACGCGATGTGCATTATCACGCGCTCCGGACGCGACAGGCGGGCGCCCGCAAGTTTATTTCTGTGCATATCCTGGTACCTGGTGAATGGCCGGTGCAGCAGGGGCACAACCTGGTCGGTGAGATGGAAGAAAAAATCCGCAGCCTTTTGCCGGAGGCCCATCTGTTTACCCATCTGGAGCCCATCAACGATCCAGCCGCCAGTCAGGATATCAACCTTGATGCTTAAAAGACGATAATCCAGATCAGCCACATGCGTTCCGCTCCCTGCCTGCTGGCAAAGCAGCCAGCCGGGAGGTAAAATCAAGTACTATCTCGCCATAATATTTGACCCGTTCCAGCTCGCGATATACTCCCGCGTTTCATCTGCTCCCGGAATACCCTCCTCATGCAGCTCCCATCTCCCCTTCATTCCCAGTTCTTCGGCTGTCCATTGAAAGTGGCACATGGCGATGCCGAGGTCGATGCGCGGAAGATCGGCGATCGTGAAGTGGATCAGTGAAGCACGGCCGGGCGTGAAGCCGGGTTTGCGCTGCAAATAAAAATGATAGCATTCGCCCTTCTGCACAACCCGCCAGGGCTGGCTGTTGCTGGCCGAGGGCGCCAGGCGCAGCATGGCCAAAGGAACCTGATAAGCGCCAGCCTCCGCCGCGCGCATCGATGTGCCGAAATCGTCGCGGAAAAAGAGCGCCTCCCACAGCTTGCGCGAATCGGATTTGATCTGGCTTCGCATCATCCGGCGCAGCGGGGTCTCCTCGGCCCTATAACCGACAGCAGCTACAGCCGGGACGATCTCCGCCGCACCCGCATGGATGCGGTTGGCAAAACGGCTTTTGGCAAAACTGCCGCCGAGCCAGCAGCTTCCCAGTCCGAGACCGGTTGCATAGAGCAGAATGGCCTCCATGCCCCAGCCGAAATCCTCGAGGTTCTTTTCACCTGGCGCTACCGCGCTGATGATGAATCCGGCCGGCTCCTTGATGAACCCATAGGTACCCAGGCCCTTCAGCGCACCCGGATCATCCCCGGCCGCAGCGGCCAATTCAAAGCGCAGGGGCGTGCCGAAAGGCCCGCTGGTGACCGAAGCGCAAAAGGCCGCCAGCCGGGCGGCCGTCTCCCCGGCGATCGCTCTTTTTTCATAGGTGCGGCAGGAGTGCCGCTGTTTGATCAACTCAATTACAGAGGTGTCGAATGGGAGCATGAGTCTTCCTTCGCCAGAGATGTGCTGAAATCGCTTTTTTACTTGGTGATGCAGCTATGCGCTGGCATCATTACTTTTACTTGGCAATCCGCGCCGCCCAGACGCCGAAGAGCTCGCCCAAAGTCTTGAGGACGATGACCGCAATCAGCCCCGCCATCGGATTGGGGCTCTTGTCGGCGATGAAGGGGGCGGCCATGACCAGAAAAAAAAGCAGCAGCATCCAGCCGCCGCCGTTAAAATAGATCGGTTTGCCTTCACCACCGTGCAAGACGCCCGCCTGCATCAGCTCCTCGCCGGTGCGCAGGAGGCGCCCCAATAAAATTCCGAGCACCGGCCAGAGCGGCAGGGCTCTGGCTGCCTTGAAAGAGCTGCGTGTGGTCTCGATCAGATCCATGGCTGCTTCATCGCGTCCAAAAATCAGGATGGCGAAAAATCCAAAAAAGGTGATGAAGACGAATTCGAAAAAGAGAACCTTGCCCTTCTCTTTGGTGGTCACCCAACGGCGTTTAACCAAATCCATGATTAAGACGATCGCCCCCTCAATGATGAAGAGCAGAATCAGGATGAAGCTGCTCCAGCCCAGCCGCCAGACCCCGTAGAGCGGGATCAGGTTAGTCAGCAGGACCATGCAGGAGCGGTAGAGAAGCACCGGCGTGGATTGGTCAATGAGCCGAATCGGTTGCAGGCTTTTTTTGATCTTCTGCACTATTCTTCCCCTGTAAATTATGGACCTCCGCCGCTGCAGCCCTCCGTTTTACAGGGCTGCGTCAGCGCACATTCGCCGTCCGCATGCGGAAAGAATCACCCGTCCAGACCCCGGTCCAGGGCGGACGCTTGGCCACACCCAAACCCTCTTGCGTCAGAATGGTCAACCGGAAAACCCGTGCGATCTCTTTGCTGTCATTGCGGTATGCAGCCGCCCAGATCGGCAGCCCCCACTGGATCGGCTCGCCGAAGATATTGGTCGCCGCCACCACCCAATTGCCCGCCACCACCACCTTGACGACGGTCTCGTTCGGCTCCCAGCCTCCCTCCTGGGTGAAATAACGCAGGGCCGAGGCCGCCAGCCCGGCCGCATCCCCCGGGCCGGCAAATCCGGCAAAAGCCGCCGGGAAACGCGCCCCATCCAGGGCCTTCTCGATGTCCGCTTTCGATTTGATCCGCATCGCCTTGATCTTGCCCTGCCACTCCCTGACCTCGGCATCCTGGGGACTGAAGCGCGCAGCCATCTGCAGTTTTTCCTCGACGGCGGCATAGCGCTTGTCCCGCTCGGTATCCATGATGAAGGATTCGATCAGGTCGAGGTTCTGCAGCACCCGGGTGAGGATGCGCTTGGCCTCCAGCCTGGGGGCCTCCTCCAGATTGGTCAGGCCGTTGCTGAGTTTTTCCCACGCCCGGCCGGGCGACTCGTCGGGGCGCTGGTTTTGGGGATCGTAAAGGCTGAGAGAGAGATCCTTGGGCGTCAGACCATAAATTTTGCTGTCGATTTCGTCCACCGTCCGGCCGTATTTGGCCCCAAAGGCGACGACTCTGGCCTTGACCGCCGGGGCCTCTTGCTGCAGCACTGCGATACGCGCCAGGGCCTCATCGGCATGCTCGCCGTCGTAGATGATGTTCTTGACATGCACCGGGATGACCTCCTCAAGGCGGGGAAGGAAATCCTCCTTGAGGGCCACGATCGCCTCCCAGCCCTTGAGCGCCTCCGCCTTGCCAGCCGCGGAAACAGTGCCCGAACTCGCGCCGCCACCGGTTGAGGATGAAGAGGCTGCGGACGCGCCGGTTTTGACCGCAGGCGCTGAGGGCACAGCAGGCGGCGCGCCGAACAAGCCGGTCAGCCGCTTGTATTTGCTCTCCAGGATGCGCAGCTCGGCGAAATTGGGGTCCGCCGCGCGGATCTGGTCGAGTTTAGCCCTGATCTCCTTCAGCTTTGCCGCCGCAGCCGCGTTGTCCTGCATGTTCTCCACCGCCCGGATGGCGGCAGCGGCCTCCCGGGCCAGGGTTCTGGTATCCGCAGCCGGCACCGGCTGGAACAGACCGCAAAGCAAACTCACCACCAGCACAATGCAAAAGCCTTTCCCTTTCATCACACACCTCACCGGTTGGATTCACTGCAAAAGCCTCCACTACCCTCTTAAAACAAGATATTGAATCTATCCGTTACCTAAAAGCAAATTTGACGAAATGGAGAAAATTTTTGTATTCTCACAGCCCGGCGTAAAAATCGGCTGAACTTTTCTCCCCTTTTGTAGTTGGATAGGTAGAAACTCTTTTTTATCGAAAGGAGCCGGTCATGCGGCGACTTTTCACAGCCTTTCTCCTGGTGCTCGTCTTCACTAGCCCGGCTGCACTGCTGGCCGACGGCATGATCATTATCCCCCGCCCTCCGCGTCCCCCCTTTCCGCCCCATTTTCCCCCGGCCCTGGCGCCCCTCGAGGTGCGCTACCATCATGTCTCGGTGAAGATCGAGGAGCAGGTGGCGGTCACGGAGATCGATCAGCTTTTCTATAATCCCCACCCGCATGAACTCGAGGGCACCTACCTCTTTCCGATCCCGCGCGGAGGGCAGCTGGACCAGTTCTCGATGGAGATCGACGGCCGCAGCGTCGAGGCCGAGCTGCTCGATGCCGGCAAGGCGCGCCGCCTCTATGAGGAGATCGTCCGCGCCCGGCGCGATCCGGCCCTGCTCGAATACAGCGGCCAGGGGCTCTACCGGATGCGCATTTTTCCCATTCCTCCGCGCGGAGAAAAACACATCCGCCTGCGCTATACCCAGCTGCTGCAGAGCGACAACGGCCTGATCGAGTACCTCTATCCCCTCAACACCGAGAAATACTCGGCCGCCCCGCTCCACAGCGTTTCGGTCAAAGTGGACATCACGGCCTCTGAATCCATCGGCCCGATCTACTCCCCCAGCCATGAGGTGGAGATCCGCCGCCGCGACGCCCGTCACGCTGTGATCGGCTATGAGGAAAAGTCGGTCAAGCCGGATACCGATTTCCAGCTCTTCTTCGGCCCGGCCGGCGGCGAGGCGATCAACGGCCGCCTGCTCACCTTCAAGGACGGCCGCGAGGAGGGGAGCTTCCTCCTCATGCTGGCCCCGCGGGCCGACATCGCCGCCGGGCGCCTCCTCCCCAAGGATCTGGTTTTTGTCCTCGACACCTCGGGATCGATGGCCGAAAAATCGAAAATGACGCAGGCGAAAAAGGCCCTGCACTACTGCCTGGCGAATCTCGCGGAGGGCGACCGCTTCGAGATCGTCCGCTTCTCGACCGAGGCGGAGGCCCTCTTCAACGCGCTGAGGCCGGCCACGGAGGCCAGCATCCGCCGGGCGGATGAATTCGTCGAGGGGCTGAGGCCGATCGGCGGCACCGCCCTGGCCGAGGCCCTCGATCTGGCCCTGCAGCCCCTCCGCGGTCAGGCCTCCTCCGGGCGCCTCTGCATGGTCGTACTGATCACCGATGGCAAACCCACTGTAGGCGAGACCAGCGAGGAGGCCATTCTCAGCCAGGTGAAAAAAGCGGCCGGGGATGAAACAGTGCGCATCTTCAGCTTCGGGGTCGGCAGCGACCTCAACACCCACCTCCTCGACCGACTGACCGCGGAGACCCGCGCCGCCAGCCAGTATGTCCTCCCCGAAGAGGATATCGAGGTCAAGGTCTCCTCCTTCTTCGACAAGATCGCCCTGCCGGTGCTGGTCGCGCCGCGCCTCTCTGTCACCGGTCCGGTCCGCCTCAGCAAAATGGCCCCCGCTGCGCTGCCCGACCTCTTCAAGGGCGAGCAGCTCCTCATCCTCGGCCGCTACGAGGGCAGCGGGCGCGCCGAGATCACCCTGCAGGGCCGCGTCAACGGCCGCACCGAGAACTGGATCTACCGGCTCGCTTTTCCTGACCGGGCTGAGGAGCACGCCTTCATCCCGCGCCTCTGGGCCTCGCGCCGCATCGGCTATCTGCTCGACCAGATTCGCCTCCACGGCGAGGAACGGGAGCTGCGCGAGGAGGTCGTCGACCTCGCCCGGCGCTACGGCATCGTCACCCCATATACCGCCTGGCTGATTCTCGAGGACGAGGAGCAGCGCCATGTGCCCCTGGCCCGGCGCACGCTGCAGGCCGGTCCGGAGGACGATTTCCGCGAAATTTCCGGCAGGATGGTGCAGGAGCTCTACCAGGAGAAGAGCGGGGAAGCCGCCGTCGGCGCGGCCCAATCCCTGGACGCCCTTAAAAACGCCACCGGCGGCAGCGCGCTGGCCAAAGCCAACCGTTATTTCCAGCGCGGCCAGGCTAACGCCGCGACCGCGGAGGCCGGCGTGGTTGAACAGGCACTGACCGGACAGCAGGTCCGCACCATCGCCAACCGCACCTTTTATCAGAATGGTGCGCAATGGATCGACACCGAGGCGCAAAAACAGCCCGACCGGGAGCTGGTTCGCATCCAGTTCAACTCGGAGGCCTGGTTCAGGCTTCTCGATCTGGAACCCCTCGCGCCGCAGTGGCTCTCGGCGGGCGCCAATCTGCGCCTGGTGCTGGCCGGCCGGCTCTATGAAATTTACGAATAGCGGAATCTGCGCTTGAGTACAGAAAGGAAAGAAACCATGAAAATTGTGCGTGTCGCCTTGCTGCTCTTCCTCCTCCTTCTGGCTGTTCTGGTCCTTTGCCCGAGGAAGGCGATTTCAGAGCAGCCCCCCCGCGTTCAGCTCGCCCTGCTGCTCGACACCAGCAACTCGATGGACGGCCTCATCGATCAGGCCAAGAGCCAGCTCTGGAAAATCGTCAACGAGTTCATCCCGGCCCGCGTCGACGGCAGGCGGCCGGAGATCGCCGTAGCTCTTTACCACTATGGAACCCCTGAATTGGGCGAGCGCACCGGTTATGTCCGGCAGCTGACGCCCCTCACCGCTGACCTCGACAAGGTCTCCGACCTCCTCTTCGGGCTCACCACCCACGGCGGGGATGAGTACTGCGGCACCGTCATCGGTCAGGCTGTGGAGGAGCTGCAGTGGGGCACGGGCACGAACGACTACCGTGCCATCTTCATCGCCGGCAATGAACCCTTCACCCA
>ERZ795031.4933-NODE-4933-length-10915-cov-9.325230_pt1 | contig 10915 bp, 10 predicted proteins | sample MGYA00375123_ERZ795031 | MGnify/ENA primary metagenome ERZ795031 (study PRJEB30166, sample SAMN05720159) | activated sludge metagenome | isolation source: anaerobic digester from wastewater treatment plant | place: USA | collected 2015-04-21 ... | reverse complement strand
CGCTCTTTCTCTCGCTCCAGATCCTTCTTTTGCAGGGTATCACGTTTGTCGAATACCTTCTTGCCTTTGGCAAGGGCAATGGTGAGCTTGCATTTCCCCTTGTCGTTGATGTAGATATCCAATGGGATCAGGGTCATGCCCTGTTCATCCACCTTTGCCTTGAGGCGGCGGATCTCGGTTTTGTGCAGCAGCAGGCGACGGGGGCGTTCCGCTTCGTGGTTAAAAAAGGATGCCTTTTCCCAGGGGGAGATATGGAAGTTCATCAGAAAGCATTCCCCTTCGGAGATTTTGGCATAGCTATCCTTGAAGTTTATCCTGCCGGCGCGGATGGACTTGATCTCGCTACCCGTGAGGGCTATTCCCGCCTCCAGCTTCTGGATCACGTAATACTCAAAGAGAGCGCGTTTATTGCTGATCGCCTTCACAATCCTATCTCACTTACTATCTTTTCTTTCCAGTAGCTTGCCCTATCCAGTAGCTGTGCCACATCGCCAAAGACCGGACGATATTCGTTCACCACAATCTTCCCGGCCACCATCACGTCGCGAATCTGATGGGAGGACATGGCATAGACCAGATGGGAATAGGGATTGTACAGCGGCTGGCTCTGCAAATCAGAAGTGCTTATAATGCAGAGATCTGCGGCTTTATCCGGCTCCAGACTGCCCACTTCAGCATCCTTGCCCAAAGCCCGGGCAGCATCGATGGTGAGCATAGCAAAGGCATCCCGCGCGGGCAAGAACTCCGGATCGTGATTGAGGGCTTTATGCAGCTTGGCTGTGGTGCTCAACTCTTCCAGGATGTCCAGATTGTTGTTGCTGGCCACTCCATCGCTGGCCATTGCCGCCTTAACACCCCGCTCCCGGATGGCTTTCAGGGGCAGGAACCCGCTGCTTAGCTTCAGGTTACTATCTGTGCAAACAGCTATGCCGCAATTGGTTCCCTGCATCAGGTCGAGCTCCTGACTGCTCAGCCACACTCCATGCGCGAAGATGCATCTTTGCTCCAGGAAGCCGAGGGTTTTAAGATACTCCACCGGCAGCATTTTATGCTCTTTGAGGCAATTCTCCACTTCGCTTTTAGTCTCGCTAAGGTGCATGTGGATCATGAGATTATCTGCGGCGGCTATCGCCACCATCTCGGCCAGGATATCTCTGTCACAGGTATAGATAGCGTGAGGAGCCAGAGCGCAATCCACCAGGGCCTGACCGGCGTATCTATCCTTGATCTTCCTTACGCCATCGCGGATAGCCGACAGTGGACCAGAAAAGGTATGGCTGATCACGGCTTCACTCACGATCACCCTGATGCCGGCCTCGATGCAGGCATCAGCAATCCGGTCGATGTGAAAGTACATGTCGTTGGTCAGAGTGATCCCGTGGCAAAGCATCTCCGCGGCAGCGTGCAACGAAGCGTCGTACACAAATTCTGGGGTCACCATCTTTCTTTCCAGCGGCCAGATGTACTCCTGCAGCCACTTATCCAAGGGCAGATCATCCGCCAGACCGCGGAAATAGGTCATCGGCATGTGCGTGTGGGCATTGATGAAGCCCGGCGTGATCAGGCAATCCGCGGCATCGATGGTTTCGCGCGCAGCAAAATCCATGCTGCCGCTAGGACTGAAGGACATTATCTTCCCGTCCTTCACGGCCAGGTCATGATTTTCGAGGATGCGGAAGGAGGGATCCATAGTGATGATGCATCCCCCGCGGATCAGAGTGTCGCAGTGTATCATAATTGCACCTTTTGCGCCGCTGTAGCGGGATCGAAGACTCCTTTGTGAGTGATAATGCCGCTGATGTAGCACGCGGGAGTGATGTCAAATGAAGGATTTAGGGCTTGTGATCCGGGATTGGCCAGATAGCTGCCATTGATGCGTTTGATCTCATCCTCATCGCGAATCTCAATCGGGATATCCTCGCCCCGGGCACAGTTAAAATCGAAAGTACTGTATGGCGCGGCAATATAGAACGGCACTTCATGCACTTTTGCCAACACGGCTTTCTCGTAGGTACCGATCTTATTGGCGATATCACCATTGAGGCATACTCTGTCCGCACCGGTGATCACCACGTCGATCTCGTTTTTCCAAAAGTAAAACCCCGCCGCCGAATCAGTGATGATGGCATGCGGAATTCCTTCCTGTTCCAGCTCAAACGCGGTCAGCCGCGCACCTTGAAAGCGGGGACGGGTCTCATCCACATAGACAAATATGTTTTTGCCCTGCTTGTGCGCCTGACGGATTACCGATAGAGCTGTACCGTGATCCACGGTTGCCAGCGCACCCGCGTTGCAATGGGTCAATATCCGTGCCCCTTCAGGGATCAGCGCGGCTCCGATGACGCCCAGTTCCAGACAGTCCTCCGCGCTCTTGTTGGCATACTCATTGGCAGCCAGAACGCTCACCTGACGCGCGTGGGGAAGATCGGGGATAAACTTCAGTGTGCTTTCATACACATGATTTACGCCGATGGAAAGATCCACTGCCGTGGGACGGGTGGAGATCAATTCCTGATGTGCGCTGCGCAGATAAGCCCGGAACTTCTCGTCCGGGGCACTGAGCGCTGCCAAGGCCATTGCATAGGCGCCTGCAGCACCGATCGCCGGAGCTCCGCGTACCGTCATATCGCGGATTGCTTCCGCCACCTCCAGGTAGCTGCTGTATTCTCTCACGGCAAAATCCAGAGGTAATTTATTCTGATCTATCATTTTCAGGCGTCCATGTTCAAACCACACTGAACGGTAATCATGTCCATTGATTCGCATTTGTTACTCCAAACATACACTGTATTGGAGTGAACCTGTCAGGATGCCAAAATGTGTCAACAACTTCCTTCTATTCTTTGGCCCCCAGAAAGATGTAATTACCGTCCATTGAACAACCAAAACCGTAACCAAGAGATTCAATATCCTTACCTGCGCGGTACACAATACTCTGTTCTTCGGTCTCCATATCATAGCGGCTAATGGTTTTGCCTACCATTAGATACAGCTCATTGCTAAGAGGGGCGTAGCAGTAACGGCTGAAGCCGCCAATCCTTTGCGTAATGGTGTTTTGACTGATGCTAAACTTGCAGATATCTGCAGATACCACCAGCAAGAAGCTTTGCTCCCCAGGCAATAGTATGCCGCCCCTGGGATTGGATGACGCAGGAAAGGCGTGGACCATACTTGACATGCTGCCATCTGGCTTGATTGACCACAACTCATCGTCAACCAAGCAGTAGATCCTGTCCAGACTGGATACATAAAAAGCGCCACCAAAATTATTCATGAAGGGGCACTGGATGATGTGATGTTCTTTCTGGAGATCGTCCCACAACATGATGTTAACTATTCCATTGGTGGAACTGCTTGTGTAGTAACAAAGATAGCGATTGTCATCCGAGATATTGCTCAGACTCATGTTCTCGATCAAAGAATCGGGAAACAATGTCTCCTGCAGGTCATAATCGGATAGATAGCGCCTGGAGTTACCGTAATACATATAGTTCCCGTCCCATGATATCCGACAGTTGCTTCCGTTTAAGCTGCCGCCCCATACTTTAGTCCCGTTTATCCTGCGCAATTCGAGCCGATCACCCGTTTGGTCAAAACGACTCACAAGTACCAGGTCTGTGGCGGTCCCATACAGACCCACCCCCATTAGTGTATAGTTTGGAAACATCCATCCGTCGGCATATGTTGGTAAAGAATCATACACCTGCTTGTCCTCGCCATGGCGGTTGATCCGAAAATAGTACCCATTGGGAATTTCATTGCATTCGCTTGCCATAGAGCCAAACAGGACAATCAGCAGTATGGAATACAGTAAATATCGTCTTGCTTTCATCTTTGTACCTCGGCATTACTTTGCGTGAAAGGGTACCCCGCGCCGGACACCCCGTTCTCATTATCTACTTGGGGACCAAGAATGTACCTGCCATTCTTTTTGTCCACATATTCTTTTCTTTACAATCCAGCTAGTAAACCGTTATCCGCTTCCTGATCGTGTCTGCACCGTCCAGTTTTAGGCGCAGGATATAGGTTCCGCTGCTCACCGGCTGGCTTTTATCATCTTTCAGATCCCATTCGTAGGTATAATCCGCTGGATTCCTGGAACCCACAGCGCTGAAACCGCGTACCCGCTGACCTTTGATGTTGTAAATCTCCACCTGGTGACTGGCATGCGCGGGCAGCTTCATCTCAATATTGAGGATGTGCTTCACCGGATTGGGATAGGTATTCATCTGCGCGATCTGGACCGCGGGGATGCCGGGATCGTCATTGGACACAGGCATCTGGAAGCGCTTGTGGAAAACCTCACCCAGGGCATTCTCGTCCGTTCCGGCTGACACCCACAAGAATGCGTCGAGCTGATTGTTTCCCGGTGCCTTCAAATGCAAATGGCCACTGGCCAGATCGTACTGATCAACGTCCGGCCACGTGTTGAATTGCTCCAAAGTGCCATCAGCCTGGATCCTGCTGAAGACGATGTTTCCGGAATCGTAGCGCGCCAGGATCTTGGTGCCATTTGGCAATAGGCAAAAGGCTTCCGGCATTCTCAGCGGGCTGGAGGGATAGCTATATGTATTTACAATCTGAGCCGGTTGGGCTGGATCAATTTCCGTGATCACGGTGAAAGCTTCGCCGCTATCCATCACCCTGTATTGATGCAGCATTGGATGCAGTTCCTGGTTTAGCTGTACATTCAGGATTATTCCGTTATCCGTGGTCAATTCACTCAGATCCAGTACGGGAAGTTGCTCATAGTCTTCTCCAGTATCATATAGCAGAACATCATTTACAGCATAAACAAAGCTCCCCCCGCGGGAATCCATGCACTTGCTTAGAATAGCTTCATTTAATGGGCTATAGGCTGTATATGAGTAAGGATCAGATTCTGGGTGATCAACGTATATATATACCCCCGTTCCCCAGAAGCGATTGTACAAACTATACCGATCCCGGTAAAAATCCAGCCTCAGATCTGCATTATACTGCTTTTTGTAGCCAACTCCCAAGCCCACTGCTCCGGGGTAATTCATCCCGATCAGACCGATATCACCCAGAACGGGATCGATGATCGATTGCGGATCGGTGGGATATCCGCACATGTCGAGCTCTATATCCCAGATTCCACTGTTGGAGGGATATTCACTGTCATCATAACTGCGGTGTATATAGCCACGACGTCTGCTGTAGATATTTCCCCAGAGCGAGAGCACGCCGCGCTCCAGATACGGCTTAGCTTCCGGCCAGAGGGGATTGTACCAGGGCAAATCCAGCCGCTGCTGACCGAGATCGGGGCTGGGCCAGGGCTGAACTTGAGTGGGAGGATAGTGTCTACGGCTGATATCCATCCAGTCGTAGGTCACTTCTTCCTGGCTACCGTCAGGATTTTCTATGGTAATGGTCTGCGCCGGAGTGGAGGGATGCGGATGTTGATATTCAAAGCTAAACACGCCATCCTCAAAGCAATTTACCCCTCCATGGCCAATGGCATAAAGATTGGCATAGATGTAATGTGGGGCATCATCAGGGCGGCACATGGGATGGAGGCGCTCCAATGTAGAAGGATCTTTGTAGCCATACTTGATCTCAATGCTTTCTTCCGAGAACAGATTTACAAAGTCCGTATCGTTATTGATCGGATCGTCCCCGAGTGGGGTGCCCATGAGGGTAATATCTCCGATTATCTTCAGTTTGCCAGATGACGCCCAGGTTTGCGTGCCACTGAATGTCCCCTTGATCCACAGTTCGCCATGGACAAAAAACTCATTTCCGTTTAAACCATTAATCTCAATCGGAGACCAAACTGTATCAACCACTGTAAAAGTGTTTGTGAACAAAGAATCTTCCATGGATGGGTATTCCGCATAAACCGGAATTGATACTCTCCGTGGGGTTGATAGCTGAGCCTTATAACCCGTGGCATGTGATCCATATACATTAATCATGTAGATGTCAGCACCGTGAAGGTTAACCCCATCCCTCCGCACGGGACAAAACGGTGGCAAAGAAAAGCCGCCTTCTTCCTCAAGCAAACCTCCAGCAAAGACCTGATCTACTGGGTAATTGGCTGGTGTTGATAACACGTGACCACCCACGATAACAGGTGCGTTAAAGCGTGGCCAGCCGCCGTTATCTCCGCCTCCGGCATTCTTGATGTACATATCGCCATTAATGCGCACAATTCCGTTCACGTCATCTATGCCATACCAGTAAGAAGGGGTATTGTGTGGGGACCTATTATGCTCATAGTAAGCATGATATGGCTTCAGAGTGGGATCATCCACACCATCCATGGTGTAGTCCCATTGAAGCCACTCGGGTAAAGAATGACGTAAGCGAAACTCAGCCAGATAACCGTTACGCTCGTAGAAATAAGGTCTGCTCTCATTGATTGTATGTGGGAAGGGATTATCGGGCATCTGCGCCCAGTTCACTCCGCCATCGAAGCTCTCAAAGACAGTGCCCGCGTGCACCAACAGCCGGTCACCAAGTACCGTAAGAGTTGGCCGAATCCGGGATATGGGGCTGGCTGAGACCAGGTACTCATCCCAGGTATTGCCGGCATCCTGGCTGAGGCAAAACTTGATCATGCCAGACAAAGGATAAGCGGCATTCTCTGCTTGAAAATAGACATACATGATGGTATCGCCATCAGAATGGCAAGATAGCTCGCCGCCAAAATAGGCCATGTCCGCAGTCAATTCGACCGCGCTGAGACCGCAGAAGACCAACTGGCACAGCACAAAAAAGACAAAAGCAAAGCGCGTAAGCATGATTCCTCCTTACCTGATGAACCTTTACAATGTGTCTGAAGAATCAATGAGCAATTTATGTTCCAATCGGTAAAATTTTGCCGGGTACCACCCGTAGTTGGAGAAATGTATGCATCTTATGTCTAACGCGGATTTGTGGGGATTATGAGGTGGAATGCCAGCTAAAGGTATTTCAACTCAGGGGATCAGTTTGGGCATTGAGCTCGCGCTTGTCTGCAGTGCTTCAGAACTTCCGCACCAAGCAGCTTCAGCACTAACTTCAAGCAATGATTTATCTTGACACTATTTGGGCGTCTAAAATCCTGACATTCTGTATAAAAACCGAAAAGGAGAATCGATGAAGACCCTAACCCCAAGTCCGAGCGATATTACCCAAGCCTGGTATATCGTAGATGCGACGGGACTGCCTCTTGGTCGGTTATCCACGAAGATTGCCACGATCCTTCGCGGCAAGAACAAACCGTATTTTGCAACGAACATCGACACAGGTGATTACGTAGTAGTCATCAATGCCGACAAAGTTCGCGTTACCGGCCTGAAGGCCCTGCAAAAGGTTTACAAGTCTTTCAGTGGATACCCCAGTGGGCTCAAAGAGATCCCGTATGCAAAGATTCTGGAAGAGCATCCTGAAAGGATCATCGAGCATGCCGTCAGAGGCATGATGCCGAAGAACACCTTAGGACGCCAAATGATGAAAAAACTGAAAGTTTACACCGGCACTGAGCATCCCCATGCTGCGCAAAAGCCAGTGGAACTGAGCCTGTAAGGAGACAAACAAGGTATGCAAAATTTTGATGCCGTTGGAAGAAGAAAGAATGCCACTGCCCGGGTACGCATTACCCCCGGCACCGGCAAGCGCATCATCAACAAAGTGCAGATGAAGAAGTACCTGCAACGTGAAACCTTGGAAATGGTGGTGGAACAACCCCTGCAGACCGTTGGTCTTTCCGAGAGTCTCGATGTGTACGTAAACGTAACCGGTGGCGGCCTCAGCGGTCAGGCCGGCGCGATTCGTCATGGTATTTCCCGCGCGCTTGTAGAGTATGATGAAAACCTCAGACAAGCTCTGAAAGCCCGTGGATTCCTTACTCGCGATCCCCGTATGGTGGAGCGTAAGAAATCCGGTCGTCCGAAAGCCAGAAAGAGATTCCAATTCTCCAAGCGTTAATCTCAGGGTTTTTGGGGGAGATCATCTCCCTTGGACACGAGTAGCATGAGCTTTCGAAAACATTACACAGAACTTGGCGAGACAGCCAAAATAAGCCACCAAAGCGAGTTGCAAGGCGGTGAGGGGATAGCCCCTCTGAATTGCGTGGATCCTTTGGCGGAATAATTAACCGTAGATTAGGAGAAATAAATGTCCGTTGTATCTATGAAACAACTATTGGAAGCCGGTGTTCACTTTGGACATCAGACTTTCAAGTGGAATCCCAAGATGAAAAAGTACATCTTCATCAAACGCAATGGGATCCACATCATCGACCTCAAGCAAACGGTCGATGCCATCAATGAAGCCTATCAGTTCATGAAAGAAGTGGCGAGCAGAAGAGAATACATCCTCTTCGTGGGCACCAAAAAGCAAGCCCAAAGCGCCATCAAAGAAGCTGCTGAAAAGGCTGGTGTATTTTACGTGAACCAACGCTGGTATGGCGGTATGCTTACCAATATGACCACCATTCGCCAGAGCATCGAAAAGATGAAGTACTTCGAAGAGATCGAAGCCGATGGCACGCTGAACAGCTACACCAAGCTGGAAGCTCAAAAGATGAAACGTATGCACGATAAGATCGATTTTTCCCTGGGCGGAATCCGGGATATGGATGCCAAACCGGGAGCGATCTTCGTGGTGGATACCGAATATGAAGACATCGCCATCCATGAAGCCCGCATCCTGAATATCCCCATCATCGCGATGGTGGATACCAATTGCGATCCCGACCTCATCGACTACGTGATTCCCTCAAACGACGACGCCACCCGCGCCATCGCCTTGATTTCGGACATCATGGCCAATGCTGTATTGGAAGGCAGAGGCTTGGCTTCCGAAGGTGCCGAAAATGCCGAAGGCGCTTCTGAAGACGTAGAAGAAGAGAGCGAGGAAATCGCTGAAGTAGCAGAAGCCGTGGAAGCCGAATTGGCTGCCACTGAGCAATAGTAAAGAATCGTATTGCGTGCCGGATATCCCAGCCGGCACGCACCCTCAAACCTCTGTTTCTTAACACACAAAGGAGAATCAAATGGCAGAGATTACCGCAACCATGGTAAAAGAACTGCGCGAGAGAACCGGAGTAGGCATGATGGAATGCCGTAAAGCTCTGGTGGAGTCCAATGGCGACATGGACGGAGCCATCAAATTCCTGCGCGAGCGTGGAATTTCCAAAGCGGAGGCTAAAAGCCTGCGTGAGACCAAAGAGGGGATCATCTTCTCTTACATTCATTTTAACGGCAAGATCGGCGTGTTACTGGAGCTCAATTGCGAATCCGATTTTGTGGCTCGTACCGACGAATTTAAAGCCCTGGCCGAAGAAATCGCCCTGCAGATCGCTGCGACCAGTCCTTTGGCCATCACCGCCGAAGGCATTGATCCCGAGATCATCGAACGTGAAAAAGAAATTGCCCGCAATAAAGCCCTAAACGATGGCAAGAAAGCCGACATCGTTGATAAAATCGTGGAAGGCAATATCAAAAAGTATTGCAGCGAACACGCCCTGATGGAGCAAGGCCTGATCAGCAACGAGAAAATGACTGTGAAGGAACTCCTGACCAACGCCGTGGCCAAAACCGGCGAAAACATTCAGATCGCGCGTTTCACTCGTTACGCCCTGGGCGAATAAGCCCCATAGACCGGGATGAACAGCACATTTGACTGCAGCAAGATCGAACATCTGATGCTGAAGCTGAGCGGGGAGATCCTCGCCGGCAATAAAGGCTTCGGATTCGACGATGCCGTCTGTGATTCACTCACTGACGATCTGATCGAGGTGCGGGAAAAGGGCTATGGCCTGGCGATTGTATTGGGCGGAGGAAACATCTTCCGCGGTGGCAGCATCAAAAACCTGGAACTCGATCGGGTTGCCATGGACAATATCGGAATGCTGGCCACCATCCAAAATGCCATTTACCTCAGCGAGATTCTGAATGGTAAAGGCTGCCCGGCAGAAGTCTTTTCCAGCTTTGTGCTGGATAAAGTAGCCCCCCATTACAGCGCTCCAAAGGTGCGTAAAGCAATGGCAGAAGGCAAGATATGCTTCGTGGCCGGTGGTACGGGAAATCCGTATTTTACCACCGATACCGCCGCTGTGCTGAGAGCCATCGAATTGAAGCTGGATATCGTGCTAAAGGCCACCAAAGTGGATGGACTTTACACCGCCGATCCGGCCAAAAACGCAGACGCCCGCTTTATCGCCGATGCCTCATACCAGACCTGCCTGGAGCAACGCCTGGGCGTGATGGATCTTACTGCCTTTTCCCTGGCAGCGGATCACAATATGCCGATCAAGATCTTCAACGTCACCCAAAAAGGCATGCTGCATGCCGCGCTCACCGATGTCAACGTGGGCACATATATTCATCCCTGATTCGAGGAACAGACCATGCAAACACTGAAAGACAGTACAAAAGAGAAGATGCAGAAATCCTTCGATTCCTTGCTGCACCAATATTCAAAAGTGCGCACGGGACGCGCCAGCGCTTCTATTCTGGATGATATCCGGATCAATTACTATGGCGAACCCACCCCGGTGAAGCAGCTCTGCAACATCTCGATCCCGGAACCGCGTACCATCGTGGTACAGCCCTGGGACAAAACTACCCTGGCAGATATCGAAAAAGCCATCCTGGGTGCCAATATCGGAATCACTCCGGAAAACGACGGCAACGTGATCCGCTTGCCCTTCCAGCCTCTCACCGAAGATAAGCGCAAGGACATCGTGAAGAACCTCAAAAAGCTGGCGGAAGACGCCCGCGTGGCAATTAGGAACATCCGCAGAGATGCAAACGAAGCTGCCAAGAAAATGAAGAAAGATAGCGATATCAGCGAGGACGACGAAAAGAAAGTGCTCAAAGAAGTGCAAGATATCACCGACGAGTGGATCAAAAAGATCGACGACGTGGAAAAAACCAAAGAAAAAGAAATCATGGAAGTGTAA
>ERZ795031.4922-NODE-4922-length-10930-cov-4.077241_pt1 | contig 10930 bp, 10 predicted proteins | sample MGYA00375123_ERZ795031 | MGnify/ENA primary metagenome ERZ795031 (study PRJEB30166, sample SAMN05720159) | activated sludge metagenome | isolation source: anaerobic digester from wastewater treatment plant | place: USA | collected 2015-04-21 ... | reverse complement strand
AATTCAATTTATTCTGAGGGCCAGTTGCCGTCTATGTACTTTCTTGACTCAATCAGTGACGGATCGATCACCACATGCTTTATCAGCTTTCTGTTCCAAGTATAGGTGATATGGATCTTGTTATCCATGGCCTGGATAACAGCAGGATAGGAAAATTCAGTCTTTTTTGCATCATTTTCAAGAATTGCGGCCGCCTCCCAGCTGATTCCGTCGTCCGAGACGGCAACATTAAGCATGCTTCTTCCCGAAGCCAGATGGTTATATACCATTATATGCTTTCCATTGCTCAGGGTTACTGCATCAATTCCGGAATTTGGATTGGGAAGATGAAGAGGAGTGAGCCCGGTCCATGAGGCGCCATTGTCGTCCGACCATGAAGTCAGTACCTTTGACTGTTTACTGCGGCATACGATCTGGAGTTTTCCGCCTTTATGCAAAAGCACCGCTGGTTGTATTGCAGCGATGTTCTTTTCATTCAGGGCTTTTGTCCTCTGCCATGTTATGCCTTTGTCGGATGTCATCTCCATATGTACTCTCCAGCCATCGTCTTCTGTACTTGAAGGACAAAGGAGAACACCATTTCCTAGGGCAACCGGTTTGTTCTTAACCGGTCCGATGATGTTTTCCGGAAGTCTTTCCGGTGCAGTCCAGGAAATTCCGCCATCGTATGAGATGCATATTTCACCCCACCATTCAGAGGGGCTTGGACCCACTTTAAAGAAAAGCAGTATTTCATCTCCGGTATAATAAAGTACGGGATTCCAGCAGGGATACCTGAGGTTTTCCCTTTTCCCGTTTGCTATCTCCTCCGGCTTTGACCAACTGCCGTTTGCAAAGCGGCTTATCCATATCCCCACATCCGGGTTTCCTTCGTCAGTCCCTCCGAACCATGAGGCAATGAAACCACCCGGTATTTCTGCTATTGTAGAGGCATGGCAGCTTGGAAAATCAACATCCTCCTTCTGGTAAATATATCCGGAACTCACTATGCATTTCTCGCCTCTGAACAGGACCTGGGAAAAAAGGTTATTGCAGAGCAGTGCTGAAATAAGGATTATAAATAATTTTTTCATTGTACGATGTTTTTGCGTTCTAAACTTGTTATCTCACTGTGTTTTCTGATTTCTTCCATATTAGAAATATTACAGTCAGGTTTTTTTCTTTACCGTTTTACTCTTTTTGCTTAGGAGGTGGCTCAGGATAAATCCTGTGAGAAAAATTACAGTGGTCCCGAATACAATGGTCAGGTTGGCATGGAACGGGCTTCTGAATTCCAGAAGTTTTCCTTCGGTGAAGAATAGAGGGCTAAGGCTCATCCATGCAATTACTATTACTCCGGCAATTACACCCAGCACTGCATCAGTTTTCCTGGCCTTTCTGGAAATGTATCCAAGCAGGAACAGACCCAGCATTCCTCCGCTGAATATAGAAGCCAGGGCCCACCAGGCATCCAGAACGCTTTCGACTCCGACGAGGAGAAGTGCGATTATCACACCGGTGATCCCGGTAAGGGTGGATGCAATACGTAGTACCAGCATCGATTCTTTTTCTCCTGCTTTACCGTTAAAGATCCTTTTGTAGTAATCTGTAAGTACAATGGTCGCAGTGCTGTTGAGGCTTGTTGAAACGGTGCTCATTCCTGCAGAAAAGATAGCCGCAATAAGCAGCCCTGTCATTCCTGCAGGCAGGCCGGAAGCAATGAACCAGGGGAATACACTATCGCCCGTACCCGGCTGCTGAAGATGAGCAGGAAGGAGTTCCGGTCTTGCCGTATAATATGCAAAGAGGGATGTCCCGATAAAGAAAAATAAGGCTGAGACCGGGATATAAAGCAGGGAGCCGAAGATAGCAGAACTTTTCGCGGCTTTATTGCTTCCTGCTGCCATGTATCTCTGGATGTAATTCTGATCTATCCCGTAATTCTGAAGGTTTATAAAAAGGCCGTAAAAAAGCACCACCCAGAAAGTCGAATCTCTTAATGATGTACCAAAACTGCCCAGGCTGAATTTATCGCTGGCGGCCGCTATTCTGAAAAGCTGCCCGGGTCCCTCAGGCATCGAGAACATCAGAAACAAAGCACAGACAAGAGCTCCTGCTATCAGGATAAGTCCCTGAATTGTATCCGTCCATATTACTGCCTGTATTCCCCCGAGCATTGAATACAGTATTACAGCCAGTCCAGTTATTATTATAATCGTCTTCACGTCCCAACCGAACAGGGCATTAACAGGCAGGGCGAGAAGAAGAAGGATCGCTCCGGTACGCATGAGTTGTGTAAGTATGTAGCAGGCAGAAGCATAGATCCGTGCCCAGGCGCCGAACCTTAGTTCCAGGTAATAATAAGCCGACACGCTTCCTATCTCCCTGTAAAGCGGGATGAAAAACTTCACTGCGGCATATGAGGCTGCAGGGATTGAAAGGCTGAATACGAAGGCGTTCCAGTCGGAAGAATAAGCTTTGCCGGGAAGCCCCAGGAAGCTTATGCTGCTGACAAAAGTGGCGAATATCGACATCCCGACAGCCCAGCCGGGAATTCTTCCCGCACCTGTAGTAAACTGTTCTGAGGTTTTGTTTTTTCTTATGAAACTCGCACCGAAAATGACATTGCCGATTACAAGTATAAAGAATATTAATGCGTCCGTGAAAGTAAGTTCCATTAATTACCCGGTATGATCATTTAACCTGTTCAAGTGGCGATAAATTTACAATTTTTAATTATAGATTTGTAACAGATGATGCGTGATAAGATAAGATCCCGTCGGATACATGATGAAGGATAAAGTTACAACCGCCCATCCGTGGCATGGCCTTGAACCCGGCAATGAGATCCCGGCATATGTAAGATGCTACATTGAGATTCCCAAATGGTCGAAGGGGAAATATGAGCTGGATAAGGATTCGGGCCTTCTTAAGCTTGACAGGGTACTGTTTTCATCGGTTCATTACCCGGCAAATTACGGATTTATCCCTCAGACATATTGTGACGACCATGATCCCCTGGATATTCTTGTTATCTGTTCGATCGATGTTTTTCCCATGAGCATCATTGAGGCAAAGGTTATCGGAGCCATGGAAATGGTTGATGAACTTGAAAGGGATACCAAGATAATCTCGGTGGCACGGCACGACATGTCGGTTAATTATATCAGTGAGCTTTCAGAGCTCCCTCCCCACACACTTACCGAGCTCAGGAGGTTCTTCGAGGATTACAAGAAACTCGAACAGAAGAATGTCGTTGTGGAGCAGTTTGTGGGACGCAATGAAGCATATGCAATGATAAATGATAGCCTGGAATTATACAGGGAACTAATAAAGAAGGAAAAAAAGCGGTAAGAGATGTCATTTGGTTATTTTAATTCATTTTCCTATGAAACACCGGAACATATGTCCGGTAACAGTTACTGGAAAAAGTTTTTGCGTCATAACAGAATATATTTCACATTAAAATATGCAGGTGTCGTTTTCAGGACCCGGGCTCAGGCGATAAGGGGTATCTACGACAGAAAGGCCTGGGCTGACTCATCTATTTATATTTTCAGGTTCATTGAAAAGGCAGGCGGTAATTTCAGTATTTCGGGAATGGAAAATATTGCGGCTGATCAGGGCCCTGTTCTTTTTATCGGCAATCATATGAGTACCCTTGAAACAATGGTGCTTCCAGGCCTTATTGCACCTCACCGTGAAGTAACCTTTGTAGTAAAGGAAAGTCTTGTCAAACATCCGCTTTTTGGTCATGTGATGCGATCCCGGGATCCGATTGTTGTCGGCAGGAAGGATCCCAGAAAAGACTTTGAAGAGGTAATGACTAAAGGGATGGAACTACTCTCCCGGGGAGTCTCAATAGTCATCTTCCCTCAGAGTACGAGAAGCATTGAGTTCAATCCGGAAGAATTTAACTCCCTTGGAGTGAAGCTGGCAAAAAAAGCCGGTGTAAGGGTTATTCCAATAGCTCTCAAGACTGATTTCTGGGGACAAGGCAGATTCATTAAGGAACTGGGGCCGCTCGACGGCAGGAAAACGATATATTTCAGGTTCGGAGAATCATTTCCGGTTACCGGTTCCGGTAAGACTGAAAACCAGAGGATAATTGACTTTATACAGGAATCTCTGGGAAAGTGGAAATAAAATTCTGACAGCGTTTTTATAAAAGTGTATCCAGTACATTTAATAAATAATTTTGTATATATTTGAAGAGACGGTACCTAACAGTACAGTCAACCCGAACCTTGCCAATTAGGAAAAGATCAGATATTCATAAATTAAAAAATCAACTATGGGAACACTTGACTGGATTGTCCTTGGTCTGTTCTGTCTGGGGCTTATTGCCATTATTGTCTGGGTCACAAGGCAGAAATCAGAGACCTCAACCGATTATTTTCTGGCAGGACGTGATGCCACATGGCTTGCAATAGGTTCGTCGATTTTTGCCTCCAACATCGGATCGGAGCATCTTGTTGGGCTTGCCGGAGCCGGTGCTTCGAGCGGTATGGCGATGGCGCACTGGGAGATGCATGGATGGATCATTCTCATCCTTGGATGGTTCTTTGTGCCTTTTTATGCAAGGAGCGGTGTCTTTACCATGCCTGAATTCCTTGAGAAGCGTTACAACAAGGGAGCAAGGAGCATCCTTTCAATAATATCGCTGGTTAGTTATGTTTTTACCAAAGTTGCTGTGACAGTTTATGCCGGAGGAATAGTTTTCAAGCAGGTGTTCGGCATTGAGTCGATGTTCGGTATCGACTTTTTCTGGATAAGCGCCATCGGGCTGGTTGTTATTACGGGAATCTATACAACGCTCGGGGGGATGCGTGCTGTCCTTGCCACTTCGATTCTTCAGACTCCGATTCTTCTGATAGGATCGATAGTGATACTTATCATTGGTCTGATCAAGGTAGGGGGATGGTCAGAGGTAATGGAAATATGCCGGGCCGTTCCTGTAAACGACTTTGGCGATTCGATGACCGAGCTTATGAGATCAGCTAAAGACAAGGATTATCCATGGACAGGTGTTATACTTGGATCGGCCATTATAGGTTTCTGGTACTGGTGCACAGATCAGTTCATTGTTCAAAGGGTTCTTTCAGGGCGCAACATGACTCACTCAAGAAGGGGAGCAATCCTCGGTGCGGGTTTCAAGCTTCTTCCTGTATTTATTTTCCTTATTCCCGGCATGATTGCCTATTCCCTGAATGCAAAAGGCATGATTAATCTGCCCGATTCAGATTCAGCCTTTGCCGTACTGGTCAAAGAATTGCTTCCGCTTGGGTTCAAGGGGCTGGTTGTGGGAGGCATACTTGCAGCCCTAATGAGTTCTCTTGCTTCTCTGTTCAACTCATCGGCAACCCTCTTTACTGTAGACTTCTACGAGAAATTCAGGCCTCAGGCTTCTGAAAGGGAGCTTGTCAGGGTTGGACGTATCGCGACAGTTGTTGTTGTTGTTCTCGGCGTTCTTTGGATACCGGTTATGAAGGGACTGGGTAAATTTTTATATGCTTATCTCCAGGATGTCCAGTCAATGCTTGCTCCCGGAATTGCAGCGGTGTTCCTTCTTGGGATCCTTTCGAAGAAAATTACTCCAAAGGCCGGACTGTGGGGACTTCTTATCGGATTTGTGCTTGGTATGACACGACTGGGTTTCAATATCTTCGGCAAGGAATTATCGGGCGACGGCTTGCTTTACTCGATATTCATTGGAATGAACAATTATAACTATGAGGTTATCCTGTTCTTCTTTGTGATAGTGCTTATGGTGGTAATAAGTTACTTCACTCCAAAGTCAGATCCTGATTCGATCAAGGGTCTTTATATTGGTTCGGTCAGCACCGAGCAGAAAGCGCTTATAAGAGCCAGCTACAATAACTGGGATCTTTTCTTCTCCGGACTTATCATAGTTGTCATTGTGGCTTTCTATGTCTATTTCTGGTAGTTTGTTGGCAGGGATTGATCATAAAATGAATTTATTATGTACGATTTTAACAGTAAAGAGATCTGGTTCGCAACGGGCAGTCAGCATCTCTATGGGCCTGATACCCTGCTCAGGGTAGCTGAAGATTCGGGGGTTATAACTGAAGCCCTGAATGATTCCGGCTCCGTTCCGGTAAAGGTTGTCTTTAAACCGGTGCTTACTACCTCCGACGCTGTTTTTGAGCTCTGTTCGGAGGCAAACAACAACAGCAGATGCCTTGGTTTGATAACCTGGATGCATACATTTTCACCGGCCAAAATGTGGATCAGGGGTCTGTCCGTTCTTAACAAGCCTTTTATTCATTTTCATACCCAGCTTAACAGGGACATTCCATGGGAAACAATTGACATGGATTTCATGAACCTGAACCAGTCGGCACATGGCGACAGGGAGTTCGGTTTCATTGGTTCCCGGATGAGGCTGGACCGAAAAGTTGTTGTCGGACACTGGCAGGACAGGGAGGTCATTGGCCGTATTGCAGGATGGGCCAGGGTTGCCGCAGCCTTCGATGATTCAAGGAATTTGAGAATAGCCCGTTTCGGTGATAATATGCGCGATGTAGCTGTTACCGAAGGGAACAAAGTAAGCGCTCAGATAAGAATGGGTTATTCGGTCAGCGGTTTTGGAACAGGCGATCTCGTCGAGGCTGTCAACGCTGTATCTGATCATGATGTAAAGGTTCTGATTGATGAGTACCGTTCGGTATACAGTCTGACGAAGGAGGTTGAGAGTTCTGAGACATTACTGGATGCTGCAAGGATTGAGGCTGGCCTGCAAGGTTTTCTTGAAGCGGGCCGTTTCACTGCCTTCACAACCACCTTCGAGGATCTTCATGGACTAAAACAACTTCCGGGCCTTGCAGTTCAGAGGCTTATGGAAAAAGGATACGGTTTTGGGGCGGAGGGCGACTGGAAGACTTCTGCCCTGGTGAGGTCGATGAAAGTAATGGCTTCAGGACTTCCGGGAGGAACATCGTTTATGGAGGATTACACCTATCACCTAGATCCTTCTGGAATGAGAGTTCTTGGAGCCCATATGCTTGAAGTCTGTCCTTCGATCGCTGACGGAAGACCTCGTCTGGAGGTTCACCCGCTGTCGATAGGAGGCAAGGCTGATCCGGCACGTCTTGTTTTCAGGTCAGCCACCGGGAAAGCCGTCTGTGCATCTTTGATTGACCTTGGCAACAGATTCAGGATGATTGCAAACAAAGTAGAAGTTGTAGAATGTCCTGAAATGCCCAAACTTCCGGTTGCAAGCGTTCTCTGGAAGCCTGAGCCCGACCTGAAGACCGGGGCGGCAGCCTGGATTCTTGCCGGAGGTGCTCACCATACCGGTTTCAGCACGGCAATAACAGCTGAATTTATTGAGGATTTCTCGGATATGCTGGGGATAGAATTTCTCCTTATCGACGAGAAATGCGATCTGACTTCATTTAAAAAGGAGATCCGCTGGAATGAAGTCTATTACCATATTTGCGGCGGAATGATATAACAGAAAAGAATTATCAGAAAGGCATATTAAAATATATGTCTTGTGAAACTCTATTCAGAACATACTAGACATCTGGTAGCAGTTGATTGTATCATTTTCGGTTATGATATTCTCGAAAAGGAGATTAAACTGTTGCTGGTAAAACGCGACTTTGAACCTGCCAGAGGCAGCTGGTCGCTTGCAGGAGGTTTTGTAAGGGAAAAGGAAAGCCTTGATGAAGCTGCCTCGAGGGTACTGGCCAGTCTTACGGGATTGAATGATGTTTACATGGAGCAATGCTATACGTACGGCGATTCTGCAAGGGATCCTGGAGCCCGCGTTATTTCCACTTCATACAGTGCACTTATAAAGATCAAGGATCCTGACCGGGAACTGAAGATGCAGCACGGAGCCCACTGGCATTCTCTTGCGAAATTGCCTGAGCTGATTTTCGACCATCCCCTGATGGTAAGGAAAGCTATGAATGAACTACGAATGAAGGTCAAGATTAAACCGGTGGGTTTTGAGCTTCTTCCTGATAAATTCACTCTTGTTCAGCTACAGAACCTGTATGAGGCTATTTATCAGAGGGAAATTGACAAAAGAAACTTCAGAAAGAAAATCCTCTCAATGGATATTCTTGAAAAACTCGATGAGAAGGAAAAGGAAACCTCAAAGAAAGGAGCATACTATTTCAGATTCAACAGGGGAAACTATGAAAGACAGGTAAGGGAGGGATTCTTTTTCAACCTGGATGTCAGTTGAGGCTATCGTGATAACTATTAAATAAAGCTTGTATGCTCGAAAAACTTAAAGAAGAGGTCCTTGAAGCAAATCTGTCTCTTGTGAGTCATGGTCTGGTGATTCATACATGGGGCAATGCGAGCGGCCGCGACAGGGAAAGCGGACTTATTGTAATCAAGCCTTCAGGTATAAGCTATTCTGGAATGAAAGCCTCGGATATGATTGTCCTTGATCCTGACGGAAGGGTAATTGAGGGCGGTCTCAGACCATCCACTGATGCCCCGACTCACCTGCTTCTTTACAGGTCATTCAGCGCTGTCGGAGGTATAGTGCACACCCATTCGACATTTGCAACAGCCTGGGCACAGGCTTGCAGGGATATACCTCCTTACGGCACAACACATGCAGATCATTATTACGGAGAAATACCATGCACAAGGAAACTTACTGAGGCTGAGGTAAAGGACGATTACGAGCTGAATACAGGAAGGGTTATCGTTGAAAGGCTTGGAGATAACGATCCTTTGACAGTACCCTCAGTGCTGGTCAGCAGCCACGGACCTTTCTGCTGGGGTGCATCACCAGCCGATGCCGTTTATAATGCAGTTGCCCTGGAAGAGATAGCAAGGATCGCTTTTCATACTGTTCTTCTCGGGAAACCGGATCCGGTTGAGAGCTATATTCTTAACAAGCATTTTCTTAGAAAGCATGGCAGGAACGCGTACTACGGGCAGGAAAGAAAACCAGATAAAACAAAAAGATAAGTATGGCAAGGAAGTATGTTATTGGTCTCGACTTTGGTACCGACTCGGTAAGGGCAGTTGTTGTTGATACTGTCAATGGAGAAACAGCAGGAAATTCGGTATTTGACTATCCGCGCTGGAAAAAAGGATTATACTGTGATCCGGCATCAAACATGTTCAGGCAGCATCCTCTCGATTACCTGGAGGGTATTGAGAACAGCGTGAGGAACGCCATTAAAGGACTCAGCAGTGATATCGTAAATAACATAGCAGGTATAACAGTCGATACGACCGGATCGACACCGGTGGCTGTCGACAGGTCGGGAGTCCCGCTTTCCCTGAAGCCGGGTTTTGAGGATGATCCGGACGCTATGTTCATATTATGGAAAGATCATACGGCTGTGAGGGAAGCTGCTGAAATAAATGCACTTTCAAAGAGCTGGGGAGGTCCGGATTATACTAAGTTCGAAGGAGGAGTTTATTCCTCCGAGTGGTTCTGGGCAAAGATCCTGCATGTTCTCAGGGAAAATGAGAAAGTAAGGGAAAATGCTTTTTCGTGGGTAGAACACTGCGACTGGATCCCTGCTCTGCTTACAGGCAACAGTGATCCGCTGAGCCTCAAGAGGAGCCGGTGTGCAGCCGGGCATAAGGCAATGTGGCATGAAGAGTTCGGAGGACTTCCGGCGGAGGACTTCCTTTCAAGGCTTGATCCTTTGCTCGGAGGACTCAGGGAGAGACTGTTTAAGGAGACCTGTACCTGCGATGTTCCTGCAGGTATAATGTCGGAAGATTGGGCCGCAAGACTCGGTCTGCCATCAGGAATAAAAGTCGGAACCGGAGCATTTGATGCTCATCTCGGGGCGATTGGAGGAGGAATAAGACCATATCATCTTGTAAAGGTCATGGGCACATCGACATGCGACATGCTGGTTTCTTCTTACGATGAGGCCGGCGACAGGCTGATTGCCGGTATATGCGGTCAGGTTGACGGATCCATAATTCCCGGGCTGCTGGGTCTTGAAGCAGGCCAGTCGGCATTTGGAGATGTTTATGCCTGGTTCGGCAAGCTTCTTTTATGGCCGGTCAACGAATTAATAATGAAAATGACATGGCTCGATGAATCAGCAAGAGAGAGGATCCGTGAAGAAGCATCCGGTAATATAATTGCTGAATTGAGCAGACAGGCTGAAACTCTTGATTATTCAGATACTTCCCTTATTGCGCTCGACTGGCTTAACGGCCGGCGGACTCCTTTTGCTGATCAATCGTTGAAAGGGGCTATAGCAGGATTGTCGCTCGGATCTGATGCTCCAAGGATCTTCAGGGCGCTGGTTGAGGCAACCGCCTTTGGTTCAAGGATGATAAACGACAGGTTCATTGAGGAAGGATTGAGGATTGATGGCGTTATTGCAATAGGGGGCGTTGCCATGAAAAATCCTTTTGTAATGCAGACCGTGGCTGATGTTCTTAATGTTCCGATAAGGATATCAGCCACGGAACAGACCTGTGCCCTGGGTTCGGCTATGGCTGCTTCAGTTATGGCGGGTATCCATCCCGATTTTCAGACAGCAGCTGAAGCTATGGGAGGAGGTTTCGAAAAGGAATATATCCCTGATCCGCATCGGGCCGAAAAATATAACGAGCTGTATTCAAAATATAAAAACCTCGGATCCTTTGTTGAGAATGAGTTGAAGTAATTACATAAATCAAACATTAACAGTATCATGCGTAAAACATTTCTTCTCCTTTCTTCTTTTCTCTTTATGGGATGCATAATTGCAACAGCCCAGAAAGAGAGCCAGACAGCACTGAACCAGTTTGTTGTAATAGCTAATAACCCTGGTCCTGTTATAAGCAAGGATATATACGGGCACTTCTCTGAGCATCTGGGCAGATGCATTTATGAAGGGATATGGGTTGGATACGACTCGAAGATCCCCAATACATACGGTATCAGGAATGACGTACTTTTCGCTTTACGCGAGCTTAAGATCCCAAATCTGAGGTG
>ERZ795031.4914-NODE-4914-length-10944-cov-4.358986_pt1 | contig 10944 bp, 15 predicted proteins | sample MGYA00375123_ERZ795031 | MGnify/ENA primary metagenome ERZ795031 (study PRJEB30166, sample SAMN05720159) | activated sludge metagenome | isolation source: anaerobic digester from wastewater treatment plant | place: USA | collected 2015-04-21 ... | reverse complement strand
ACAATAAACACCTCAAATTTCATTCGGAGCAATGTATGCTGTTATTCCAAATGAGGATTCCTCAATTTCAACTGGAACTCTTTTGTTTCGTGCTTCCTTTAATCCAGATTCCTTTACCCACTTTTCGTATTGCGCGCGTGTAATGGGCGGATTTGGCAGTAGCAAAGCGTCTACTGCTCTCATGTAGATTGTCTTTTTCACAATAAACACCTCAAATTTCATTCGGAGCAATGTATGCTGTTATTCCAAATGAGAGTTCTTTTTCTAGTATATCTGCAGTCCATTCGATGTGCTGATCCGATTCGCCAACCTGCATTTCGGTATGCACGTGCTTGATATAATCTGCATCCGGTACTGCTGAGACCTCATACTCAAACCGAAGATCCACCTGTGCCCAGTACAGGTTTTTGCCATTGTCCAAGCGTTCAGGTGGCAATGGCCGGCTATCTAGAACCTCCAGGAACCTCCAGCCATCATAATAAATTTTTGCGTCTCTGCGATTGCGCAAGCACTGAGATTCAAAATCATACCACATGGCCTCTAGCTCGGCCTTATCATTCGCCCGCAGGACTACGTTCATAGTAGCATAATGATATTGCCCCCAGAACTCCTCCTTCTGGCCATTAATAACATTCCGCACGGTCCGTAGCTTCTGGGCCGAATATAACGATGGCGTGCCAACAGAGGAGAAGTAATATGTGATAGCCGGAGCGATGAGATCAGGCAAGATATTGTCTGTCTCTTTTAAGATATAATCATAGCCATTAAGAACATGCGGCAGCCAGGTCAAGATCTTTTTCTTAGTAGCGGGAGGCAATGGTATCATGTTTTTCTTCTTCCAGTGACGTGCACATTACAACCAATTAACTTACTGAGGGCATCGTCTGCAATTTGTTTGAGTTCCTCATTGGGTCTGCCAGCAAGCACCGTTTCCCAATAGTCCGCTCCGGCCAGGACAGCTGCATCATAATCCGGCCCTCTCTTGGCTGTCAACTTCTGAACTAGATTGCGACTGATGCTATCTGCCAAACGTTTCCTTTCGCCAATCCTTGAATTTCGACGGTGCGTTCGGAATGCCCCTAAGATCGCATTCTTGAGGGAATAGATTCTCCATTTCAAGATAGATCGTCTCCGTGCGATCCTTTAGTATAATCGCGGAAATCGTGAATGCCTTCTCTGCTTCTCCCTGGATGAAGGCGCCCAGATGAGTATGCACCCACGGGTTCCCTTGAACCGTGGCATCAATTTTTGGGGCAATCTCGAAATCGTGGGCTATGGCGGTCGACATTTTGAGGGGAACATCGATGGTTTTACGGATCGCGGATTTCAGCTTAAACTCTTTTTCCAGTGTGCCGCGAATGGTCGATGACAATAAAAACTCGTGTGCAGGGTTTCCTGCGATCGTTGCATCAAGTACTAAATCCCGCATGGGGGTTGTTGCAATGGCAGTTAGCAATTCAAGCGGAGTTTCACGCACTCCTTGGACCGCTGATCGAATCCCCCACGTCTGAGTTCGTATCGTAATTTGGGGTCCGGTCGGTGGGGGGGTTGTGGGTGGAGGCGTCGAAGGCGGCATTGTGACCCAGATATCCTCTCCTGGGTTGTCACATGCCGGATTGGATTGTAATGACCCGCCGCCTCCATACCGGGGAGTATCTCCGTCGTTGACGTACCATGTAGTTGATCCATCTGGGTTATATACCGCAAGTTGCTCTCCGTGTTCATCGTCTGCTGGAAAATATGTATAGTTTACACCATCAAGTTCTCCAGAATGCACGGTTTGGTTAGTTGTATCATTAAATATGTCTGGGGCATTCGTATTTAGGATTTCGTCAATCGCGCCTGTATTTGGTGGTGGTGATGTTGATATATATGTCGATGGGTCATCTGGATCATAAGGGACGCCTCCCACCGGCGGTCCGTGCTTGGCCATTTATGGAACCCTCTTATATTTTATAAAACCGCATCGTGGGCGTAAATTGCCTTTAACAATCCCATATCCGGACACTGCGAAAATTGTATCCATTTCACTCGTGCCGGTTACAAACACAGATGTTCCCTGAGCGGCAGCATCTATTCGCGATATGTAGGGTGTTAAGCTATCACCAAGATCGACCGACCAATATAACTTGCTTTCTGGAGCGCCTTGAACGTGTGCTGCAATTAGAAATGCGGGAGCAGAAGATTTGTCTGAGGCAGTAATACTTCTTATAATACCCTCGGTGGTGGTTTTAACATGCCACGAACCAGGTCTGCCCATATTGTCGGATGCCAGCAACTTGTTTCCTGCACCGGCCAGAATGCCCACCTGGGCACCATCGAGGGCCGCATACCATTCTCCGGTGTATATATCGTTTGTATCAAATGCCTCCTGCCATCCACCATCAGGATACTCGCAATAATATAATTTTCTATCTATGGAATATGCCACTATGTCATATTTCGAGTATGTCACTAAATCATATTCTTCGTCGGATGGGATACGAATTGCTACTGCGGCTTCGGCCAGGGGGGCTCCTTCGACCGGAAATTCTGACCATGTCGTTCCAGCATCTTCTGTGACATACCAACCATCATCCGCACTAAACGCGGCAATGCCGCTGTCGATCAAAAACATTCCGTGGATTGGGGTGTCATGCTCATGAACCAACTCGAATTTTTTATAATCTACTGAACGATGGATGGTATATTGTCCCGAATCCGATTTGGAGAGGGCCAATGTGATATTATGAAATACTCGTAGGGTCTTCAGAATCGTCATGCCAGGGATGTTTTTGGAAACGTCCCATCGATTCCATCCCAGAATTCTGTCTTGGTCTGATATCATCCGGTTCATGATGTTGCCTCTACCGGATAGCACCAGTCGTGGAGTCTCTGGCTTTTCTTCTCGCTTAAACCAATCAAAAATTGAAGTCATGGAACACCCGGCTTGGCAATTCTAGCCCGCATTCCAAGCGATATTTCGCGTGCAGTCTGAACCGTAGCCGCTATATGGAAATCTATAGACTTCAAAAGCATAAGATAGGCACAAATCCTATAGTATGTTTCAAAGGTTCGAGCTATAGCAGCGGTTTGCTTCAGATCAAGCATTGGCTCACTTTGTATAGCAGACAGCATAGAAATATGTCTTTCGCGTTCAGCCCGAATAGTTGCTATCAAAGGCAGATCCAAGACCGGCTCGCCCCGAATGGCTGCATCCAGGAGCAGGGGTAGCATTAGTTCTCCTCGCAATGTCGTTTTAATGCCGAATGGAAACATCCGGTCGGCTTGGACGGCGACCAATATATTCATGTCAAGATTGCGACTGTATGCCACCCGTGCGTCGATACCAAAGGACAACCCCCTTTCCGATTGAATGGCTGCGCCCAGGAGCAGCTCTCGCATCGCTTCGCCTCGAATGGTTGCAGTAACATCGAAATCCTGGACCGGTGTGGAGACCTCATAGGTGATACCCGCGGCGAACATCCCTGGAAGCACAGAATTCAAGAGAGCAGACCGTTGTTTTGCCTGACGCATTCCTTCAATAGTATCAAATACTATGACGACGTGCGCAGGATATCGAGATTCTATCCGCGAAACGCCTGGCAGATCAAATAACGCATCCAGGACTGCCTCGCTATTAGCTTTTGTTCCTGATCCAGTAAGGACTTTGGTATATGTTATCAAGCGTGCCCGATAGTCATCATCACTTTCTCCGGCAAACCTCGGTAGATCGTATACCTTCCCCCAGTTATCATCCAGATCTTGACCTTTATTATACTTGATTTTATTTAGCAAATCAAATACCTGGATACCCTGCTGCAGCCAATTGAACCGTTGCGCTAGACCATATGCTAGCGTATCCATGACTGGTGGTGGCGGAACAAAAGGCTTGACTATGCGAGTGCAGATAGTGAAGCCTAGTTCAGTGCCAAGCCGATATTCGGATGCTTCATAAAAACTCTCATTATAGAGAGATTCACCATAGAATGCCATTTCAATGTTCGACTATGAGGCCATTGCTATTGAATTTCAGCAGGAACTTGTCCTTGATGCCCAGGAGATATACAACCTTCTCCCATGAGATTCCGCGTTTGATAAATGGTTGAATTAATCGCCCCCGTCGGTGGCAGCGTGAGCAGATCGAGATATCATGAATCTCTCCGCAGGCATCGCATTTCCATCCAGGCTTGCTACCACAAGTCGGGCATACGTCCGGTTCGCCAAATGATCGGAAAGTCGCATTACATGCTTTGCAAGTAACTAAATAGCCCCGAATCACTGCGCAATCTTTAGAAATGATAAGCTCATCGTTCGGTTGTAGATCAATCATAACCGACGGGCTTTGCGTAGGGATTCCAAACTCTCCGCAAGCTCGGATCTTGGCGGCCAGGTCGGGGGTCATAGGCAACCAGCCCGCTCGCTTTAGACCTGTGGGTGTTTTTGATCCCCAAAAATGGATCTGGCCGGTGTCTAAGTCAAACTCCCGTTCCACTCGACCATTTTCGTACTCCCTGCACCAAAAGAATTCCAGGCCGACTTTCCAAAGATTAGGGGCTATTTGCGGCAAAGCCTAGATCTCCTGCCACCGTATCCCGCAGGTCAACTCGCTCTTTTCTCCAAACTGAGTATCGTCTTCACACACAAGCTGCAATGTGGCAAGCTTCGTGATTTTTGATGGACTGCTGGGCGTGATTACAGAACTATCAAACACAAGCGGGTCTGCCGTGCCGTAGTTATCAAAATCTGCACAACTCTCACCCGCGTAGTAAGGTATGCCATGTTCCTCATCTAGGATGTCATAGCCATATAGACCGTTAGATCCAGTGGGGGCTATGAGGTCTGCTACCGGAATACCCGCATCAGAACTACCCTTCAACGCGACTTGCACCTTGCCAGATCCAAGACCCCAATCGGTCTTGATAGTTTTCGGACCAAATATTCTGAAGTTTGTGAGTTGACTATATGTTCCGGCCGTAACTTCAAGGCCCGTATACTGCCAGACGCTCCGATAAGTCAAGCCATCTGGGGGGACGTTGCAAGGAGATGCTAGTCCGGGGTCCCTTTGACTGGGGACAGCCGTATTAAATCTTTGCGAGGTGACCGCCGTTTTTGCAAGCGGGTCACCGTAGTAACTTATGATTTGAACTGTTGCTGCCATTTAATCATTCACCTCAAAAACCTTCAACTAATTTATATGCGATTTGATCTTCAAGTTCGTCAAGAAATGTTTCCCCTGGACCATCGGCTACCGGACCGAATACTGGCCTAGGTGGAATATATTTCGTGCCATGCTCATTCCACCACACATATTCTCCGATTTTAGGATCGAATACACCAACTTCGACGCTCATTGGCGTGATGCGGACCTCAATACTTTCCCGGTAAGCCCAGGTATCTCGTAAAGTCAGGCCGTGGCCCTTTTTCATGATAGTCCTAAGTGCATTGGGTGGAGGCACGCCAGAATCTATGCGGTCCTCGATAGCCTGTTTATACTTCTGCCCAACGGCTTCTAACTCAAGCGTGAAGTCGTACGACATGGGCAATCACCATAGGGGTCCGATCAGTTGAGGTCCGCGTCCGACCGGGATCGCGCGCTCCAATGTATTCAATAATTTTGCCGCTACAATTAATCGACTAGACGGCACATGATTGGCAGCTGATAATGTTCCACGAACAGTGTGGTAATGTTGGCTATGTACGGCGGATGTAGATTCATCAATCGGAGCATCTGCGCCACCTTCCCAGTATGGAGTAGCTTCGACGAATTCGCTATGTGTATGTGTATCTGTTCCGGACAACCCTGTAGTACTACTTCCTGCTTTTAGATTGCCACCTGCCCAACTTGTTAGTATTTGCCAATTTGAACTTACAGATCCGTCAACAAAAACAACGGTGTTTTTAATTGCTTTTGATGCCTCTTGTGTCGCAAGATATAATTTAACAACTAATGCACGCGGTTCTACATATATACTGTTTGATTTAGTTGATAATGTATGAGAATGGCCTCGAACCGCACCGTCAGTATCCAAACCTGAAATATCCAATTCCGGAGTTCCACCAGCTGAGCCTGACTTTGTTGTAATAGTAATGGTATGTTGTTGTGGTGTTGTTGTACCAACCGTTGTTTCTGGAGTTGTATGAACAATAAACTTTCCGTTTGGTGCGTCGTATGACGAAAAGGATGCGTCAGTTTCCATGCCATCTGACATAACGATACCGCCTTCAGGAAACGAACAAACACTTGATTCCCAAGTATCCATATCCATATATATAATATCTAAACCAAACCCAATTGGATTATTATTATTTGCAGATGTACTGCAACTTGAAACAGTACCAACATGGGTATGACTAACCATTGATGGATATGATCCGCGTTTCGCATAAGAATTATTATATGGGTAATAAGAACATGATGTAATGTTCGCTGATGTGTGAGTATGTGTCGTTGAGCCTGTTTGCGTCCAATGATTACTAGTATTGTCAGTAAACCGAAGATATTGGTTCGTTCGGGTCAATCGCACCCACGGAGAAGGCGGATCACTAGTTTTCTTCCAGAATATATATATATTAGTCATGGTTACGTGGTCTCCCGGCAGCGCCATTTCGAACAGGCCTTAGAATCGCTACGGTCATTACGTCACCTCAAGTACCAGCACGCAGGTAATCTGCTTCACTGAAGTGATTCCAGAAGTCACAATAGTGATCCAGTCATTAGCAGCAACCGCGATGTTCAGGCCAGTCTCTACCATGTTTGTAGCATTGTTGAGTGCAAAGGAATCTACTGCAGTACCCAGAGCGGCATCCCGTGCGTGCTTATAGAGCGTGCAGGTAACTGATCCCGATAGAGGTGCGCCGGCGGCGTCTACACTGCGAATACTGGCAGACACGATCTTAGAAGCGATTGGTATCGGAATGGTGTAGTTTCCGGCGATCAGGTCTGCTAAACCGTCCCCAAAAGGAAATGCCACCTCAAATGTGCTTGTGACCCAGGCAGGATCATTTGCGCCCTGCGCTAACCTCTGACCGGTGGTGCCCTTTCCCAGCCGAGCCGGCCCGGAAGCATCCCGGACCATGATATCTCCTTGTGTCGTCAGGACCGACCTGAGGATATAATATGTATCAAAATATGTCTTCAGAGTTGCCTTGAGGTTCGACCAGGTCAGCTTTTTCAGGACGTAGCTTGCTGCACTATCGAGTAGCCCGATCTCGTCGTTATCTATTGGTGTCGTCTTTGATGTAGCTGCATGAACGGTGCCTGTAGTGATATTTGCGCCCACCTGCGCTGCGGTTACATTGTGTGGGTTAGCAGTGTTGACTAAGTGAGAGTCAATCGCAGCATGGGTATTGGTACCTATCTCGGATAGCTTTGTATGGCTGATTTGCCCGCCATCTCCGCCATCGTGGTTATGAAGATCACCATTTGTGACGCCCCTGGTTGCGGGCGCAAATGCTGCAACCGATGCTTTCTCCGAAAGCACTTTATCATCGCTGCCAGGGCTGCCCGCAGTTGTGAGAATGTCTTCTACCCGGCCTGCGAACATCCAGATATGGCTTTCCAAGATCTGGGTGAGACCCGCCGGGATGTAGACTGCCCCCAGGATTGCTCCTGCAGGGATGCTGTTTGCCGGCGAGGGGGATTCATATTGATGCCAATTTCCAACCCCTTTGGGATCGTTTACTGTAGCCAAGTTGCCCGAAACGGCCTGAACTACTCCGGCTGACGTTCTGAGAATGATATCTATGCGATCGAGATACTGGTTGGCGGAAGTTAGGGTAATTGTGCTTTCTGACACATTAACGGGCATCCCGTCAACTCTGATCCGGCCAGCATCAACCTTGACGCTCATACCTCCAGCCGGGGTAATCTTGTTGCCACTAACGACGCCAGTGCCACCCGTGGCTCTGGATAGAACCTGCGTATGGGTTGCCCAAATCAGTTCTTCTTTCAGTGGGTAGAGAAAATCAATATCTACCATGCGAAACCTCCACTATGCGCAATCATAGACCCTAAATGGCTGCGTGTTGCCATATTCCAGATCTACTGCCGACGACACATTTTTGACATATACGTCTATGGTCTTTCCCCCTTGGTGTGGGTCGGGAAAGCGAATTTGATCCCCGATAGACATTGGAATTTCGCAATAGATCGTATAATCCGTTTGTTGCCATCCCGAACCTGACGGGTCCCTGAGTATGTGCGTCTGAGGGAAGCATATGATCTCAATGTTTGTGAGATTCTCCTTTTGGATAGGCTCGCCGGACGCCGTTATGCATTCGATCAGAATATTGCAGTCCAGGCCGGAGACCGTAACGGACGGCAAGGCGGTAAGCTCCGTCGCGGTAGTGAGCCTGGTCGCTTTGGTGAAATTCAGCACCTCGGAGTTGATAGATATGCTCCCGACCAGGTCCGCATGGGCGGGCGAAGTTTCTCCTGCAGGCACGGGCGAGATGGTGACAGCTAATCGGAAAGGCACGCTCGGCGCCGAGCCACTCAATACGACGGGTGGCAGTCCGTTGTAGAGCACCCAGTTGCCGAGCTTTACCTGCCATGCGTTAGTAACGCCGGTCTTGAATTCGGCGAAATATTTTTCGTCCATCAGAATGCCCTGTAATGGTTGTCGTGCTGCCCGATGTCGAATTTAAGCTTCCGAGGCGCCGAAGAGGAGGCCCTGGGGGTTAGGGTGGGATTCATGGCCTGGGTCCGCAATGCGAGGGCCTTCTCCCGCCATGCTTTGCTTTTTTGGGAAAGGGAGACAGAGGAATTACCCATCGATTTGTCGACCATCCCCGCAAACTGAGAGGCGATGGTTTCTGCACAGAAGGCAGCAGCCAGGAGGACATTGTTATGAGATCGGGTTAAGTTGTAAGTAATCTCATCATCGGTGATAAGATCCAAGCTCTGGTCCTTACCAAGCTCCAAGCGCACCGCATCAACTAGTCTGGTTGATGGATTGCCAGTATACGTCGATTCTTCGGCCATGCTCCTCTGTCATCTCCTACTTTAAGTCCAAGTTCCAGACGACCCTGTGATGACCCAGCCAGTACCATCGCATGTCACTTTGATCGCACTATATGCAACAGAGCTGGATGGACTATCTGGGTAGATTACATCCGAGCCGCTACCGGCCAAAGTCACACTTTTGGAACCGGTATTACTTGTCAGGGTCACTGTTATGGTCCTACCAGTGTTACCGACAGCCGTGGGTAGCGTTATAATTACATCGTCGGTCGGATCTTTGACGAACACTAGATCTGGATCGGTATCTGTAATGACATAATCAGCGGTCTTTGTGAGAACATGCGCAAGGGTGGTTCCCTTTATGAGCTTCTTACCAACGGTGATAGTCGTATCACCATTGATTGTGAGTGTCTTACCTGTTGCAATAGTCGTATTTCCATTGAGGACGTTGTCTCCGGTCGATGTCTCGAAGTCCGCATTTGAGAGACTATAATCGAATGCACCGGCGTCTGCTGTTGCGGTGATTTTGGCCGCATCAGTCACGGTTAGATCATGAGACAGTTCAGTTATGCTTGGTACGATGGTATCGCATTCCAGAGTCCCTCCAACGATAAGACCGTCTGTAATCGCACCACTATCTGCACTAATCTTACCGGCGACCTCTGCATCCCCTCCAACCGTAAGATCATTTACGACCTCACACCGAAGCGCCCTAAGTATCTGGATCTTGGTCTTTCCCCAGAATGTTTCAAATATCCGCGCCACCTGCCGTCACCTCCTCCCTAACTGGCTCATCGTCTGGCAGTCTGAAGATCGACCCAGAATTTATGAGAGTCTGAAAAGGACTGCCTCGTGCCTTGCCCCGAATATCCAACTTTGCGACATCCTTAGACGAGAGGATGGTGCCTCGCGGATATTTCCGCAGGCTCTTACCCTCCCATCGCTCGAATGATCGCACAACTTTGTACCTACCTATTGCCACTAAGAAGCCTCCTTCAGGCAACGGCATTGTTCAGGAATGCGCCCGCATCAGCAGCCATGACCACGGGGCACCAGCACTGGAAGCCCTGGTAATACGTGGTATGGGAATGCAGATCTGGAACCTGCGCCAGGGCGGTATCAAACCCACCCAGGGGCTGATTGAATGATAGATTCATGCCGGCAATGGTCTTCAGCGGACCCGGCGTGGTAACATAACCATACCACATGCTCTTGCCGAAGATCCAATCCAATGAGACTGTAGCGCCTGGAGCAGCTGTGTTGTACATCGCGCTTGCTACGATGATTCTATCGACATCGAGGGCCTGGGCAATCATCTGCTCGTTTAGCTTGGTAGGCACCTTCTCAGCGCCCTGGGGGTTTCTGAAGAGGCTGATGAGCTGTGGGTTGATCCTGAGCACTTCGTAAACCTGCTCGCCCATGAGCAGCGTGTTGGGCTTAACACCGCAATTCTGCTTGATGGCGAGCTTGAGGTCCTTGAACAGGGCCAGGGGATCGGAATCTATATCACTCAGCACTCGGAATGTATCACCGTCGGCAATTTCTCCATCAGTGCCAGTCCAGGTTTCACTAGTACTAACGCCGGATACATCGATTCCCCAGACAGCTGGTTGGAAATATTTGTTCGCGATTGTCAGCTCTTTGTTGAGCTGTAGGACATCCGTAACCATTTGGGTTGTTGCCATCTCAATAGGATAGCCCTCATCAGCCACAAACGGCAGATCAGCCAGGAGTGGCATCTCAAAGGCATACCGCTGGCATACATAGCTACCCGGTTCATCTACCTTCAGCTCTCCCTGGGGCGGTATGCTGCCAGGCCGCCAGGTTCCAGCCTTGTTTGTGAATGCGTTCTCTTTAGCCCACTTGGGGTACAAACCGGCGATCTGGTTCACCGATATCATGGGGAACCACTGGTCGGCCACAAAGTTGCTGGGTTCCTGCCTGTATGCTAGGGACCATTCAGACTCCAGCCGCGCAACGTGGACCTGCGAATAATCAAT
>ERZ795031.4911-NODE-4911-length-10955-cov-4.671927_pt1 | contig 10955 bp, 6 predicted proteins | sample MGYA00375123_ERZ795031 | MGnify/ENA primary metagenome ERZ795031 (study PRJEB30166, sample SAMN05720159) | activated sludge metagenome | isolation source: anaerobic digester from wastewater treatment plant | place: USA | collected 2015-04-21 ... | reverse complement strand
GACTTGATCAGACGTGGAAGTGAGTACTGAACAAGGGGGATGACGGGGTAGTCATCCAGGATCATCTTGGACGCCTGGGTCAACAAGTCCTTGCGCTTGGCTGCGTCGGTAGACTGGGTGCCTTTTTTGATCAGGGCTTCTGCCTCGCGGTTGCAATGGAAGTTGGTGTTTTGATCGGAATCGCAACGGATCAGGGCGAGGAATGTCGTGGCATCGTTGTAGTCGGCTAGCCAACCATTGCGGGCAATCTGGAAGGCGCCGTCGTGGCGCTTCTTGGCCAGCACCTTGAACTCCATGGTCTCGGTTTCCATGATGATGCCCAGCTTGGTTTTCCACTCAGACGCTACAAACACTGCCATCTTCTTGTGGTATTCGCTGGTGTTGTACGAGAAGCTGTACTTGGTACCCGGCTTAACACCGGCTTGCTCTAGCAGCTTCTTGGCCTCAGCGACCTTTTTGTCCATTGGCCAGTTGGCCCAGTCGTAGGGCGTTGGGTCGGCGCCGACGGTTCCGGCAACAATCATGCTGTAGGCGGGCGGCTGCCCGTCTGCTGTGACGCGCTTGGACAGGATGTCGCGGTCAATCACCATCGATAAGGCCTTGCGTACGCGCACATCCTTGAACGCCGGATCCTTGGTCTGGTAGTCGTAGTAGCGTACGCCGATGATGGCCTGGTTGCGTAGTTCCTTGGGGTATTGCGCCTTGTACTTGTCAAACACACCTGGGGGCATTTGGTAGACATAGTCGGTCTCGCCTGATTCCCACAGTTTGATGTCGGCAAACTGGTCTTCAATCGGCAAATAGGTCACCTTGGTCAGGCGGGCATTGCCCGCATCCCAGTAGTGTGGATTCTTCTCCACCACGATGCGGTTGTTGACTTTCCATTCCTTGAGCACGTAGGCGCCGTTGCCTACCATGTTGCCGGGCTTGACCCAGTCCTTGCCCCACTTCTCAATCGTGGCTTTGTGTGCCGGGCCCAGCTGGGTGTTGGCGACCAGTTCTGCCATAAAGGGGATGGGATCCTGGGTCTTGATCTCCAGCGTATGTTTGTCCAGCGCTTTCACACCCACTTCGGTCGGCGGCTTCTTGCCCTGTGCGACTTCCAGTCCGTTTTGAAGAAAAACACCAAACGTGGCCGCATAGGGTGATGCGGTTTTCGGGTCCACGAAACGGCGAATACCATACACAAAGTCTTCCGCCGTGATCGGGTCTCCGTTGGAGAACTTGGCATTGGTTCGCAGTTTGAACACCCAGGTTGTCGGGTTGGTCTGCTTCCAGCTTTCTGCAACGCCAGGCACCGTCTTGCCAGTGGTGTCGGTGGCGGTCAGTCCCTCAAACAGGTCGCGCATGATCTGGTTGGCGGGAACCGTTTCGGCGACTGCGGGGTCCATGCTCTCGGGTTCTGATCCATTGGAGCGAACCAGGGTTTGCGTGGCGTGGAGTTGGGTGCCAGCGGGAATGTCAGCCGCTACAGTGGCGCCGCAGAGGGCCAGGGTTATGGCTGCGATAGCCGTCAATTGGATGCGCGATTGCATGGTGTTCCTATTCGTTCGAGGACAGACTTGGTTCGTTGTGCGAACCTTTTTTTGTCCTGCGGGTTGCAGATAAGCAGGGTGAGGAAAGTGCCGTATTGTAGGAGTGGACGCGGGCCGTGGTCCTACTGCTTGGGCAGCTTGCTGGTGTCGATGTCTACATAGCGCCAGAAGGCGCGCGATGTCGGATGGCGACGGTAGCCCACCAGCCAGGGCTGTATGACGTCTGTACGAATTCGGTGGGTATTGAATTTATAAGGCATATAGGCCACCAGAATTTTGACCATCTTTTGCATGAGTGCCAGACGCTCGGGCCCATCGGGCATGACCACCTGCTGACGGTACAGCTTGTCGTATTCGTCGTTCTGGAACGCCGCCAGATTGCCCTCGTATCGCTGTGGCCCGTAGCCAAAGTCGAGAAAACTGCCACCGTCAGGCGAGGAAGCAGAGTTGCCTAGCCCCCACATCATGACCTTGCCGGCTCGGGCAGACTTCAGGTTCTCAGGCCACTTGGCGGTTTTAAACACAATTTTGATGCCCGCCGCCGTCATGCTCTTCTTCCAGACTTCATTGAGCTCGCGGTCAGCCGCAGACGGCTGGGTCGAATACTCCAGCACCAGCGGCTTGCCGTCCGGCATGTCGCGCCAGCCGTCACCATCCTTGTCCACATAGCCAAACAGATCCAGCAGCGCACTGGCGCGGGCCGGGTTGTAATCGCTCATCTCCGACTTGAACTTGGGGTCGTAGCCCCAGGTGTTGGGTGGAACAACGCCTTGGGCCGCGATGGCCTGGTTGCGCCGTGGCAGGCGAATTTCTTCTTCTGTGTTGTAGGCCAGTGCAATGGCACGGCGCAGCGCCACCTTTTCGGCGGAATTCCCCCCCACGGTCGGGTTTTCCATGTTGAAGAAGGAGAAGGTTAATTCAGGCGGCGAATAGCGCTCGATACGGATGCCCTTCTTGGCCAGGTGCGGGGCGAGTTTGTTGTTGGGGATTGCCTGGTTGGCGAATTGCTGCGGCAAGTACATCAAGAAGTCGTGCTCATTGCCCAGGAAAGAGAGCCAGCGCGGCTGCACTTCATCGATGATGGAAATCTCCACCCTGTCCACAATCGGAATGCGCTTGCCCTTCATCTGGCGGTAAATTTCCTGGGAAAGGGCATCGTTGGCTGGCGGCTCTGCCTCGTAATACTCTTCACGGAAATTGGGGTTTTTCACGAACGTGATCTTGGAGGATCGCGTCCACTGGTCCAGCTTGAACGGCCCGGTGCCCACCGGATGCTCCATGATTTTGTCGCCATACTTTTCAACGACTTCACGCGCCACAGCGCCCAGCACGCTGGCTTCGGTCAGGCGGTAGATGAAGCGGGGCTGGCTATCTTGCATCTTGAACTGCAGGGTGTAGCGGTCCAGTGCGCGCAGACCCTCCACCTCGGTGTCGTAATTGAAGAGTGCGCCCGGCTTTTCCGCATCCTTGCGCAGGGCTTCCATGCCCAACAGCTTGAGCTCTTCGAGGTCGGAATAGATCTGGCTTTTGGTCTTGGGATCAAAAATCCGCTTGAAAGTGTAGACAAAGTCCTGCGCAGTCAGCTCACGCTTCTTTCCGTTGAATGCAGCATCGTCCGAAAAGTAAATGCCGGGTTTGACCTTGACAGTGAAGGTTTTGAAGTCATCGGCAATGACAGGCATGCCGTCCGCCACACTGGGCACCACCTTGGCCGGCCGTGCCAGATAATCGTAGCGGTACAACGCGTCAAACATGTTCTCGGTGGCGGTGCGCGAGTAGTAGTCGGAAATCTGCGCCGGGTCGAACCCGGTTTCGGCGATTTCAAACGCGTAGCGCAAGACCTTTTCGGCCTGAGTCTTGCTTGCAGTTTCGGCGCCAGCGCCTAAACCCCAGCACAACAAGGCCAAAGTTACCCCTATTTTTCCTGAACCCATAGTCACCCTCATACAAACACCAATGCCTAAAGCAAAACAGACAAGCATAATCCGCGCCTTGTCCCAATGCATCAGCATTTAACCCTAGTTTCCCCAAAATATGCTTTCTTACATCCTGCGACGCATCTGGCAAATGCTTCCCACCCTGCTGGGGGTGATCCTGCTGATCTTCTTCCTTTTCAAGTTTTTTGGCGGAGACCCGGTCGAAATCATGGCTGGCATGAAGGCTTCCCCCGAACGACTGGCGTCGTTGCGCGCACAACTGGGGCTGGACAAGTCCGTTATGGAGCAGCTCTGGGTCTTTGTGCAGCAAGTCTTTACCTTCAATTGGGGCAAGAGCTGGACCACGAATGAGGCCATTTCAGACATCTTTGCCACGCGCCTGCCAGCCACGCTCACGATCATGGTGCCAATTCTGCTGCTGGAAGTGGCTTTGGCCATCGTGGCTGGCTTGGCAGTGGCCTATGTGCGTGGCAGTTTGACGGATCGGGCCATCATGGTCCTGACCACGGTTGCGCTGTCCATCAGTTTTCTGGTTTACATCGTGGTAGGCCAGTATGTGTTTGGGTTCTTGCTGGGCTGGTTCCCGGTGCAGGGTTGGAGCAACAGCCTCTGGAAGAACCTGATCACTTACGCGCCACTGCCCGTGTTTCTGGCGGTGATGGTTAGTTTGGCGCCGCAAACGCGCCTGTACCGTAGCTTCTTTCTGGATGAAATTGGTCAGGACTATGTGCGCACCGCACGTGCCAAGGGCGTGACCGAAAACACCATCCTGTTCAAGCACGTGCTGCGCAACGCCATGATCCCGATTCTGACCAACGTGGCCACCGGCTTGCCGGGCGTTTTCATCGGCTCTTTCCTGATCGAGGTCTTTTTCTCTATCCCCGGGCTGGGGCGCGAGATTCTGGTGGCAGTGAATCGCAGTGACTACCCCGTTATTCAGGCAGCCACGGTGTATCTGGCAGCGTTGACGATGGTGATCAACCTGATCACCGATGTGCTTTACAAGTTTGTTGATCCACGGGTGACATTGAAATGAGTACCGAAATTTTGCAATCCCTACCCCAGTCACCCGGAGTGTGGAAGCAGGCCTGGCTGCGCCTGAAGACCGACCGAGTCGGCATGGTGTCGTTGTATGTGACGATGTTCTTCATTGCGCTGGTGCTGGCGGCTCTGTTTGGCCTGGTAGCCAAAGACTGGAACAAGGAAGTGGGCGTGCCATTTGCCGCGCCAACCCTCGTGGGAAAAATTGCCGATGGCACCCAGAACGCGATCGTGGAGACCGTGGTCGGTCCGAATGTAGACATCAGTGATGTGGACCCGCTGGCATCGCGCTACAAGGAGTGGGATGAGCGCGCTGCCCAGTTCAAGACGGAAGTGACGGTGAAGGCCGACACGCTACCGTTCGGTGCCGATCAGCAGGGCCGCGATGTGTTTGCCAAGGTCATCAAGGGCGCACAGATGTCCATAACTGTGGGCCTCGTTGCAGCCCTGTTTGCCACGCTGATCGGAACCGTGCTGGGCGCCATTGGGGGCTATTTCGGTGGGCGTGTTGGGGATTTTCTGGAGTGGGTGTACAACGTGTTCACTGCCATTCCCTACATCCTGCTGGTGTTCGCACTGGCGGCGGTGCTGAAGTCCGGGCCGTTGGCCAATTCTTTAGGTAGCGGTGTTTGGACAGTGGTCATCATTCTGAGTCTGGTAGGCTGGACCGGCATTTACCGACTGGTGCGCGCCGAGTATATGAAGCACCGTTCGCGCGAATATGTCATGGCGGCCGAGGCTATTGGCGCGTCAAACGCCTCGCGTATGTTCACCCACATTCTTCCCAATATCAGCCATGTGGTGCTGGTCCAATTGAGCTTGCATGTGGTGAGCTTCATTAAGGCGGAGGTGATCCTTTCTTACCTTGGCTTGGGTGTGCCGATTGACATGGTGAGTTGGGGCACCATCCTGGCCGAAGCCCAAACCGAACTCGTGCAAGGCAAGTGGTGGCAGTTGGCCACTGCTACCCTGTTCATGGCGACATTTGTCACGGCATTTGCGCTGTTGACCGATGCATTGCGCGATGCTCTTGACCCCAAATTGCGTTAATCCGGGGAGAACAAAGATATGACTACATTGATTAGCGTGCAGGACCTGAAGGTGTCCTTCCGGTTGAGTAAAACTGCGATCGGCCAAGCCGTCAAAGGCGTGAGTTTCGACATCCCCGTCAATAGCACCGTGGCGCTGGTGGGTGAGTCCGGCAGCGGCAAGAGTGTGAGCGCCATGAGCATCGTGCGCCTTCTGCCGGAAAACGCCATGGTCGATGCCGACAGCAAGATCTTCTACAACGGCCGGGACCTGTTGCAGGCGCCGATTGAAGATATGCGCAAGCTGCGCGGCAAAGATATTTCGGTGGTGTTTCAGGAGCCCATGAGCTCGCTCAACCCAGTGTTCACCGTGGGCGACCAGATTGCCGAAGTGCTGCGCATCCACCTGGGACTGAACCGCAAGCAGTCGCTGGATCGCGCGCTGGAGTTGATGACCGAAGTGGGCATTCCCAACCCGAAAGAACGGCTGAACGCATTCCCCCATCAGCTATCGGGTGGCCAACAACAGCGCGTGATGATTGCCATCGCCATTGCCTGCGAGCCCAAGCTCTTGATCGCCGACGAACCCACCACCGCGCTGGACGTGACCGTGCAGCGCCAGATTGTGGAACTGCTGGCCAGGCTCCAACAGCGCCAGAAAATGAGCATGCTTTTCATCAGCCATGACCTCGGTCTGGTGGGTGAAATATCCGACCGTGTGGTTGTCATGCGCAACGGTGTGGTGCGTGAAGCGGGCGATGCATCAACCATCTTCACCGAACCACAAGACAGCTACACACAAGCGCTGTTGGCCTGTCGACCGCGCCTGGACACGCGTCCGCGCCGCCTGACCGTCATCGATGACTTCATGAACCAGCGCCCTGCCACCACGGAAGAGCGAGTCAGCAAGCCGGCCGATGGCCCGGCGCTCATCGAAGTTAAGGGGCTGCAAAAGGACTACCCGCTCAAGACCGGGTTGTTTAAACGCAGTGTGTTCAGTGCGGTGAAAAGCGCCAACTTTTCCCTGCACAAAGGCCGCACTCTGGGCGTCGTGGGCGAGTCAGGGTCGGGCAAGACCACTATCGGCATGATGCTCACGCGCCTGACGCAGGCTACTGCTGGCAGCATTCTGTTTGAAGGCATAGACCTGGCTACACTGGATGCGGCGCAAATGCGTCCTTACCGCAGCCGCATCCAGATCATCTTTCAAAACCCGTACGCCAGTCTGAACCCCCGCTTCACCATCGGCCAAATCCTGATGGAACCCATGCGCATCCATAGCATTGGTGCAGATGACACCGAGCGCGCACAGCGGGCGGTGGCCCTGATCGAGAAAGTGGGCTTGCCGCGTGACGCCTTTGGAAAGTACCCGCACGAGTTTTCGGGTGGCCAGCGCCAGCGCATCGCGATTGCCCGCTGCCTGACCATGAAGCCTGAAATCATTGTTTGCGACGAAAGTGTCAGCGCGCTGGACGTGAGCGTGCAGGCCACGGTGCTTAACCTGCTGCTGGACTTACAGGAAGAGTTTGGCCTGACCTATGTCTTCATCAGCCATGACCTGGCCGTGGTCAAGTACATGGCCGACGACATCCTCGTTATGAACCAGGGCGAGATTGTGGAGCGTGGCAGCTCGGACGACATCTACAACCGGCCCCAGCATGCCTACACGCAACAATTGCTGGGCGCGATTCCCCGTGGGCTGGCTGGGCATGTTGTCCGCGAAAATATTTAAATCAAATGGGCCTCTGTCCCTTTAGGAAAAAGCGCGAAAAGCTATCAATAAAGGAGCAATTCACGCCCCAGAGGGAAATAGGTCGGCCACGACCTCGCTCAGGCGTTGTGAATTGATGGGTTTGATGAGCGCGGCATCAAACCCGTTTGCCAGGAAACGCTCGACGTCGTCTTGACCAGCGTGTGCTGTGTACGCAACGATTTTCAGTCCTGCATAGGCCGGGTCTGAACGCAACTGCTTGCAAACCTCTTCACCACTGAGATCGGGCATGCTGATATCCAGCAGGATGAGATCCACGGGTTGATTCGAGCGCAACAACTCCATCGCAGCAATTCCACCATCGGCCTCCAAAGTTTGCCAACCCAGCCTGGACATCAATGCGTTGGCGAGTTTGCGATTGAGCGCTACGTCGTCTACCAGTAAAACGCGCCGCTTCAAGCTTGTTGCCCCTTTAGTTTTTCGTCACTTTGCGTTGATCTACCCACCGGGAGTAAAACATAAAAAGTTGATCCTGCGCCGGGAGTCGATATCACACCGATTTCTCCGCCCATATGCTCCACCAGTTCTTTGGCAAGTGTCAATCCCAGTCCGGAACCCTGATGATTGCGGGTGATAGAGGACTCACTTTGCCGAAACTTCTCAAAAATCAGTTGCTGATCCACTAGTTTGATACCGATTCCAGAGTCCTGAACTTCAATGCGAACCCGGTCGTCCACACGACTGGCGCGCACCGTTACGCTGCCATGTGTTGTGAATTTGAGTGCATTGTTGATTAGGTTGAGCAGCACCTGCCTCAGGCGCATGCGGTCACCAAATACTACGTCAGGCAGTTTGTCTGTTAACAATTCCAAAGCCAGATTCTTGGCTTGTGCATGTCCTTTCTGCAAGCCAACCACTTCCGTCAAAAGCGCAGGCAAATCCAATGTTGTCAGGTCAAAATCCATGCGTCCAGCCTCGATTTTTGCCAGATCCAATATAGCTGTAACCAGGGCCAGCAAATGGTCACCGCTGGTGCGAATAGCCTGCGCATACTCGCGTTGCGCAGGATCCTCCAGTTCCATTTCCAAAAGCTCGGCGAAGCCCAGAATGCCGTTGAGTGGCGTGCGCAACTCGTGCGACATGTTGGCCAAGAACTCGCTTTTCATTCGGTTTGCCTCTTCCGCCGAATGGCGCGCATCCTCGAGGCGGCCAAATGAATCCTGCACGGCACTGGCCATCTGATTGAAGGACTTTGCCAACTCCGCCATTTCGTCCTGCCCTTGAGCCTCTAATCGGAGTGACAGATCACCATCCTGAAACCGACGTATGCCGCCACTCATTACCGTGATGCGTTTGGTGAGCACGTTGGCCATCCAGATCGCAATGACAATCACCAGAACAATCATGACCAGTGTCGAGACGCTGAGTCCGAAGGCAGTGCGGCCCAGTCCCTCAGCAATGGTCGCTTGCAGCCCTTCTCGCTCGATCTTGAGCTTGCTGTCAGCGGTCGCGATCATGGCGTCGATTCGTTTTCCCGAATCGGTTGCGGCCTTGTGAAAATCGTCGACGTTCGCACCAATGGTCACGTACCCAAAGCCACGTTTGCTGGCGCCATACTGACCGGTGTAGTAGGGAATGGCGGCTGCTGTAGTGAGCTTCCACAAGCCTGAGAAGAAGATCGCAAACGAGCCAGAGCCGCCATGCTCGGTCAAGGCGTCCCAGCCGTGGCACTGGGGTGAGAAATTGAGATAGCGGCAATCGAGCGCCACGCTTCCCGACTTGCCAGATTCCGGTGCGGGTTTGCGTTTAAGTGATTGATCCTGAAAAGCAGGCTCTGTGGCCTGGAATTCGTGCCATGGCTTGGCGCTGGCTTTCCAGTTGGCCCACAACTCGGTGTCCATCCATGGGGCGGCCGGTTGGCCGGACTCAGGGTCATATCCCACAATAAAGTAGTCTCGAGGGTGTGAGATAGATCGACTCTTGTGGTCCCAGATGAAGGCATAGTTGCCTGACGCAGGGTCGGCTATGGGCGCAAACCGGTCTGGTGTGGGCCTGATCTTGTTGCTGAATGCCATCAAATGCGCATGGTCCAACGCAAGCGTCACGTAGCCCGCCACACGGCCGCCTTTTTCGACGGGGGTTGCCCAGCGCACAATCCCACGAAACCGCTTGCCAACCGGATTTTCAAGGCCTGCATAGCCCGAGGCCTCGGGATTGAATGGCCTTTTCAGCTCCTCTGCGCGAGCTTTGGTGTAGGGCCCAATCCAATGGGTTGGCACGTAGGGGCCGATGACCTCAGAAACATAAATCTCACCGGGCTTGAGTTTCTTCAGGGCCGGCCAATAGTCTTCGGCCCGAATGAAGGTGTTCTCGCGCCGGGCAACATCGCGCAGTCCGGGTTTGAGCAGGTCGCCCTGCTGTACCTTGACTTTCTCGAGTCCCGATGTATCCACATAAGTCATCTCCAGAAAAAGGGGTGTGAGTGATTTGATCCCGTAATTTTCAGGGGGGCGTGTGTGGAAGTCCTTGGCGTTGTCATTCAACGGCGGGCGCACCGGGTTGTCATCCTTGAACGTCTCGGCAGGCACCCACGATTTGCCGTCAGCTGCAAGCAGGTAGGGTCCGTGTCCAAAAAGTTCCCGGTTGTGGCCACTCAGAAAACGTCGGTAGGTAGCCTCTGCCGGCTCCAGCAGTGCTGCACGAAGAATGTCCTTGTCACGGTCGTACAGAAAATCGGCAACCTGACGTGCCACGTTGGTGGTGAGTGATTCGATGGCTTCGCGAGAGCGCTCGTCCAATGCGCGGACTGCGTCGTCATTCGCAGTCTTTCCTGTTTGTTGCTGGGTGGTGCGCATGGCTTCTGCCATTTGCATTGCACGCGAGGAGACGTCCTCACTCAACCCTTGGACAGCCTGCCAGGCATACCAGGCCAGCAGCACCAGCGGTATCACTTTGATGGCGACAAAGATGACAATGAGCTTGGTTCGGATACCCATGTGCTCGAAATACTGCGAAGCTTTCATAGCGGCGCTCCAATAGACCTCACTTCAAAGTAGTGCACCAATCTTTGCGCAACAGGATGAGTTCGGCTAGCGAAAAGAGTTTACCTAACTTGATGCCGAAATAGTCTCGCGCTTCCCAAACCGATTTGACTGTTGTAGCCTGATACGCTTCTAAGACTGTGCTGAAACGCGCTCTAGGGTAAGGGCCCGCTCAAGCATCGCATGCAGCAGCACATTGCACCCGGCAGTGATGTGCTCGGGCTTGGCGTCTTCAATCTCGTTGTGGCTGATGCCGTCTTTGCAGGGGATGAAGATCATGCCGCTAGGCGCCAGCTTGGCCATGTACACCGCGTCGTGGCCCGCGCCGGAGACAGCGGGCATGTTGCTATAGCCCAGCTTCTTGGCGGCGCGGTCCACGGCGTCCACGCAGTCGCTGTGGAAGATTTGCGCGGGGTAGCTCGACACCATCTCGATCTTCACATCCACGCCGTGCTCCTGGCCGACCTTGGAGGCAAAGGCTTTCACCTCGTCAGCCATTTGGTCTACCAGTGCGTCGGTGCTGTTGCGCAGGTCGATGCTGAACTTCACCCGGCCGGGAATCACATTGCGGCTGTTGGGGAACACCTGCACCATGCCTACGGTGCCGCGGCCATGCGGCGGGTGGCGGTGGGCTGCGGCCACCACGTCTTGCATGATGCGGG
>ERZ795031.4907-NODE-4907-length-10959-cov-4.446167_pt1 | contig 10959 bp, 6 predicted proteins | sample MGYA00375123_ERZ795031 | MGnify/ENA primary metagenome ERZ795031 (study PRJEB30166, sample SAMN05720159) | activated sludge metagenome | isolation source: anaerobic digester from wastewater treatment plant | place: USA | collected 2015-04-21 ... | reverse complement strand
TGCTGTGCAGCGAATCGACGCCCGACAAAGCCTTGCTTTGCACCGGCACACCCAGCACGGGCACCGTGGTCTTGGCTGCCAGCATGCCCGGCAGATGGGCGGCACCACCGGCGCCGGCGATGATGGCGCGCAGGCCACGCCCCACGGCGGCTTCAGCATAAGCGAACATATCATCCGGCATGCGGTGAGCTGATACGACTTTTGCCTCATGGCTGACACCAAACTGTTGGAGAATCTGGACTGCATGCTGCATGGTGTCCCAGTCGGAGTTGGAGCCCATGACGACGCCGATTTGAATATTGGTCATAAACTTGAATGGTTGAGGACGGAGCTAGAGGTCTGTCCCGCAATGTTTCACAATTTTACTTTTTCCCCTGAGCCGGACCACATGATCAACGTTACTGTAGAAAACTTCGAGACCGAAGTGGTTGCCGCTTCCAGCCAGGTACCTGTTCTGGTCGATTTCTGGGCACCCTGGTGCGGCCCTTGCAAGGTCATAGGACCCATCCTGGAGAAGGTCGAAACCGACTACGCAGGCCGCTTCAAGCTGGTCAAAATCGACTCTGACGAGCAACAGGAACTTAGCCAGGCGTTTGGCATCCGCTCCATCCCCACTTGTGTGCTGATGGTGGACGGCAAGCCCGTGGATGGTTTTATGGGCGCCAAACCTGAAAGCGAAATCAAGGCGTTTCTGGACAAGCACGTGCCCTCACCCGAAGCGCTGGAAGCGCAGTCCGACGCCGAAGATGCGCAAGCGCTCATCGCCGCAGGCGACCCGAAAGCGGCCCTGCACAAGCTGCACGAGGCGCTGACCATCAACCCCGGAAACGACGACGCACGCTACGACTATGTGAAGCTCCTGATCGAGAATGACATGTTCGAAGATGCCGAAGCGGCGCTGGCCCCTGCACTGGCCGAGATTCCTCGCCAGCTGCGCTTTGAAGCGCTGGGGCAATTTCTGGCCTCCATTCAGTTCGTCATGGGCGACCCGCGTGGCACCTGGTCGGCCGAGCAGTTTGACCTCCTGATTGCCACCAACAAGCGCGACTTTGACACCCGCCTGGCCAAGGCCCGGGTGCTGCTGGTCAACGGCGACTGGACCGCTGCCATGGATGAGCTACTGGAAATCATCATGCGCGACAAGGCTTGGAACGACGCGCTGCCGCGCAAGACCTATGTGGCTATTCTGGAACTGCTGACGCCGCCCAAACCCAAGGTGGACCCACTGGCAACGGGCAAGAGTGCGGGTGGCATCGAGATTGCCGGCAAGGCCGCCGCCGTGCAGGACCCGCAAGCCCAGATGGTCGCCAGCTACCGGCGCAAGCTCAGCATGGCGCTGAACTGAAAACGGCCCAGCCCCGCCCGCCATGACGCTGTCTTGGTACCTGACCCGGCTGTTGTGCAGTGCCACCTTGGCGGTGATGCTCGTGCTGGCAGGCGCACCCGCCCGTGCGGACCACCCGCAGCCTGGCGGCGCCAAGACCTCACTCACCCAATACAAGATTGACGTCTGGCAGACCGAACAAGGCTTGCCGCTGAACACGGTGCAATCCCTGTTTCAGACCCGCGACGGCTACCTCTGGGTTGGTACGGCGGGTGGAATTGCGCGTTTCGACGGGGTGCGCTTCACCACCTTTGACTCCACGCGCGCGCCAGAAATGGCCTCACAACCCATTTTTGGTTTCATGGAGGATGCGCAGGGCAGGCTGTGGGTGGGTCACACCAAGGGGGCTGCGGTCTACAGTGATGGCATTTTCAAGACCGCCATTTCGGCCGAGGTGACCAATGGCCGTCGGGTCTGGAGCTTTGCACAGGCCAGTGATGGCGCTGTCTGGGCCGCAACCGAGAATGGTCTGGTGCGGTGGGACAAGGGCGTGACCAAGCTGTACCAACAGCCCCATGGCTTGCCCACCAACCGCTTGCGTTCTTTGGCATTTGACACGGAGGGCACGCTGTGGATTGGCACCTCTGGCGGCGGGCTGGTGTCGTTTGCGGCCGAAAAATTTCAGGTGCACAACCCGGGCAACGGATTTCCGCACCTGGAGGTGCGCGCCGTGCTGGCCGATCCGGCCGGTGGGGTCTGGGCGGCCACGGCCGGGGGTGGCCTGGCCCATATACACCACGGAAGCATCAAGACTTTTACGGTGGCCGACGGACTACCCACCGACCAACTCACCAGCCTTGCACGCGACGCGCAGGGCTCGCTGTGGATAGGCACCTGGGGCTCCGGCGTGAGCCGTTTGAGCGAAGGGCGCTTCACCTCCATCTCAACGGCGGGCGGCTTAACAGGAGAACACATCTGGTCGCTACAGATTGACCGGGAAGGCAGCGTCTGGGTGGGAACCTGGGTAGGCGGTCTGAACCGGATGCGCAACCGGCCCTTCATGGTGATGGGTACGCCCGAGGGGCTATCGGGCGACAACACGCGCGCGGTGCTACATGCCCGCAATGGCGTGACATGGATCGGCACAGCCGGTGGTGGCCTCAGCCGCATCGAAGGCGGCAAGGTGAAGACCCTGCGCAAGAAGGACGGCTTGCCATCCGACGACATCTCCAGCCTGATGGAGGACCGGGACGGCGCGCTGTGGGTAGGCACCTACACGGCGGGTGTGGCGCGAATGAGCCCAGCCGGGCGTTTTACTGTTTTTGGCGCCGCGCAGGGGCTGCCCCATGCCGAAGTGCGGGTGTTGTACCAGGACAGCAAAGGCGTTGTATGGGCGGGCACGCGCGCCGGTCTGGCCCGATTCAATGCCAACGGATTTAGCGCAGTGCACGTTGAAGGGGCGCCTGTTGAAGGCGTAACCACGTTGCTGGAAGACCGCAGCGGAACGCTGTGGCTGGGAACTCCAGGGCAGGGCCTGTACCGCCTGCGTGACGGAAGTTTCAGCAAATTGACCACTGAGAACGGCTTGCTGTCGAACTGGATCATGTCTCTACACGAAGACGCCGCATCAAGCCTGTGGATCGGTACCAGTGGAATGGGACTGAACCGCCTGCGCGATGGCAAACTAACGGCCATTCGCCCGACCGACGGACTATGGGACGGCAGCGCATTGACCATTCTGGAGGACCGCACCGGCCGGTTCTGGATGACCTGCAACCGGGGCTTCTACAGCGTGCCGCGCGCTGAGCTGGACGCTTTTGTGGAGGGCCGCCTGGACAAGGTCACCGCCACGGGTTACGGCCCGGGCGACGCCCTGCGCAGCACCTCCTTTGCCGGGGGCCTGCAGCCCGCCGGTGGCATGGATAACCACGGCAACGTTTGGCTGCCATCCGCCAATGGTCTGGTCATCGTGGACCCCTTGACCCTGCCAGGATCGGGCCAGCCGCCAGTCGTCAACATCGAAAACATCCTGGTGGACGGTGTCGTGCAGCCTGCCACGTCGGAAGTCGTGCTGCCACCGGGCTCAGCGCCCCTGGCCATCCGCTACACCGCCATGACCCTGCAAAATGCCGACCGGGCGCGGTTTCGCTACCAGGTGGAAGGCCTTACCCGGGACTGGGTGGACGCGGGTCGTGGCCGCGAAGCGGCATTTCCGGCGCTGCCGCATGGCCAGTACCGGCTGCGCCTGGGTGCAACCCTGGACGGCCAGCGCTGGAGCGAGCTGAAAGACGGCTTGCCCATCACCGTGCGTCCGTATGCTTACCAGACGGTCTGGTTCCGGGTGCTGGCTGTTTTGGCAACCGGGGTCGCCATCGTTGTGCTGTTTCGCCTGCGCACCCGTGGCCTGCGCCGCCGACAGACGGAGATGGAGCGTCTGGTTGCGCAGCGGACGGAAGAGTTGCGGCTTGCCAACGAACACCTGTCACGCCTGTCGTTCACCGACGTAACCACTGGCCTGGCCAACCGCAGGCGATTTGATGAAGCGCTGGAGCAGGAGTGGCGCCGCGCTGCACGCACGCAAACGCCGCTGGCCGTGGTGATGGCCGATATCGACAGCTTCAAGCAATACAACGACACCCTGGGCCATCCGCAGGGGGACAAGTGCCTGGCCGCGGTGGCCAATGTGTTTGTCGAGTCGGTAGGCCGTGCCGGCGACCTGGCCGCGCGCTACGGCGGAGAAGAATTCGTCGTACTGATTCCGGGCACTGACCACGCCGGAGCCCTGTCGATTGCCGAGAGCCTGCGCTCGGCCTGCGAGGCGCGGGCCATTGCCCACCCGAACTCGCCAGTAGGTCCGGTGGTGACCATCAGCCTGGGGGTCGCGTCGTGCATTCCGTCAGACGATATTTCACCCACTTTCCTGGTGTCAGAAGCCGATGCCGCGCTCTACCGGGCGAAGCTCGAGGGTCGCAACCGGGTTCGCTAGTGTTGTTGAATTGCTATTACTCTGATAGCTTTTCATGCATATTCGACGGGGGCTAGAGGCCGATTTGGCCCCTAAATCTGACTACGCCGTCAGACGCGCTGCATCGCGCGCTGCCACGCGCCCTTCGTCGGTGGGCACCACCCACACTTCTACGGTGCTGTGCGGAAGGTGCACGGCCATCACCGCATCACCGACGGCGATGGCATTAAGGGCCGGGTCGATCTGCACTCCCAGGTAGGCCAGCTTCGCGCAGACATCGGCGCGCAGCACCGCATCATGCTCACCGATGCCACCGCTGAAGGCCAGCACATCCAGACCGCCCATGCAGGCTATCAGGGCGCCGGCTTCGCGTACCACCCGGTGGGTGAACATGGCGATGGCCTTTTGGGCAGCCGGGCGGGACTCGGCGCGCAGGCGGCGCATATCGGCAGAAATACCGGACACGCCCAGCAGGCCGCTTTGCTTGTACAGCAGGTTTTGCAGGCGTTTGTGGTCCCAGCCCTGCTCCAGCAGGTAGAGGATGACGCCGGGGTCCAGCGCGCCGGTGCGGGTACCCATCATCAGACCATCGACCGCAGAGAAGCCCATGGTGGTGGCGCAGCTCTTGCCATCGCGCGCGGCGCACAGACTGGCGCCGTTGCCCAGGTGGGCCATCAGCACATGGCCACGGGCACGCGGGCTGCGCTCCAGCAGCGTATCCATGATGAATTGGTACGACAAGCCGTGGAAGCCATAGCGGCGCACGCCCTCGTCCGCCAGCGCCTGTGGCAGGGCAAACGCATAGTCCACTTCGGCCAGCGTGGCGTGAAAAGCCGTGTCAAAACAGGCGATCTGCGGCAACTCGGGAAATGCCTGCTGGAAGGCACGCACGCCTTCCAGGTTGTGCGGCTGGTGCAGGGGCGCCAGTGAGTTCAATTGGGTGAGTCGTGCCAGCACCTCGGGCGTGACGATGACACTGGCAGAAAAATCCGCGCCACCGTGCACCACACGGTGCGCCACGGCCTCAATGGCAGGCACACCGGCCTCGGTGGCCAGCAGATTGCGCAAGGCCACCAGGGCCCGCGCGAAGGAGCTGCCCTCTCCGGCAGGCAAGGCCTGTTTGTGCGAATTGCCGTTGAATGACCAGCCCATCTCGGGCGAGCCGCCCGGCTCCAGACCCTGGATGTTGCCGCTGAGCACACTGGGCAAGGCCTGCGTACCGTGGCGGGGATGCAGGGAGAATTTGAGAGTCGATGAGCCTGCGTTAACTGCGAGTATGGCCATGTTGATTTCCGTAATTACTCTTTTTCTTTCCAGACCTTGCGGGCATGGGTGCGCCGCGCGTTGTGCGCTGCCAGCAAAGCCAGCAGGGCGGAGGATACCCGGTTGGTGGGGCCGTCGGCCCGGCTGGTCAGCGCAATGGGAATGCGTGCGCCCAGCACCAGGCCGGAGCCGGATGCACCGGCCAGATATTCCAGCTGCTTGGCAAGCATGTTGCCGCTTTCCAGATCGGGTACGGCCATGATGTCGGCGTTGCCGGCCACCAAGGAGTGGATGTGTTTGATCTCGGCGGCTTCGCTGGAGATGGCGTTGTCAAAGGCCAGAGGGCCGTCCAGGATACCGCCGGTGATCTGGCCACGGTCGGCCATCTTGCACAGGGCGGCCGCGTCAATGGTGGACGGAATGCTGGGGTTGACGGTTTCCACCGCCGACAAAATCGCGACCTTGGGCTCATCCACGCCCATGATGCGGGCAAAGTCGATAGCGTTCTGGATGATGTCCACCTTCTCGGCCAGCGTGGGGTGAATGTTGAGCGCCGCGTCGGTAATGAGCAGGGGTTTGCTGTACAGCGGAATATCAAACCGGAACACATGGGACATGCGACGCCCGGTGCGCAGCGTGGGCTGCTTGAGCACGGCGAGGATCAGCTCGTCGGTGTGCAGGCTGCCTTTCATGATGACTTCCACGTCGCCCTTGGCCGCCAAGGTGGCAGCCATCTCGGCCGCAGCGTGGCTGTGCTCGACGGAAATAATTTCAACCCCGGTGAGGTCAATGCCGCCCTCAGCTGCCAGGTGGCGGATGCGCACCTCGGGTCCAATCAGCACCGGGATGATCAGGCCGTAGCGGGCCGAGTCCATGGCACCGCTGAGCGAGCCAATGTCGCACGGGTGCACCACCGCACAGCGCACAGCCTCCAGGTCTTTGCCCAGCGCCAGCAGGTCCTTGAACCGGGCTTCGGGGTCAAACAGCTGGATCTGCGGGCGACTGACCTTGGGCAGGCGCACTTTCTTGGTGGGTGCCAGCACGCGGGCCACACCGTGCAATACCCGCTCGCCCTTCTGGTTGACCAGCTGGCAATCCATTTCCACCGACTTCTTGGCGTCGTCCTTGCTCAGAACCGTCACCGTCACAGCCAGTGTGTCGCCCACCCGGACGGCTTTGACAAAGTGGAGCACCTGCTCCAGGTAGATGGTGCCCGCGCCCGGGAACTGCGTGCCCAGCAGAGCCGAAATCAGCGTGCCACCCCACATGCCATGGGCAACGACCCCGTGCAACAGGCAGTCTTTCGCGTATTCGGGGTCGAGGTGAGCGGGGTTGGTATCACCTGATACCGCAGCAAAGGCCTGGATGTCTTCCAGCGTCAGTGTGCGCAACAGGCGGGCGCTGCGACCGACTTTCAATTCGTCGTAGGTGACGTTTTCAATGAATTCTTCCGTCGGGATCATGTTCATGGCAAAAATATCCAGTCAATAGGGTGCTGCATTGCAGCAATTCCCCGATTGTGCCCATAAACACGGGTAAACCCTAGGTTAGTGACTCAAGATGATTGAATTTCGCGGTCGCAGCTTGATGCAAGTCAAGCATTTCAACTGATCATCGCCTCCAGCCCGTCGGTCAGCTCTTTCAACGGTGGCATTCCGTCCTCCAGCGGGCAGGATGCATCGCCGCCATGCACAGGGGCCCAATCGGGCTTGAGGCGCAGCCGCTTGGCAACCTCGGTGGGGTAGCTGGCCAAAGACTCATCCCCAGCAGTCTTGAGCACCTCGGTCCGCGCAAGCCACGCACCCATGTGCACCCAGCCGGCAGGCTCGGAAAACTCTGTGGCAGCCAGCGGTAGCGGGACGCTTTGCAACGCCAGGAGGATGGGCTCCGGAAAATTCCAGATCTTGGCCAGCGCGCCCGATACATCGCCGTAGTGGAAGCCCAGCGTCTGCTGTTCCAGTTCCGCCCGGCCCGGGTCCAGCACATTAAGCTTTTTGTCAATGGGCGCCATGGCTTCGGGAATGGCGGCGTGCATATGCAACTGGCCAATGCCGTGCATCAGCCCTACCGTGAACACCAGATCGGCGTTGACGCCATCGCGCCCGGCCAGCCAGCGCGATGCGCAAGCGGTGTACAGGTTGTAGCGCCAGAACTGTTGCAGGTCCATGCCTTTGGTATTGCGAAAGGCCGCCGTCATGCTGTTACCCAGCACCAGGTTGCGCACCATGACAAAGCCCAGCATGCGCAGGGCATCGTCCACCGTGCCAATGGTGCGCGAGAGGTGAAAGTAGGCCGAGTTGGCCAAGCGCAGCAATTTGGCACTCAACGCAGGGTCAGCGGACAGCTGCCGCGAGATGTCGTCAATCGACACGTCCTCATCGCTGAAGCTGGCAATCAGCTGCTGCGCAACCTTGGGAATGGTCGGAAGTTTGTTGGTTTGTTCGAGCAGGCTTTTGAGTTCCATGGCGCTATTTTTCCCTGTTGCAATTGGACGGTGCACGGAGTTTGCCACCGAACACCGGCAATAGCCATGTCCAACCGGTAACCGCGCATGGAACGCTGACCTAGCGCAAACAAAGACCCCGACAAAGGTTCACAATGCGCCAATCGGAACAGTGCCGACGAATCGGCACGCTTAAAGGACACGACCGTGACCGCGCGCAAACCCAAACAACACACAACCGAATCAACACCCGCCAGCGCCTCAGCGACACCCGCTGACTTCGGTGACTACTGGACCGATGCCGCCCAGCGCACGGTGCTGTTTCTGGACACGCTGCTCAACCGGGGCAACTCCTACATTGAGAACCTGGAAAAAGGCACGCCCTCGCTGCTGAAGTTCAACTCCGAGATGGTGCTCGATGGTCGTGATCTCCCCGAGCCCTGCAATTACGCGCTGCTGCATCTGCTGCCACCCGACAGCATGCCGGTTAACCCGAAGTTGCGCCCCGTCGTCGTCGTGGACCCGCGTGCCGGCCATGGCCCTGGCATTGGGGGATTCAAGTGTGACTCCGAAGTGGGAGTGGCTATGCGCGCCGGACACGCGGTGTATTTCATCGCCTTCCGGCCCCAACCCGAAGAGGGACAGACGCTGTTCACCGTGATGCATGCGGAAGGCCGTTTCATGGAAGAAGTGATTGCACGCCACCCGGCCTGCAAGGCGCGACCCGTGGTCATCGGCAACTGCCAGGCTGGCTGGGCCATGATGGCCCTCAACGCGGAGCGCCCCGACCTGTTTGGCCCCCTAATGATTGTGGGTGCACCCCTGTCCTACTGGGCGGGCAGTTCGACCCTGAACCCCATGCGCTACTCCGGCGCGGCGCTGGGCGGCTCCTGGCTGGCATCCATGACAGCGGACCTGGGCGCAGACCGATTTGACGGTGCCCACCTGGTGGAAAACTTTGAAAAGCTCAACCCGGCCAACACACTGTGGAACCGCTATTACAAGCTGTGGTCCAACATCGACACCGAAGCCGAGCGTTTTCTGGAGTTCGAGAAATGGTGGGGCGGCTTCTTCCGCATGACTGGCGCCGAAATCGAGGCCATTGTGGAAAACCTGTTTGTGGGCAATCGCCTTGCCCGCGGAACCGTGATGGATGGCGACAAGGCGATTGACCTGCGCGCTATCACCGCACCCGTGGTGGTGTTTGCCTCCCACGGCGACAACATCACCCCCGTGCCACAGGCGCTGGACTGGATCATCGACACCTGGGGCGACGAGCGCGCCATTGCTGCGGCCGGACGCACCATCATCTACGTGCTGCACGAGAGCGTCGGTCACCTGGGCATTTTTGTGGGTGGCGACATTGCCCGCAAGGAACACGACCAGCTGGTCACCTCGCTGGACGTCATCGAGAGTCTGCCGCCCGGCCTGTACGAGATGAAACTCGAAGCCAAGGCGGGCATGGAATCGCTGCGCTGGGAGCAACTCGAACCCGGTGACTACACGGTGCACTACGAACACCGCACCATGAAAGACATCCTGGCACTGAACCCCGAGGGCCGCGAGGAAGAGGCCCTTTTCTCCACCATTGCCAAAGTGTCCGAACTCAACGCCACGCTCTACAAGTCCCTGGTGCGTCCCTGGATCAAGATGATGGCCACCCGACCCATGGCCGATGCCATGACCAAGATGCACCCCTTGCGCATGCAGCGCCAGATGTTCTCGGACGCATTTCCCTTTGCATCCCTCATTCACGAAGAGGCCAACAAGGCGCGCGCCAACCGGGTCACAGTGTCAGACGAACACCCGCTGCGCAAGATGGAGAAAAAGCTGGACGCGCAAATCAGCGAGTCGCTGAATAAGTACCGCGATGACCGCGACGCGTCTGCCGTGAAGCTGGCCCGCACGCTCTATGGTCCAAAAATGTTAGGTGCACTGTTCAAGCCCGACGCACCCGACTCCGAAGTGGCCCACGCGCGCGCACTAAAAGAAATTGAAGCCGCCCGCGCGGCCGTTCTGCCACACCTCACCGAAGGCGGTTTTGCCGAAGCCGTTTGCCGCATCGTGCTGGCGGGCATGGTTTCGATTGGCTCGTTCGAGCGGCGCAGTTTCAGGCTGGCCAGGTTACTGGCCAAACTGCCCGCCGATACGCTGGGCAACGCGGGCGCTCAAACCAACTGGCTGACGCTGCTCAAATCACAGGCCCGCATCACCGCGGTGGCACCGGTAGAAGCCCTGAACGCGCTGGAGCAACTGCTTCCCACGACGGTGGGCCGCGAGCGCGCACTGGCGGTTTCGGCCGCTGTGATGATGATTGAGCCCACGCTGGCCAACCCGCGCTCGGAGATCATCGAATTCCTGATGGGCACTTTGGGCGTTGACCCGGATCGGGTGATCGGCATGGCCCGCCAGCTGACCGAGTCATTTGAAGAGCCACCCGCTGTCGTCAAGCCCTCTACAAAGGCGGTCGCGAAGCCCGCAGCCAAGAAAGTCGCCAAGAAGGTGGTGGCTGCCAAGAAACCGGCGCCCGTTAAGCCAGCAGCCAAGGCGCCAGCCAAACGCAGCAACCGCAAATCGCCTGCAGCCTGATTCGGCTTCCACACAGGTGCCGGCGCGTAGCCGCCGGCATGTGATCAGGTGGTCAGGCGCTGCAGCGCTTCCTGGTACTTGGCTGCGGTCCTGGCAATGACTTCATTGGGCACGCGCGGCGCCGGGGGCGTCTTGCTCCAGGGTTTGCCGTCCACCTGCGCCTGCTCCAGCCAGTCGCGCACAAACTGCTTGTCGTAGCTCGGCGGGTTCGTACCCTCAACGTAGCTCTCTACCGGCCAATAACGCGACGAATCGGGCGTCAGCACTTCGTCCATCAATGTCAGCGTGCCATCCGTATCCAACCCAAATTCAAACTTGGTGTCGGCAATGATGATGCCCTTGGTCAAGGCAAACTCGGCAGCCGCCTTGAAGATG
>ERZ795031.4885-NODE-4885-length-10997-cov-4.341162_pt1 | contig 10997 bp, 9 predicted proteins | sample MGYA00375123_ERZ795031 | MGnify/ENA primary metagenome ERZ795031 (study PRJEB30166, sample SAMN05720159) | activated sludge metagenome | isolation source: anaerobic digester from wastewater treatment plant | place: USA | collected 2015-04-21 ... | reverse complement strand
CATTTCTGCTAAAGATGCAGCAGCAGAAGCTCCGGCTAAACCCGTACCTACAACTATTATATCCGAACGACGTTTATTCGAAGGATTTACTAATTTTTGATGTGCTTTATAATTACTCCATTTTTCAGCCAAAGGACCTTCAGGAATCTTTGTCTCAACTTCATTTTCTGAATTGACAGCAGATTTTACAGCCTCTTTAACTTTAACAGCAGCTTCTTTTACAGCATCAACCACTTCGGTTAAATTTTGCATATTATCTTTCTTAGCCATATATAGTTAATTTAATTATCAGTAATTATGCGATTAAACTACTCACGCAAAAAAACACAACCACAAATGCAAACATTAATACAATAAGGGTTGCAACTGCATTACCAATGCATTTGATGCGAGGTAACCAAATATTGCTGCTTAATCCTAATGATTGCAATGCGCTCCAAATGCCATGAGTTAAATGGAACCAAATAGCTGTCAACCATATTAAATACAAAACACAGTATACAGGGTTTGAAAACAATTCTTTTACATAAGCAGCTCCATCTGTAGGACTAAATGGTCCTGTTTCGATTCCTGTTATTTCTACAAATTGCATTTTAAACCAAAAGTTATACAAATGCAAAAGCAAAAATCCTATTACAATAAAACCTAATACTAACATATTTTTTGACGCCCAATCTACACCTTCTTGACGTTCAACTACTGCATAGCGTTGTGTTCCGCGAGCACGGTAATTTTGTATAGACAAAATAAACGCATATACAAAATGTACTAATAACAAGAATGCTAATCCAAGAGTACCTATTAGTGCATACCAATTAGCTCCTAAAAAAGCGCAGATTGCATTGTAACCTTCAGGCGAAAACACCACTACAACATTCATTGTTGCATGGAAAAGTAGGAACAACACTAATGAAGCACCCGTGATACTCATCACGAATTTCCTTCCCACAGAAGAATCAAATAACCACATACTTTTTCTGATTTTTAAATTATTAAATAATAGAATGGTAAATATCTTAAAAAGATGCGACAAAGTTAATAAAACTTTTGTTTTTATACAAAGAAAATACTACTTTAGCCATCGCTTTTATTAACAAACACAAAATTATTATGAATCAATTAAAAGGTACACAGACAGAGAAAAATCTTGCCATTGCTTTTGCAGGAGAAAGTCAGGCTCGTAATCGTTATACTTTTTTTGCCAGCGTAGCTAAAAAAGAAGGTTTTGAACAAATATCCGCTAATTTTCTAGAAACTGCTGAACAAGAAAAAGAGCATGCAAAAAAGTTCTTTAAATACTTAGAAGGAGGTATGGTAGAAATAACAGCATCCTACCCTGCAGGAGTTATCGGGAAAACAATAGACAATCTTATGGCAGCTGCCAACGGCGAAAGAGAAGAATGGAGTAAAGATTATCCTCATTTTGCTGATATAGCCGAACAAGAAGGTTTTCCTAAAATTGCCGAAACGTTTAGAAAAATTGCAACTGTAGAACAGATGCATGAAGAACGCTATAAAAATTTTATTAAAAACATTCAAGAAAACAAGGTTTTTGAAAAGGATGAAGAAGTTATTTGGCAATGCCGCAATTGCGGATATCTCCACAAAGGTAAAAAGGCTCCTGAATTATGCCCCGCTTGCGAGCATCCACAAGCTTATTTTGAAATTAAAAAAGAAAATTACTAAAACTTTTTATAGCAGTAAACAAAAAAAGGAATGTCAATCGACATTCTTTTTTTTGTAAATAAGTACAGCATTTGCAAAAAAAATGTATATTTGCAGCTGATTGAACATTTTTAAGCAATGGATTGAACATTTTCGTTCAAAGTATTGAACATTTTTTAAATATCAGTTTAAATTTTGACAATATGGAATATAGGCGATCACAATTTAAAGAAATAATTAAGAGAATAAACGAAACTCGCAGTAAAATGCAGGTTATTGTTGGGCCACGTCAAATTGGGAAATCCACCTTGATAGCTCAAGTACTTGAAGAATGTCCAATTCCTTTCGATAGTTATTCTGCAGATGATATTGTAGGTGTATCTGCAGATTGGCTTTCACAAATATGGGAAACACAACGACTAAAAATATCGGCAAACGCAGAAAGCAAAAGACTATTGGTAATTGACGAAGTTCAAAAAATAAATAATTGGAGCGAAACGGTAAAGGCTGAATGGGATCGAGATAATAGAGAAAAACTCAACCTTATAGTGATATTGCTCGGTTCATCAAGAATGCTTAATGAAAAAGGTTTAACAGAATCACTTGCAGGAAGATTTGAGCTTATTCGCTTATCTCATTGGTCATATTCAGAAATGAAAGACTGTTTTGGTTGGTCTTTGCAACAATACATATATTTTGGTGGTTATCCGGGTGCCGCTCAATACATTAACGACGAGAACAGATGGAGAAATTATGTAAAAGATTCACTAATTGAGACATCTATTTCAAAAGATGTTTTAATGGAGAGTAAAATAATGAAGCCACAACTATTACGCCAGCTATTTGAAATTGGGAGCAGTTATAGCGGAGAATTGTTGTCATTAACAAAAATAGCAGCACAATTACAAGATGCGGGAAACGTGACAACATTAGCAGGATATCTTCATTTACTTGACGAATGTGGATTGCTATGCGGATTACAAAAATATGCCGACGATTTTGCTAGACGATACAATTCTGTTCCAAAATTTCAGGTACATAACAGTGCATTAAGAAATGTTTACGAAAATGATGCATTTTCTGAAGCAATTATTAATCCAAAAACATGGGGAAGATGTGTTGAATCTGCTATTGGAGCGTATTTAGTCAGCCAATCTAAAATTAAAGACTATAAATTATACTATTGGAGGGACAGCTCAGATGAAGTTGATTATATACTCGTTCAACGTAACAAAATAATTGCTATTGAAGTTAAAAGTGGCAGAAGGACCTCTAATAAGGGCCTATCAAAATTTATCAATTTATATCATCCGCACAAAGCCTTTGTTGTAGGTTCAGGAGGCTTTTCGTTAGAAGAGTTTTTTACTTTAGATCTAAGCATCTTGTTTAAATAATATGATATTTTAAAAATCCAATTGAACATAGCCCTTTACCTTATCTTAAATTCAATTTGTTATGCTTTTTGCGTTTCGCACTTCTTATTTGAATTTTCATTAGCCTTTCATATCACACATTTTTGCTCTATATCAAGCTTTTTTTGTAAATTTGCCGATTTAAAAATGATATGGAACGATTCAAACAGTTTCTGCATAATAACGCATTATTCTTGTATCCATTTATAATCCTGTGGATTATAATGTTATGTTTTGCATTGATGCATTCAAAAACTGAAACTCACTACTTACTAAACACATGGCATGGTTCGTTTGGTGATGTGTTTTTTCAATACGTAACTTATTTAGGTAGCGGATTACCCACATACATCGGAATAGCTGTGTTGCTATTTAGCGTACGTAAGGGTGTTTTTATACTATCATCACAACTACTTAGTTTTTTAATTACACATGGAATTAAAGAATGGCTCAACATTCCACGTCCAAGTACCTTATTCAACGAATTAGGAATAACACTGCCGCAAACAGTAGCCGGGATTGACTTACACACTTGGAAAAGTTTTCCATCCGGACATACTTGTGCTGCGTTTGCCTTTTGCTTCTGCGTAGGTGTAATGATACCCAAGAAATACAACTATTTAAAAGTATTACTACTCATATTAGGTATATCGGGAGCATATTCGCGAATTTATCTTTCACAACATTTTTTGGAAGATACATTAGCAGGATCAATGATAGGTGTGTTATCTGTGATTGCATTGTATTTTCCAATCTACAAGAATAAATGGGGCGAATATCCATTATTTAGATTTAAAAAGCAGAAGAAATGAGCGGCTTTACGGATAAAACTTTTGCATTTTACACCTTAGGTTGCAAACTTAATTTTGCCGAATCATCATCAATAGGACGTACACTTATAGAAATCGGATTTCGCAAAGCTAAGAACACAGAGCACCCTGATATTTGTATAGTTAATACCTGTTCTGTTACAGATGGAGCAGATAAAAAATGCAGACAAGCCATTCACAAAATACACCGCGAGCATCCAAATGCATACCTTGTGGTTACAGGTTGTTATGCTCAATTAAAACCTGATGAAATAATAGTAATAGATGGCGTTGATTTGGTTCTTGGAGCCAACGACAAATTCATATTGCCGGACATACTAAACCAAGAAGGCATCAACCGTATAGTATCAGACACTCGAAAATCAACGCCATTTTTCTCATCTTGTTCGTTTGAAGATAGAACAAGGCATTTTCTTAAAGTGCAAGACGGATGCGACTATTTTTGTACGTATTGCACCATTCCTTTTGCACGTGGACGAAGTAGAAACGGCAGCATCAAAGATTTATATGCAGAAGCAAATCAAGTTGCATCACAAGGAGGTAAAGAAATTATACTCACCGGCGTTAATATAGGTGATTTTGGAAAAACCACAGGCGAATCGTTTTTGGATTTGATAAAAGCTCTTGATGAAATTGAAGGAATTGAACGTTTTAGAATTTCTTCTATAGAACCGGATTTGCTTACAGATGAAATAATTAATTTTGTAGCTAAGTCAAAAAGATTTGCGCCACATTTTCATATTCCTCTTCAATCAGGATGCGACGATGTTTTAAAACTAATGCACAGACATTACGACACGGCACTTTTTGCTCATAAAATAAAACTTATAAAAGAAATAATTCCTGATGCGTTTATAGGAGTTGATGTAATTGTAGGTACCAGAGGTGAAACACCCGAATTTTTTGATTCTTCATATAATTTCATTAGCTCATTGGATGTTTCTGAATTACACATATTTAGTTATTCAGAAAGAGCAGGAACTGCCGCTTTACGCATCCCATTAGTTGTAACTGCACAAGAAAAAAAGCGTAGAAGCCAACTTTTGCTTGATTTGTCTGCGGCTAAAATAAACGACTTTTACAAATCACAAATAGGCACTAAACGCAGGGTACTTTGGGAAGCATCAAATAAAAAAGGATTTATGTTCGGTTTTACTGAAAACTATCTAAAATTGAAGCGTCCATTCGACAAAGCATACATCAACAAAATAGAAGATGTTATTGTAAACTCTGACAACATCACGGAAGTAAATATCTAATAAACGGCAATACTTATAGTATAATACCAATCTGTAACTTTTTTGTTACAACAAACACACAAAAGCTTAATACTCTTGTAATTTGCATGAAACACCGCATAGGTACTTTTGCACAAGCATCATAAAGTACTGCAAATGAAAAGATTATTATTGTTAGTGAGTATGACGATTGCATCGGCAGTCGTATTTGGACAAAGTATTAAAGGCTCAGTTACGGATTCGCAAAATGGAGAGACACTCCCAGGCGCATATATAACCATTGAAGGGACCGATAACGGTACAATTACAGATTTTGATGGAACATATTCACTAGATAACTTACCATCGGGGCAATACACTCTTATTTTTTCTTTCCTGTCGTACGAATCAAAGAAAATAAGCAATATCATAGTAAGCAATAATAAGACAACTCAAGTTAATGCTTCATTAGATGAAGCCGGTGTACAATTGGAAGATATACAAATTGTTGGGCGAAAACGAACTGACACCGATTTGTCTTTAGTAAAAGATATGCGCACATCACTTCAGGTTGTAAGTGGTATTTCTTCTCAACAAATTTCAAAATCTATTGATAAAGATGCATCTGAGGTGGTGCGCAGAGTTTCCGGAACTGCAATACAAAACGACAGATTCATTATTGTTAGAGGTTTAAATCAGCGCTATAATAATATATGGGTTAACCATGCCGCTACGCCATCGAGCGAAATCGACAGCCGAGCTTTCTCGTTCGACTTAATTCCAAGCGGATTAATTGACAATTTACGAATATACAAATCTTCATCACCTGAGCTGCCTGCGGATTTTTCCGGCGGATTTATTCAACTCACCACAAAAGACAATCCGTCTAAAACTGAATTTTCAATAAATTATGGTACTACTTACCGATATGGTAGCAGTTTTGAACCATTTATATCTAACAATATATCTGCTGCCGATTATTTTGGATTTTCAGCAATTGGTAAAACTTTGCCAACCAATTTCCCAAAAACACTTAATAACTTAAGTAAAGCTAATAACTCATCTGCCACACAATCAATCAATAAAGCATGGAACACTTCCAAATTCACTGCTCCTCTCGATCAAAATTTGTCTGCATACTTTCAGACTTCATTAATAGCTAAAAAAACTCAAATTGGAATTATAAGTGGTATCAATTATGGTACTGATTTTACATCGTACGATATCACAAATAAACGATTCGGAATATATCAAAAAAAGATTGATCAAGAATTTGCTCGTAACGATTATAAAGATACACAATACACTAATACGAGCAAATTAGGAGCCACATTTAATATATCATTCATTTTTGACGGCGAAAATCGTTTGGAATTCAGAAATATATTTAATCAGATAGGTAAAACACAGGTTACCGAACGTACAGGGTTCGACAATAATAATGATTATAGTATTATTGAAACAGAATATTATAATCGTAGCCGTTCAACCTTTATGAGTCAGTTAAATGGCATGCACTCATTTCCGAAATTTGATGGAGCAATTAATTGGACATTAGGTTACGTTTACACTAATTGTTACGAACCGGATCGAAGGATTATAACATCGCGATTAAATGAAGACCCCAACAGTATTTACAATAATAAATACAGAACAGAGGGCAATGATGTTAAACGAATGTACCAATATTTAGACGAGAATATTACATCATTAAGTATTGATTGGATACAAGACTTCAAACAACAATCGTGGCAGCCCAAACTCAAGGCAGGTATCTATACCGAATATAAAAATCGAAACCTTAACGCACGTAACTTCATATATCAATTTAATATGAACGGATTACCCAATGATTTCAAATACCTGCCTTATACAGAAATGTTTTCGGAAAGTTATATACGAGCAGACGGGGTTACATTACAAGAAAACACTAATAAATCAGACTCATATCAAGCAGAAAACATAAACGCATCAATTTATGCAGCATTAGAAATGCCCATAGGAGATGCCGCACAAATATACGCAGGAGTACGTTTAGAAAACAACTATCTACGGTTATTCGGATATGAATCTGATGGTATCAAACCAGTAAATATTAACAGATTTACATGTACCCCTTTCCCATCATTAAATGCAAGTTATTCAATTAACGATCAACATAAACTACGATTATCGTACGGATACGCAATAAATCGTCCTGAATTCAGAGAAATTGTCCCTTACGTATATTACGACTTTGATTTGTTTTCAAATTTCGAAGGTAACCCATCTTTGCAAGATGCTTACAGCCACAACGCTGACTTCAGATATGAATTTTATTTCCCATCAGGAGAAACTATTTCTGCAGCAGTATTCTATAAATACTTTAATCATCCTATCGAAACAACCTATTACGAGGTAGGCGGACAATATCAATACACTTATACAAATGCCGAATCGGCACAAAATGCAGGTATCGAAATTGAATTTAGAAAGAGTCTTGATTTTATGGGATTGCCTGATTTTCAAGTTGTATTAAACGGATCATACATTTTTAGTCGTATCGCATTTAAAGATGGTAGTTTTGAACGAAACAGAGCTATGCAAGGTCAATCACCGTATTTAATAAATGCATCATTATTCTATAATAACGAACAAATAGGGCTTAACGCATCACTGCAATACAATGTAGCCGGGGAACGTATTGTTGCAATTGGTGTAGTAAATCAAGATATCAGTGAAGACATTCCTAATATTTACGAAATGCCAAGGCATATGCTTGATTTTAGTATCTCTAAAACACTAGGCAAATACTGCACTTTAAAACTAGGATGTAAAGACATGTTGAATACAGCATGTGAACTTAAACAATTTCCTCAATTCGAAAAAGACGGTAAATTGCAAACACGCGAACAAATAGTTCGTTCATATACACCCGGATTTCAAATACAACTCGGTTTAAGCGTAAAATTTTAACGACATTGTAATATTTACGACATAACATCTTAATATATAAACATTTAATTTGTATCGTAATTAATAATTAAAAATTAAAAAGATGAAAAAAAGAATGAATTTAAAGATGGCATTCATCAGCGCTGCAATTATAAGTCTTGCAGCTTGTACAAACAGTAATGAACCCAACCAACCTGAAGATCCTGTTCAACCATCTGAAAAAGAGACTGTGGTACTACAAGGGGAAATCAATGGCATTCGCTCATTATCAGCAGACACTACGTATCTATTAAAAGGTTTCGTGTATGTTACAGATAATTCAAAGTTAAATATTGAGGCAGGTACTGTAATAAAAGGCGACAAAGATACAAAAGCAACTTTAATTGTTGAAAAAGGAGGTAAAATCGAAGCAATAGGTACTCCCGCATCACCTATTGTATTTACATCAAATCAAGCTGTCGGAGAGCGAAACTATGGCGACTGGGGTGGCATCATTATTTGCGGTAATGGACGAACAAATAGTGCCACTGGTGTAGGTAAAATAGAAGGTGGCCCACGCAGTGAATATGGTGGAAATGATGATTATGATAATTCAGGCACCTTGCGATATGTACGAATCGAATTTCCAGGTGTAGAATATGCTACAGATAACGAAATTAACGGATTAACATTAGGTGCAGTCGGATCAGGTACTACAATAGACCACATTCAAGTATCATACTGTGGGGATGATTCGTATGAATGGTTTGGAGGTATGGTAAATGCAAGTTACTTAGTTGCATATAGAGGATGGGATGATGAATTCGACACAGATAATGGTTATAGAGGTAAAGTTCAATTTGCAGTTGGGTTGCGAGATCCTAATGTCGCGGACAAATCAAAATCAAATGGTTTTGAATCTGACAACGACGCATCTGGCTCTTCAAACGAACCATTCACACAAGCTGTATTTTCAAATGTGAGTTTGTTCGGTCCTTACACAACTACATCAGATATTGTTGATCCACAAAAAGGCAATGGACAGTTCCAAGCTGCAATGCATTTGCGACGTAACACACAGTTAAGATGTTACAATTCCATTTTCGCGGGATGGCCTATTGGACTATTTATTGAGAATGGCGGCAAGGGTAATGCTCAAGAAAACGCAATTAACGGATCATTAATTTTGAACAACAACATTATGGCAGGCATGAAGGTCAACTTCAAGGAAGATGAAAAAGGAACAGCAGATTTTAATTATACATATTGGAACGAAAGCAGCCGCAATAATACTTTACTTACAAATAATACTGATTTAGGTTTGGTTGATCCATTCAATATTACAAGTCCTAAGTTTTACGCATCAAACAGTAACGGGGTTATATTTGGTAAAGCAAATTTCAACTCAGACGACCTATCGGGTATGACTAATGTTAACTTTGTGGGAGCTTTTGGTACGGAAGATTGGACCGAGGGATGGTGTAATTTCGACCCACAGAATACAATTTACTAATAAGTTTATTAATAATTAAATAGTTGTCGCATCCTCAAGTAATTGAAGGGGCGATAACTATTTTCAAAATAATTATTTATGAAAAAGCATTATCTAATACAATTATTTATTGCGTGTCTAATTTCAATATCGGTGTTTGCCGAATCAGATATAATTACTTTAAGTGATGGTATATATTTTAAAGATGGCAGTCAAAAAGAGTTATATACAGGAGATTACAAAGAATTGTATCCTGATGGCTCTTTAAAATTAGAAATGCGTATCAAGAATGGTCAAATCGAAGGTACTTATGTAACATACTTTCCAAATGGCAATGTAAAAGAAGTGCGTTCTTATTTAGATGGTCAATTACATGGTACTTGGCGCACATATAACAGCGATGCTATTCTTACCGCGGAAGCCATTTACTCACATGGCAAAAAAAATGGTACCTGGAGAATCTGGGATGATAGCGGCAAACTTCGCTATCAAATGAATTTCATCAACAATAAAAAAATAGGTGTTTGGAAATCTTGGGACGAAAATGGCATAATTATTCAAACAAGAACCTATAAATAATTACTTGTAACCTATTTTTAATCTTTACGACATAAACTTGTAATATATAAATCTTTACTTTGCGATATAAAAAAAATATAGAATGAAAAAGAAACTTGGTATTACCTTAATGGCATTATTGTATGTAAGTTGCATAGCAGTAGCAAAAATAGCCACAAATTCAGTCGAAAAAGAAACGTCTGGCGTAATATATGGTTATGTGGTAGATGCAGAAGCCGGAGAACCTATAGCAGGTGCTGCTATTGAAATATGTAATCGGAAAGTATTTTCAGATTTAGATGGTAAATTTGAGATTAACGGTCTTACATCTGACAAATTACAAATGCGAGTAAGCATGATTTCCTACAACACACAAACAATAGAAATTGATTTATCAAAACAGTCCAATGTTTCAATAAGTATTTTACAACAATGAGTCCTCAAAAACGAATATTGGTTGTAGATGACGAATCTGACATCTGCGAAATACTTAAGTTCAATTTAGAAAAAAATAATTTTATAGTAGATGTAGCATATTCAGCGGAGGAGGCTCTAGAAAATGACTTATCAACATACAATTTATTCATATTAGATGTCATGATGGGAAAAATATCAGGGTTCAATTTTGCCAAAATAACACAACAAAAATTTGAAACTGCAAAAATTCCTATAATTTTTATAACAGCCAAAGACACCATTGAAGACAAACTTGTAGGCTTTAACATAGGTGCTGACGACTATATATCGAAGCCATTTTCAATTTCAGAAACATTGGCTAGAATTGAAAATATCCTCAAACGGTATGATGAGAATAATAAGCATAGCGATATAAATTTTAAGCGAAATATTACCACCTACAAAGGAATTTACATAGACGAAAACAGCAAAACTGTTACTATTGATAATAAGC
>ERZ795031.4884-NODE-4884-length-11001-cov-7.914946_pt1 | contig 11001 bp, 8 predicted proteins | sample MGYA00375123_ERZ795031 | MGnify/ENA primary metagenome ERZ795031 (study PRJEB30166, sample SAMN05720159) | activated sludge metagenome | isolation source: anaerobic digester from wastewater treatment plant | place: USA | collected 2015-04-21 ... | reverse complement strand
AGTACTACATCATGCACCAGGCGCCCCAAAGCGAGGCCGACATGCTCAACTACCTAATGACTGTGCAGGACAGCCTGTCGCGGTCGATGGCCATGCGCTTTCCGCCCAGCCTTTGGGCTTCGTTCTCGCTGTCGAAGGCGGGCACTGCCGCTGGGCTCGGGAACCTGGCCATCCTGGTTGCAGTGTCTGCCGGCGCGCTCCTTCTGGCGTTGGCTCTCGGTTCACGGCTGTTCTATGCAGCCCTTGCAGCCGGCGGCGAGGTGGCGGTATCCGCCGCCGGTCGCAAAGTGGGGCGCTGGGGCCGCCGTCAGCCGACCCAAACCGCCCGGGATTTGGCTCTGCCCGCCGCGTGGTGGGTGCAGCGTTCGCCGGAGGTCGCGATAGCTCTCAAGGACATGTGGCTGTTTGTGCGCACACCGACGTATTTACTGAACGGCCTCGCTAATGTGCTGGTATTCCCGGGCCTGCTAGCTGTGTGGTTCATTGCGGGAGGTCGAGGGGGAGTGGGAGGGGGCGCGGGAGTTGGCAACCCGTTCGCCGAGATCCCCGGGTTTGCCGCTTTCATGTCATCGCCTGAATTTGCAGCCGCCCGCGCGCTGGCCTTCGCCGGCGCAATCCTGTTTGTATCCGGGATCAACGCAGTGGCTTCGTCCGCGTTCTCCCGTGATGGGATGCAGTACTGGGTGTACAAGGTGATCCCTGTGTCGTTCCGGCGTCAGGTGATCGGGAAGATCATGTTTGCGCTGGCGTTTCAGTTTGCGTCCATGTTGCCGCTCGTGGTGGTGATGCAGCTGATTCTCCGGCTTGACCTGGCGGCGCTTGCGGCGGGCGTGTTGATCGGGGTGGCGGGGTCGACGTGGGCGTCGCTCACATCGCTGTATGTCGACATGATGCGCCCCTACCTCACCTGGGACAACCCTCAGAGGGCGATGAAGAGCAACCTGAACGCACTCATCGCCATGGCTGCGGTGACGGTCGTAGCAGTGGGGGCGGGATACGCCATTGTGAAGGCGTTGTCGGCAGGCCTGGACCAGCATGCGGTAATGTGGGGTACGTTCGTGTTTTTCGCGGCATTGTCGATTCTATCATATCGCCTGCTGATGTCAGGAGCGGGGCGGGCATTTCGCCGCGTGGAGTTGTAGCCGCGTGGAGTTGTAGTCGCGTGGAGTTGCGGCCGCGTGGAGTTGTAGGGTTTGGGACCGCGCGGTCTGTAGCTATCTATGTATTACCCACATCGCTGGGAAGGATCCGAGTCTTGGCCATTGACCGAACAGCTCACGCAGTGGGTGTGCCCGCGCCAGAAGGTGGGGCTGGTGTTGATAAGGGCCCTGCGCAGGTCTTTAGGCAAAATCGCGTTTGGCAGGGGGTTAGCGAACCTGCAAGGAGTGTGTACGGTCTTGGACGGAACCTGTTCAGATACGAACAAGATGCTATTTGCTGCTGGGAGTGTTCGTCTTTGAGACTTTGGAGAGGAATCATCGAAGAATACAGGGAATTCATACCGCTTGGCGCGGGCGCGCCCACTGTCACGTTGCTCGAAGGCGGAACGCCTCTTGTCCCTGCGCCTGCTCTGGCCCGGCGGCTGGGCGTTCGAGCCGATATCCGTCTTAAGCTGGAGGGCGCGAACCCCACCGGATCGTTCAAGGATCGCGGGATGACTGCAGCGATCACCAAAGCGGTCGCGGACGGTGCCCGCGTGGTCATATGCGCTTCCACCGGCAACACTTCGGCCTCTGCCGCGGCCTACGCTGCCCGCGCGGGGCTTCGCTGTGTTGTGGTGATACCGGATGGGGCCATAGCCATGGGCAAGCTGGCGCAGGCCATTGCCCATGGGGCCGAGGTCGTGCCGATCAGTGGCAACTTCGATCAGGCCCTGGCGATTGTGAGGGAAATGGCCGATGCAGGGATCGCCACTTTGGTCAATTCGGTCAATCCGTGGCGCATTGAAGGCCAGAAGACCGCCGCTTTCGAAATAGTGGATCAGCTCACCTCGGGCGGACATGGCGCGCCGGGCACGGAGCGCTCGGCTGGCATCGCCCCGGATTGGCTGGCGATTCCCGTGGGCAATGCAGGCAACATCACGGCGTACTGGAAGGGCTTCTCGGAGTATGCCGCCGCCGGTCGGATCGGCGCGTTGCCTCGGATGGCTGGATTTGAGGCTGCCGGGGCCGCCCCCATAGTGCTGGGCAGGCCGGTGGAGCATCCGGAGACCATAGCCACTGCCATCAGAATCGGAAACCCTGCGAGCTGGGCGAGCGCTCGGGCTGCCGCCGATGACTCCGGAGGGTTTATTGACTCCGTAACGGACGAGGAGATTCTCGACGCCTACCGCCTGCTGGCGCAGACTGAAGGCGTTTTTGCTGAACCCGCCTCGTGCGCTTGTGTAGCCGGGCTCGTCAAGATGGCTCGCGATGGTCGCCTCAAAGACGGGCAGTGTGCCGTAGCCGTGCTTACCGGCAACGGCCTGAAGGATCCGTCTACGGCTATTCAGCAGGCGCCTCGGGTCCGCGGCGCCATAAACGCCGATTACGAAAGCGTCTCAAGTGAGGTGTTGACGTATGCCGGTCGATAGGGTCATAGTTCGCGCGCCGGCTACTTCGGCCAACATGGGGCCGGGATTCGATGCTTTGGGGTTTGCCATGGAACTCCGTGACGAGGTGATGTTCGAGCGCGCGTCCGACGGGGAGTCCAGCGCGATCACAGTTGACCCAGACGGAAGGCAGGTTTCGCTGGGAATCCCCACAGGCAGCGACAACTTGGCACTTCGGGCATTTGCGACTGCGTTTCGTGACGCGGGCCAGGCAGCGCCGGCGGTGCGGGTGTGTATCGTCAACCGGATACCTGTGGCTCGAGGCCTCGGAAGCAGCGCGTCGGCCATCGTCGCGGGTCTCATGGCCGCCGATGCCTTCATGGGCATCGCTCCCGACCTACAGCGGCTACTGAGCACGGCCGCCCGGATCGAGGGGCACCCCGACAATACTGCAGCTTGCATACTTGGCGGGATCACCGCGTCCTCCTTCGTAGGGGCACGCGTGCTGTGGGCCAGGGTTCCGGTGCACGGCAGCCTGCGCGCTGTAGTGGCTGTGCCTGATTTCCCCGTGTCTACCAGGGCCGCCCGGAACGTGCTGCCAGGCAGTGTGCCGCATTCCGACGCTGTGTTCAACGTGGGGCGTACGGCCCTGCTCGTGGCCTCGCTGGCATCGGGCGACTATGCCAACTTGCGGTATGCCTTTGACGACCGACTTCACCAACCGTACCGCTCCGGATTGGTGCCCGGAATGATCAACGCCATGAAGGCGGCGTGTGATTCAGGCGCGATAGGTTCGTACATGAGCGGCGCAGGCCCATCCATAATGGCCCTGATTGACCGTGATGGGCTGGCGGAGCCAGTGGCTTTTGCAATGAGGGAGGCTTTCGCGCGCGTCAGGGTAAACGCCTTAACCATGGATTTGCCAATGGCCGAATCGGGCGCTGCATTTGAAGTTGTGTAGATGGCATATGAAGCTCGCTTCAGTGAAAGACTGGATGGAACCGACGGGCGGTGACGCAGGTGGAATTGCCGGCCTACTTTGGCCTGGGCTCGAACCTCGGCGATAGACTGGGATACCTGGCGCGGGCATGCGAGATGATGTACAGTGCTCCGGGGCTCGCGCAACACGCCGTGTCGAGGGTATACGAGACTGAACCCTGGGGATTTGCCGACCAGCCTGCCTACCTTAATTGCGTTGTCAGGGCGCTCACTGATCTAGATCCCGACGGCCTCCTTGAGCTGGCACGCAGGATCGAGGGAGCTTTGGGACGCACGCGATCGGCGGAGGATGTGAGATGGGGACCTCGCACTATCGATGTGGACATTCTCATGGTGGGCGATCTCGAGGTGAACCGTTCTGACTTGACGATTCCGCACCCGAGGATGTGGGAAAGATCGTTCGTGATTGCACCCCTACTTGACCTTGAGCCTGACATGCGGGCTCCGGACGGAAGGAGCCTTCATGCCTTTATGCTGGACCTTCCGGATGTGGCCGGCGTCCGCCCGATATGCGCCGGGCTCCAAGGAGTTTTCGGCGGGGCGGAGAATAGGCTAGGTGAATAGCATGTTGAGATACCCGTTTTGCAGCAGGAGGGCTCTTGGTGTCAGAACAAGGCAATGTGGTTGATTTTGAGAAGAAAAGGGTTGAAATCAGATTCAGGCGACTCACAGAGCGCCTGATGGCTTTCGTCAACGGGTCGGAGTTCGGGGCTGTGGCCGCTACCGGCCTGCGCAAGTTCATGTCGGAGACTGTGGACGAGGACGAGGAGTATCCGGATCAGGCTCCCGCGGGAGCCCAGGACGCACCGGATGACCTGGAAAACGAGTTCATCGAGTGGCTGGTGCTTGACTACGAAGATGACGAGGTGGGAGGCACTCTCGTCCACACCTTCCTGTCGTCGCTGGCCGGGGGCGAGCTAGACGAATGGGAGGAGCGCTCGTATGCCCAGTGGGCGTATTCGGCGCTGTCGCTTTATGAGGCGGAGAGGCTGGTATCCGACGACCGTGTGGTGCTGCGGGATGTGCTTTCCGGCGAGTCTTACGACGTAATAGCGCCCAGCGTGGGCGTGGGCATCTTGAGATGGTCGGCGGTTGTTACACGGCTGCTCGCTGTGGACGATGTGTACACCATCGGCGCAACCGCTCTGGAGATTCCAAGGCCCCTGCTGAGGTATGTGCTTCGAGTGGTGGGGCATGTGTATCGCAACCTGCGCGCGCAGGGATACGAGGGCGGATGGACTGATTTTCTGAAAAGCTCCGGCCTCAGCCTGCGCAGGCTGGCCCGACTTATGCTCTCTGCCTGGAACTCGGATGGCGAGCGCAGCGCGGCCGAGGAAGATGATCCCGCGGAGGGCATGGTGTGGCAGCACGAGCAGCCCGACCGCGCTTTGTACCGTTCGTTCATAAGGGTCAGCGATGTTGGGCCGGCAACCCAGGCCGTATCGGGCATGCGTGGAATGCGAAGCGTTATTGACGGGCGGGAGTACGCGTGGATCAGGCCTCAGCGTAACCAGGATCAGTCGGGGATAGCGCCCTACGGTCCTGATGATGTGGCCTTCATATCTTTAGGCGGCGACACTTTCACGGTGTATGCGGAGAGTCGCAGCACGCTCGGGGTATGTGCGAGCCTTATGCGCAAGGCGACGGTCGGATACCTAGTGCCCAAGGGCAAGCCTCTAAGGACTGGGCCGCTGCGCTCGGATGAGAGGCAGAGGGTGATCACAAGGATCGACAGCATCGCTCACGAGGCCATGGTTGAGCACTACAGAAGCTGGGCCGATACGCCACTGCCACTGCTTTTGGGCGCGAGCCCACGCGATGCGGTCCAGTCTGGGCTAGGGCGCAGGCTTGTCGTGGAACTGCTTAAAGACGTGGACTACCACGAGAACCTGAAGCGCCGAGCAGGTGTGCCGTGGGTAGATGTGGCGGGATTGTGGGGGCAGGTGACCTCCGAGGAGTACGGACAGAGCAATGCCGCGTCCGCCACGGTGTTGGGGCCGAAGGAATGGTCGGTTGCCAGCCTGCTAGATGAGATGATGCGGCGAGATGGATACACGGAGGACCAGATATTCGCCACGGCCAAGATGTGGTGCGACTATGTAGACAGAGAGCGCCCTAATGTGGTGCATGCGAATACGTGGGCTGCCGCTGTGGAATACGCCTCTGCGGTGTCGCAGAATGAGCCGGTGACACAGGCCAGCGTGGCGCGGAAATACGAGGTGTCGGTGTCTACACTGTCGCAGAGGTACCGTCAGATAATGAAGAGCCTGGACGGGTACGGCGGGTAGGTCGGCTGAGCCGAACGGTGGAAGATTTGGGAAGACGCCGAAACGCAGAATGACGTAGGTAGATAGTAGACATGAGAACGCCCGGGATAGCCCGGGCGTTCGTGCACACTGTGCTATTGCGTCGTGCCTTTACTGGACAGGCTGTATCCTCATCTCGGTCGGGGCTACTACGGTGCCGCGGGCCTCTATGTACTCGGTCAGAACATCGCTGAGCATCACTCCGGAGTCAAACACCGGGATGGATTCGGTGAACCACACGTAACCGTCGCCTCCGGCTGCCATGAAGTCGTTGGTGGCCAGCACGTAGAGCTTGTCGGCTACGATGGGCTCGCCTGCGACCAGTACTTCCAGCACGCGGGAACCAGCAGGCTTGGCGGGATCGAACTTAACGGTCATGCCCGACACCTGGCAGAATCCGCCAAGCTGCGCGGGATAGGCGGACAGGCCATGTTCGAGGGCGGAGACTATCTTATCGCCGGTAAGTTCGATGGCGACGATGGTGTTGGTGAAGGGCAGCACCGTGTAGATGTCGCCTATCGTGATGTCGCCCGCCTTGATGCTGGCGCGGATCCCTCCGCCGTTGGTGAGCACCATGTCAGCACCAGAGAACTCCCGCATGGCGTCTGTGATCAGGTTGGACAAGTTAGTGGTGCGGGTGCGCACGTTGGCGCGCTCGCCGTCGAGCGCCGCCTCGGTCCTGCCCACCTTGATGGCCATCTTCTCGGTCAGCGCGGCATTGTACTTCGCAAGCGTCGCCCCCACGGGGTGATCGGCGGCCGGCGCCGGCATGTCTGCCTTCATCTGTACAAGCCCGCCGTCGAATGACGTGACTTTGCCGCCGGCGACTACCAAGTTCAGCATGCCCACATTCTCAGCCCAGTCGCCGGTCTGCACGATGATGGTATCCCCCACGACCTCGGGCTTTGCTATGGTGGTGTGAGAGTGGCCGCCTACGATGACGTCGATGCCGGGAACCTCGGCTGCGATGACTTTGTCGTCATGGTAGCCCAGGTGCGACAGGCACACGATTATGTCGACCTGGCCCTGTAGCGCTTCCACCATCTTGGCCGCGACGTCGGCGGCAGGTATGAAGCTCAGCCCGACTACGTTCTTGGGGTGGGTGACAATCGGGGTTTCCAGAGGAGAGAGGCCGAACACTCCGACCTTGACCCCTCCGACTTCGAAGATCTCATAATCTCGTGTGAGGACAACGCCATCGTCGCGAACTACGTTCGCGGCAAGGAACGGAAACGTGGCCGCCTGGGCCAGCTTAAGCAGCTGCTCCTGCCCGTAGTTGAATTCGTGGTTGCCGAGGGCCATGGCGTCGAAGCCCATATGGTTCATTATCTCCACCATGGGCAGGCCGCCGAAGAAGTTGACGACGTTGGTGCCGTGGATCATGTCGCCTGCCGAGAGCAGCAGGATATTGGGGTTCTCTTTGCGCATCTCCTCGACGTAGACCGCCGCCTTGGCCAGCGCCCCAACGTCCTCCTTGGCGCCTGAACGGACAAACGGCTCGATGTGCCCATGTACGTCGTTGACATGGACGATAGTGAACTTGCCGTCGGCCGCCAAGGCCGGCATGGCCATAGCCAGGACGAGCAGCGTGACCACAAGAGCCACATTCAGCCTCAGTCTTCGAAACATGCTGATCCTCCTTCAAAGCAAGATGATGCTGGTACAACATACAAATTCTGTGGAGAAGGCGAAACTCCTTCAGCCTTGGGTCCGAGAAGAAACCGTGGATGATGTAGCCAATCCCCACTTTTTCTGCCCATCACAGCGCAAATCATCCGCATTTAGCACACTTTCTTTGAGGCGACGCGAAGGAGTTTACGCTGCAGGCTAGAATATGAACCAGCGACACCTTGTCATCGAGGAGGGGTATAAATGAAGAAGGCGACAATAGTAACACTAGCCTTGGTGCTGGTCCTCGCCGCCAGCACATTTGCTTCCGCTGCGAATTACATCGGCGGCGGCATTGGGATCATCGGGTTCAAGGGCACTGATGGTGGTGCCACGAATGGCACAACGTATGAGGACGCTCTTCCGTTTGCGCTGACTCTCGCTGTGGACTTCGATGTCATGGACAAGCTCTCGGTTTCGGCCAACGGTTACGTCGGAATCCAGAAACCTCAGCTCGGCGGTCAGACGGTATCCGACTACAAGTTCAACTACATGGTGGGCGGATACGCCAAGTACGCTCTGGCGAACCTTGACGCTCTGAAGCTCGGAGCGGCCGTGGGCGTGAACTACAACAACAACTTCGCTCCAGAGACTCTTGAGCCCGAGCTGAACTACGGCGCCGGCGTCTTTGCGGAGCAGCCTCTGGGCGAGACGGGCACCATCTTCGGTCAGGTAATGTACTGGGTTAAGGCGGCAGAAGATGCCCCGATCACCGACCACATCGGCGGGCTGGGCGGGATCAACTTCAAGATCACCGATAAGGTCGCTGTGAAGGGCCAGGTTGAGTACGTCAACAAGACCGCGCTCTTCTCGATCGGCGCTGGCTACACGTTCTAGGCAGGACTTTCTTAACAAGACATGAGATCGCGGGCCGCCCGGAGGGGCGGCTCGACCTCGTACTGGATACAGTGTTTCCATAATCGCCAGCTATGTGCGGACATGTGCAGTAGAGGAGGAACAACATGAAGAAGTATGTCATACCATTCGTTGCTCTGGCGATCCTTGTGGCGGCGAGCGGGTTTGTCGGCGCGACGCACGTTTCGGCGGGCTACGTATCGCGGGACGGCGATATCAACTTCACCTTGGGCGGTCGGTACGATCTGGGCAAAGGTTCGTCTGTTGAGGGAGCCTACACCGTGCTGCCCAGCGGGTATGATGTAGCGGCCAGGTACAAATTGGCTCTTTATAGAAGCAGTATCACGGCCGGCCCGGCATTCGAAGGCAGGTTGATGGGCGATCACATGCATACCCGACAGACTATTGCGGCTGGGTTGTTTGCTGAGAAGGCCGGCGTAACGGGCCTTGGGCTTCATGGTAGCCTTATGTTCCGTCAGCGTCTTGACGTGGCCGCCGGCGGGCTCGTGGCCGGGGTCGGCGCGAGGATGGCGCTTTCGGACCCGCTTTTCCTGGGCGTAGACGCCACCATGGGCCTCACCGGCGGCATCGCCGGCACGGAGGTCGCCTTCACCGTGGGCTACTCGTTCTAGTTGGGCAAGGTACGTCGCATATGGGCTATCGCCCGGGTGATCTCAAGATCACCCGGGCGATTTTTCTTTATGTAGAGGAAATCATGGGACGTTCGCTGTATTATTACATCAGCCAAGGGCGCATAGCCCCCGTAAATGCGCCGGGAGGTGCGGCAGATGCGAATCTCGATCAACCCAAGGTTAGCAGCGATGATGGCGTTCATGATAGCGGTCTTCGGTACGTCTGTACCGGCGATGTGCGCGGAGCAGCCCAAGTGGTCGCTTTCCGGCGATTCGCTGTTCAAGGTATACTGGCAGACCACGCTGAGGGTAGCCAATGAGACGAACTTGGCCGCCGGCGGCGTGCTCGGCCCCTTAAGTTTGGAGGGCCGCGTTCGGCTTACTGGGTCTACATGGGGGATACCCGATGATGCCATGAAGATCGGGCCGTGGGGCGAAAGGCTCGATAAGTGGACTGTGTCGGCCAGGTCGGGCGGTCTTTCTCTGCAGCTTGGCGATACTACCGTGCCGGTCCTGTCGGGGTTGTATCTGGCGGGCAGGTCACTCTACGGCGGCCTGGCCACCGCCGGAGGCAGGTTGGGCACGACCACGGGCACTGTCACCGGGTTCTACGGGATGAACACGGTCAGCTCGGGGCTGAGTATAAGCACGCATAAGCTGGCAGGCGGGGCGGCGGAGCTCAGCCTCAGCCGGAATCTGGGCCTTGTGGTGCAGGGGATGAGGGCGACCAAGGACCAGTTCGGGCTGGACATGGGCGGTGCCCGGGCATGGATCCGTGTGGGTACTGCCAGCCTCAACGCTGAGGTGGTTGCCTCACGGAGCGGGTCCTCCGACGATCTGGGATGGGTGGCTCTCGCAGGCGCGCAGACGCAGCTGTTCGGGGGCATGCTCTCGGTTTCGGGTCAGTATACCGCGGCCGACTTCGCAAGCCTCAATTCAGCCGCCGCCGGCAAGGCCGGCGGGATTGCGGAGGGCACGGCGGCGTGGTCCGGCACCGTGTGGCGGGGCGAGAAAGGTGCCAATGCGTACTTGGGCATAGTCGGCAAGATTGCTGCGGACAACATGGATGGATCACTTGGCGCCCGCACTTCGAAACAGTTGGGCGAGGGCACGCTGACGCTGCGAAGCGGCGCATGGCTTGTGAAGGGCAGGTACACTCTGGCGCATGAGGGCTCGGATGAGAATCCGCCCGCGCGCGAGAAGATCAGCCGTGTAGCTTCGCTTGAGGCTGCTGTGCCGTTGAAGCTGGGCGCCGGCGTGCTCGATACGGGGCTTAGGGGATCGAGATCGACGACTGTGGACGATGTGTCAGGCTCGCGGGACGTGCTAGATACCATAGCATTGACCGGTCGCACTCTGATAGGGCAGACGTCGCTTGCTGCTAATGCCGGCTGGAGCCAGAGTGTCAAATCTGCCGGCGATCGCAAGCGCGATTTGGAGTTCGTGCTGTCGCTGTCGCGCCCCGTTATCGACAAGCTACTCCAGGCCGGGTTGGACGCCAAGGCTACCGACTCGCGCTCGTTCGAGCGTGACTCGGGCGAGGTCAAGTCGCTTAAGGACGCGCTTGAGGCGGCCCTGTGGCTCAAGTACACACCGCGCCCCTGGCTCGAAGCCATGGCCAAGGTCAAGGGGATGTGGGGTTGGTACGGTCCCGAGCCCAAATCGACCGATTTCGACAACTACCTGGAAGGTCAGCTGAGACTGAGGTTCTAGGGATCCGTGCTCTCCGAGTCCGCACATCCATAGCGAAAAGCGAATTGGACTTCACCTTTGTCTGGGGGGCAATCGCCAGAGCGGTTGCCTCCCAATGCTTCGTGAGCAATGCGTTTCACGCTTGTCTGTTGCGGTCTCTCCTATCCTCCCGCTGAGCCGGCTCATAGTCTGCTGCCGATTGTATGTGTAGCCTGTGAAAGGCAGGATAATCAAGACGTTATATGGTAGATTCCTCACATACAGAGGAATGGGTCACGTCTTGTCAAGTGGTGTAAATTGCCGCTGTGATTCTCCTCGG
>ERZ795031.4881-NODE-4881-length-11008-cov-5.705195_pt1 | contig 11008 bp, 7 predicted proteins | sample MGYA00375123_ERZ795031 | MGnify/ENA primary metagenome ERZ795031 (study PRJEB30166, sample SAMN05720159) | activated sludge metagenome | isolation source: anaerobic digester from wastewater treatment plant | place: USA | collected 2015-04-21 ... | reverse complement strand
TGGCCGAGGCCGCCCTGCGCCGCCACGTCGCCGGGCTTGCGGAAAAGAACCGGGTCTCCCCGGTGTCTTTTCTCGGCGCGGGGTACTACGACCATTTCATCCCGTCGGCGGTGGATGCCCTCGCCTCGCGGAGCGAGTTTTTCACGGCCTATACGCCCTACCAGCCCGAAGCGGCCCAGGGCACCCTCCAGGCGATCTACGAGTACCAGTCCGCCGTCTGCCGGCTCACGGACATGGAGTGCGCCAACGCCTCGCTCTACGACGGCGGCACGGCGCTTTTTGAGGCGGCCGTCATGGCCTGCCGCGCCACGGGGCGCGGCGCGGTAAGGGTGCACCCCTCCGTGAACCCCGTCTGGCGGCGCATTCTTCTCACGCACACCGCCAATCTGGACGTGGAGATCGCCGACGGCGCTGACCCGGAGGGCGCCGCCTGCGTCATCGTGCAGAATCCCGCTTTCCGGGGCGATCTGGCGGACTTCTCGGAGCTTGCCGCCGCCTGCCACGCGGCGGGCGCGCTGCTTGTGGCGGCCTTCAACCCCGTGTCCCTGGGGCTGCTGAAGTCGCCGGGCGCCATGGGCGCGGACATCGCCGTGGCCGAGGGGCAGGGGCTCGGACTGCCCCTGGGCTTCGGCGGCCCCTATCTCGGCGTGCTTGCCGCGCGCAAGGCCCTCATCCGAAAGATGCCCGGCCGCATTGCGGCGGCGACGGTGGACACGGAGGGAAGGCGGGGGTTTGTGCTGACCCTCCAGGCGCGGGAGCAGCACATCCGGCGGGAGAAGGCAAACTCGAACATCTGCTCGAACCAGGCGCTCTGCGCCCTGCGCGCGCTCATCTACCTCTGTCTTGCCGGGCCGGAGGGCCTGCGCGGGGTGGCGGAGGCCTGCAACGCCAAGGCGGAATACCTAAAGGCGCGGTTGGCGGCGCGGTTCCCCGTGGCGAACCCCGGGCCGACCTTCAACGAGTTTGCGGTGCGTCTGCCGATCCCGGCGGAGCGCGCCGCCGCCGGCATGCTTGAACGGGGATTCCTCGCCGGGCTTCCCCTGGCCGCCGTGGGCGCCGGGGACGAAAACGAACTGCTGGTTGCCGTGACGGAGACGCGGACGCGGTCGGAGATGGACGCGTTTGCCGCCGCGCTCGAGGAGGTGTGTCATGCAGTTGATCTTTGAGAAAAGCCGCCCCGGCCGCCGCGCCCTGGCCCTGGATCCGCTGGACGTTCCCCCGGTGGAACTCCCCGCCGCCTTCCGGAGGGAAGCGCCGCCCGCGCTCCCGGAGGTTGGCGAGTTTGACGTGGTGCGCCACTTCACCCACCTGTCCCGCCGCAACTTCGGGCTGGACAGTCATTTCTATCCCCTCGGCTCCTGCACCATGAAATACAATCCCAAGGTCGCGGAGACGGTTGCCGCGCATCCGGGGTTCGCCTCCCTACACCCGCACCTGTCCACCACGCCGGCCTATTGGGACGCGTGCCAGGGCGCGCTGGAACTGGTCCACACCGTGGAGGGCATCCTGGCGCAGGTGGGCGGCATGGAGGCCGCCTGCCTCCAGCCCATGGCCGGGGCGCACGGCGAACTCGCGGGGACCCTGCTCATCGCCGCCTACCACCGCGACCGGGGCAACGCGCACAAGCGGGTAGTGCTGGTGCCCGACTCCGCCCACGGCACCAACCCGGCCAGCGCCGCCATGGCGGGTTTCGATGTGGTCCAGATTCCCTCCACCCCCGAGGGGCTGGCCGATCTGGACCGCTTCCGGGAAGCCATGAACGACAACGTGGCGGCGGTCATGCTGACCTGCCCGAACACCCACGGGCTCTTCGAGCCGCAGGTGGCCGAGATCGCGGAAATGGCCCACGCCGTGGACGCCCTCATGTACTACGACGGCGCGAACCTCAACGCCATCGTGGGCAAGTGCCGTCCCGGCGACTTGGGGTTTGACGTGATGCACTTCAACCTCCACAAGACCTTCGCCACCCCCCACGGCATGGGCGGGCCGGGCTCCGGCGCCATCGCCGTGGGGGACCGGCTCCTGCCGTACCTGCCGGGGCCGCGGGTGGAAAGGGCGGGGGAGGGCTTTGTCCTCCGCGAGCCGCCGAAATCCATCGGGCGCATGGCCCCGTTCTTCGGCAATTTCCTCATCGCCGTGCGCGCCTACGCGTTTCTCCGGCACTATGGGGGTGACGGGCTGGCGGCGGTGGCCGAGAACGCCGTGCTGAACGCGAACTACATTCTCGCGCGCCTGCGGGGGGCCTACCGGCCCGCGTTCGAGGGGACCTGCATGCACGAGTGCGTCTTCACCGCGGCGGCGCAGGCGGAGAAGGGCGCGCGCGCCCTGGACATCGCCAAGGCCCTTCTGGACCGGGGGTATCACGCCCCGACAGTCTACTTCCCCCTCACGGTCAAAGAGTGCGTGATGATTGAGCCCACGGAGACGGAGTCAAAGGAGACACTCGACGCCTTCTGCGACGACATGCTGGAGATCGCGCGGCTGGCCGACACGTCGCCCGAGGCGCTGAAGGCCGCGCCGGGAAGCCTTCCCGTGACGCGGCTGGACGAGGTGAAGGCCGCCAAGGACCTCAACTGTGCCAGCCTGCCGTGACCGGGATGCCGGGACGCTGACGGTGCGCCCGCGCCTGATTGACGCGCCGGGACTCGGACCCCGAGAGCACCTGGCGCTGGATGAGGCCGTGCTGGACGCCGTGGAGCACGGTGCAGCGCCCTCCACCCTGCGGCTGTGGGAGGCGGACGTCCCCTTCGTCGTGCTGGGTTCCGCGCAAAAAGCCGAGCGGGAGGTCCGCTTGGATGCCTGCGCGGAGGACGGAGTGCCCGTCCTGCGGCGCTGCACCGCCGGGGGCTGCGTGCTTCAGGGGCCGGGAAGCCTCAATTTCAGCTTGGTGGTGCGCTACGACGACTGGCCGGGCACCCGGGACCTTCGGGGATCCTACTGCCTGATCCTGTCGTGCATCACCGGTGGCCTGAAGCGTCTTGGGCTGGCGGCCTCGCAGGAGGGGGTGTGTGACCTGGCCGTGGGCGGCCTCAAGGTCTCCGGAAACGCCCAGCGCCGCCGCAAACACGCCTTTCTCCATCACGGCACGCTACTCCACCGGCCCGACCACGCGGGCATGGCGCGGTATCTGGCGGAACCGTCCGACCGCCCGGAATACCGCGGCGCGCGCAGCCACGCCGAGTTTGTCGGGGGCATCCAGGCCGCCCCGGCAGTCCTCCGCGGGATGCTGGCCGGGGTGTTTGGCGCGGAACCGCCCGCCGCGACTCCGGCGGCCCATGAACGGGAGGAAATGCACCGTCTGGTGCGGGAAAAATACGCGCTGGACGCCTGGAATCTCCGGCTGTGAGCGCGAAACGTTGGCCGGTTCCTCTGGTATACTGAACAGGGAGCACAACGGCCCCCGGCGGGCGAAGGGATCGGCATGGCAGGACGGTTTGCATGGGTGACGCTGGCGGGGGCGGCCGCTTTGCTTGCGGGATGCGGCTGGGGACGTCCGGAGCCTGGATTCACCTTTTCCCCGGAAAGCGGCACCGCGCCGCTGTCGGTGCAGTTCACCAACACCTCCACCGGGGGCGGGCCTTTCGCCGTCGCCTGGTCTTGGGACTTCGGCGACAGCTCGCCGGCGGAAACCGCCAAGAATCCTGTTCATGTATACGCTGTGGCGGGTGATTTCCCCGTCACCCTGACCATGAAGTCCTGGTGCGGGGAACGGTCCGTTGTCGGCGGGCCGGTCGTGGTGACGACGGTTCCGGGCCCCGTCCCGGTGTTCACTGTGGACTTTTCCGCATCTCCCACGGTCGGGGCGGCTCCCCTGACCACCCGGTTTACCAATGAGACCACCTTTTCGGCAAAATGTGACGCCGTCTGGTCCTGGGATTTTGGGGACGGGTCCGCGCCCTCCGCGGAGATGTCGCCAGATCACGTCTACACCGTCCCCGGCTCCTATACGGTCCGACTTACCGCCCTCGCGGGGTCGGTGGAGCGGACGAAGGAAAAGGCGGGGTATGTGGTGGTGACCGAAACACCGGACCCCGGCGCGGGGCCCGTGCTGGAACGGACGGTGACCCCCGCCGCCTATACGCCCGGCGCGGCCGTGACGGTCACGCTGCGGATTCTTTACACGGGCACCGGGGAAATCACGGCGCTGGGCATTCAGGAGACCCTGCCCGACGGCTGGACGTATGCCGGCTTCTCCGGGGGGGGCACGCCGCCCGTGTCGCCGCAGATAGGGGACGGCGGCACCCTGGACTTTGCCTATATCACGGTTCCCGGATTCCCCGCGGCGTTCTCCTATCTTGCCCTGCCCCCGGTCTCGGCTTCCGGCACGGCCCTCTTCAGCGGGCAGGTGCTCTATCGAACCTCCGGCGGCGAGCAGGTCTCCCAGCCGTGTGTGACCGAGACATTGCCTGCGGGAGGTGGCGAAGGGGAGGGCGAAGGAGAGGGCGAGGGTGAAGGGGAAGGGGAACCGGCCCTGACTCAGGTCCCCGATCTTCTGGATCGTCCCGTGGAGGAGGTGGCGGGGCTTCTGGCCGACAGCGGGCTTGTGCAGGGGGGAATCTCCGCGGTGTGGTCGGAGACTGTGGACATCGGACGCGTCGTGGCGCAGGACCCTGCGGCGGGGGCGATGGTGCCGGTGGGCTCTGCGGTCACGGTGAGCCTCTCGGAATATGCGCAAGCAACGCTGCTTCACCTGTCGCGATCCAGTGATGCGACTGCGGGATATGTGCAGGGCGGACAGGCAAGCGTCACGGTGACGCTGGACCGCACGGGGGCCAAACCTGTAAGCCAGCTGGATCTTTCGGAGACCCTGCCCGCCGGATGGACCTATGCCGGATGGTTGGACGGGGAGCCGCCCGACAGCGCCCCCCTGCCGGGGGACACCGCCTCCCTCGCCTTTTCCTGGGAGGCCCCGCAGACGTTCCCCCTGACCTTTTCCTACCTCCTGAACGTGCCCGCCGACGCGGCCGGAACCGCGCAACTGTCCGGAAAGGCGCTCTATGAGGCGGGCAACGGGATGCTGGAGTCAAACACCGAAACCACGCTCCTTTTTCCGCCGGGCACCGGCGGGCTGGTGCTGGACCGGAGCATCGGCGGCCAGGGCGTGTGGCGGCAGGGAGAGCCCGTGGAGGTCACCCTGAACATTTCCGCCGTGGGCGGGTTCACAGGGACGGTCACGGCGTTTGGACTCGAGGAGGAACTTCCCGCCGGGTGGGCTTTTGGCGGTATGGTCTCCGCGCCCACCGTGCCAACAGGCGCCGGGGTTCCGGAAGGCACCTCGACCCTTGGCATCCTTTGGATTACCCCGCCCCCCCTTCCGGTCACGGTGGTCTACCGCCTGGTTCCCGGTGGCGACAGTCCCGTGGCCTGCTTGCGGGGGGATGCCATCTATCGCGTTGGGAGCGGCGGTGAGCGACGTAGCAACACGGAGGTGAGCTGCCTTTCCGAGGGGCTTGCGCCGTAATCTATGCTTCGGGAGCGGGCCCGTCGCAGGAGCCGGGAGGGGCGCCGCGCAGGGGCGTGCCCCGACGCTGCGCCTCGGAAGTGACCCCGATGACCATGTCCATGGTCCCGTCCGCGCTCAGGCCGTAGTTCATCCCGCCGACGGGGAGCGCGTCCACGTCCGCGCGCAGGGAGCGGCCCCGGTCGGTCAGGTAATGCACCCCTTGGTTCCCTGATCCGGCCAGCGGATGGGCCTGTGGAACGTCTCTGCGGAAGGGGCCGTCCACGAGGATGTCCGTCATGCTCAGGAGCCGCGCCGCGTACGGGCGTGCGGCCAGTTCCCCGAGCGTGTAGCCGGTGTACAGCAGGGAGTTCCATTCGGGCCGCGCCGTGAGAAGCCTTTCGAGAAGTTCGGCGAGGGCTTCCGCCTGGTCGAAGGGCTCCCCGCCCGACACCGTCACCCCCGCCAGGGGCGCCTCAATCTTCAGAAGACGCTCCGCCAATACGGGGACGGGCACCTCGCGGCCCGCGTCGGCGGGCTGCATCTCCGGGCTGATGCAGCCGGGACATCCGCGCGCGCACCCGGCCACCCACAACACCGCGCGGTTTCCCGGCCCCAGGGCGGTCACGGGAAAGGACAGGGCGAAGAGCCTCAGGGAAGTCATGGGTTCTCCACCCGCACCATCAGTTCCACCCGTGTGCCCGTGTCCTCGCCGTGGACGACAAGGTCCAGCACGCGCACCCGTTTTCCGCTCTCCACATTGTTGTCGAAAAGGTAGCGGCTCAGGGGGTTGATCAGGGTGGCGTCCACGGCGTTCCGGATGCCGCGTCCGCCATGGTGAAGCTGTTTCCGCGCGAGGGCCACCAGCTTCTCCCGTGCCGGGGGGTCGAGAACCAGGGAGGTCTTGCGCGTCTCGCGCGTCGCCTTGTCGAGCTTCGACAGGAGCAGGTCCACGATCTGCTCGTCCAGGGGCGGCTTGATGAAGTCAAAGACGACAAAGTTGTCGCCGAAGCGGTTGAGAATCTCCGGACGGCCCAGGGTGAAGTTGAAATGGTCCCGGATGGCGTCCAGCACAACCCCGCGCATTTGCGGATAGGGCATTTCCGGAGTGACAAGGACCTTCGACCCCGTCTCCTCGGTGCGCGCGACGGTGCCGAGGTTGCTGGTGAAGATGATGATGCACTCGGAGAAGTAGACCGTGTCCCCCTTGCTGTCGGTGATCCGCCCGTCGTCGAGGATCTGCAGGAACTTGTCGAAGATGCTCGGGTGGGCCTTCTCGATCTCGTCGAAAAGCAGGACGGAGAAAGGGTTCTTCTTGACGGCGTTGGTGAGCTGTCCGCCCTCCTCGTAGCCGATGTAGCCGGGGGGCGCGCCGAGGAGCCGCTGGTCCGCCTGCTGCACGGAATACTCGCTCATGTCGAAGCGGATCAGGCGCTCCTCGCGCCCGAAGAGCAGCTCGGCGAGCGCCTTCGCCATCTCTGTCTTGCCGACGCCCGTCGGCCCGGCGAAGAAGAGCACGCCGCGCGGGCGGTTGGTGCGCTTGGTGTCGCCCGCGGCGATGCCGATCTTGGCGCGCTTCACGATGTCCAGCACCCGGGCGACGGCGGCCTCCTGCCCCTTGATGCGCCCGCGCACGAAGGCCTCCGCGTTGCTCAGGCGCTTGGGGTCCATCTGGTCCCACTCGCTTACCGTGACGCCGTATTTGTACATCTCGGAGATCCGCCGGACGTTGGAGACGCCGGTGGTCTCGTCCACCACGGGGATGCGCTCCCGCATGGAGAGGCTGAGCAGGCTGCGCATCTCGTAGTTCGAGAGGCCTTCGGTGAAATCCACGAAGTCCGACACCACGGAAGCCGGGGCGGCGGCGGCGCCGTCGCGCGGCGCGCCGTAGAAATACCGGTAATAGCGCGAGACAAAGCGGGCGCGCTCGTCCCGGTCCGGGGGCTCCACATGGATGGACCGCGCGCGCGGGTTGTTGAGGTAGAGGAACGCGGGCAGGTCGTTCAGCTTCTCGCAGATGAGGATGAGCAGGTTGTTCCACCGGCCTTTTTCGCGCACCACCTCGCGCGAGGCGAGGCTCGCCTTGAGCATGCGCGTGAGCAGCATGCGCTCGTCGCGCGGCATGCGGTCCGGGGTGGAGGTGAGGCGGGACGCGAAGTCCACGATGAACGCGCAGGGGACCCGCGGGTTCTGCAGCGCGATGCCGATGCGGTGGATGACCGTGTCCCAGTCCACCGGACGGGGCCGCACGCCCCGCACGCGGTCCGCCATGCGTGCCGCGGCCCCCTTCTGCTCCGGTGTGCCCAGGGAGCGGCCCGCCTCCATCTGCGGGTGATGGTCGGTCTGGTCCGCCGGATCCGCGCACGCCTCCGTGCCGCGCAGGACCTTGTCGAAGAGGGTCTCCATTTCGGGGGTGACGAAGGACAGCTCCTCCAGCGGGTCGGCCCAGCCCACGATCTCATAGTCCAGCCCCATGAGCCACCGCCGCAGGAAGCCCGGCAGGTCGCTTTCCGTCCACCGGGGCTCCCCGTCCCCCTCTCCCAGCACGGGAAAGGAGACCAGGTCGTAGGTGTTCCCGTAAAGGAAGAGGACGTTCTTGATGCTGCTGAAGCGGGCCAGTTCACGCAGCCAGCGCTGGGATTCCTCGTTGATGACGATCATGCGGCGGTGCTCCCCGGTTGTCGGCACACCCCAGCATTCTATCCCCGCAGGGCGCTGTTTTCAAAACGGCCCGAAAAGGTCAGCCGTCCCCCGGCCACTCCCCTGAATAGGCCTCCGTCGCCGGCCCCTCCTGGTAGACGCACCCGTCCCCGGCCCACTCGATGCCCAGGACGCCGTAGACCAGATGGACGTTTACCCGCCGGTTCACCCGGTCCGTGATCATCGCGGCGAGGGCGGAGCCGCAGGAGCCGCTGCCGCTGGCCATGGTAATGCCGCTGCCGCGCTCCCAGATGCGCATGACCATGTTGTCGCGGTCGAGGACGTTCACAAACTCCACGTTGGTCCGCTTGGGGAAAGCGGGGTGATTCTCGATGCGCGGGCCGACATCCGCCAGATTCACCGCCTTTGCGTCGTCCACAAACACCACCGCGTGGGGGTTGCCGATGTTGGCGCAGGTGACGCGGAAGACCCGGCCGTCGTCCACGGTCAGCGGCTCCTCGCGCACCTCGCCCGCCGGGCCGGTCATGGGGATTTCGGCGCGCTCAAAGCGGGGACGGCCCATGTTGGAGCGCACGGACAGCACCTTGCCGTTCTCCACGGTTAGGGTCACCCGGTTGGGCCCCGCCAGGGTCTCGATGGTGAACCCGGTGTCGCGGGTCATGCCGCGCTCGTAAACGTACTTGGCGAAACAGCGGATGCCGTTGCCGCAGGTCTCCGCCTCGCTGCCGTCGGCGTTGAAGATGCGCATCCTGAAGGGGTGGGCATCGCCGGGAAGCACGAGAATGATGCCGTCGGAGCCCGCGCCGAGATGGCGGTGGCTCATGGCGCGGGAGAGCGCCGCCGGGTCCGCCACGGGGTGCCTTGCCGCGTCAATGAACAGGTAGTCGTTGCCAAGACCATGCAGTTTTGTGAAGGGAATACCCATGACATGCTTCCTCAGGAGTTCTTGCCCAATTCTACCGCGGCCCGCACGAACAGGTCCATGAGCTGGTCGTAGGAAATGCCGGACGCCGCGGCGGCCTGCGGGAACAGGGAGGTTTCCGTCAGTCCGGGAACGGTGTTGACCTCCAGCCAGACGGGCCCTTCGGGGCCGAGGATGAAGTCGCTCCGGCTCCATATGCGGCAGCCGAGGGTCTCATGCGCCAGCACCGCCGCGGCGCGCACCGTTTCGGCGGTGGATTCCGGCAGGGGCGCGGGGGTGATCTCCTCGCTGGCCCCCGGCGTGTACTTGGCCTCGTAGTCGAAAAACGCGGACGTCTTTGGACGGATCTCCGTGATGGGGAGGGCGCGGGGCCGCGCGCCGGGTTCGACATCCAGCACGGCGCAGGTGAGCTCGGTGCCCGCGACAAAGGCCTCGGCCAGAAGCCGCCCCTCAACGGAGAGGATATTCTCGATGTCCTCGGCCAGGGTTTCCCCGGCGCGGCACACGGCCATGCCGCAGCTGGACCCCTGGTTGGGGGCCTTGAGCACGCACGGCAGGCCGATTTCCGCACGCACGCGGGCGGCAACGTCCTCGGGGCAGGCGCGCCATTCGGCCGCCGTAACCACAACCTGCCGGGCCACGCGCACCCCTGCCGCGCCGGCCACGGCCTTCGCGCGGATCTTGTCCATGCACAGGCCGCTGGCCGCGCTGCCGCTGGTGGTGTAGGGAAGGCCGAGCAGGTCGAGCAGTCCCTGAATCCGGCCGTCCTCGCCCGCGCCCCCGTGCAGGGCGATGAAGACGCAGTCGGGGCGGTCCTCCGCCAGCCGGGAAACGGCGCGGTGCAGGGGAAGGGGCGCGGAGTCGCCGAACGCCCAGCCGCCGGCGGTGTCAATGGTCACCGGCAGCACGTCGTGGCCCATGCGCCGGAGCGCCGCCGCCGCCCCCGCGCCGGAGCGCAGGGAAACCTCGTGTTCCAGACTTTCTCCGCCCATCAGGACGGCCACCCGAAAATGCGTGCTTTCCATCGTCTTCAAACCGGTCGTGCCCTTGGCGGGGGCAGGGGAGGGTTGGTGCAACGCGGGGGCGGGACGCCGTCGAGACGCCCCCGCACCGCCTCTATTGTAGTGCATGGGAGGATGGATACGGCAAGTGCCGGGAAAGTTCCCCGGGAACCGGCTACGCGCGGGGCGGCGCCGCGGGCTCCTCGTGGGTGAGGCAGTGCACGGTGCCGAGGCCCCACACCAGGTCCACCGCATGGATCCCGACCACCTCCCGCCCGGGGAAGCACTCGGCGAGGATGCCGAGCGCCTTCCGGTCGTTGGCGTCGTTGAACGTGGGCACGAGCACCTTGGCGTTGGTGATCAGGAAGTTGGCGTAACTGGCGGGCAGGCGCATGCCGTCAAACACCACCGGCGCGGGCATGGGAAGCTCCACGACCTCCAGCGCGCGCCCATCCCCCAGCCGCACGCCTTGGAGGCGTTCGCGGTTTTCCTCCAGCGGCGCATGGTTGGCGTCGCCGCCGCTCGGCTCGCGGCAGAGAACGACGGTGCGCGGGTTCACAAAACGGCAGATGTCGTCCACATGGCCGTGGGTGTCGTCCCCCGCAATCCCCTTTCCCAGCCAGATTACCTGGGATATGCCCAGCCATTCCGCGAAGAGCGCCTCGTAGTCCTGCCGGGAAAACCCCGGATTGCGGCGCTGCGTGACGGGGTCCAGCAGGCACTCCTCGGTGACGAGAAGAGCGCCCGCGCCGTTCGGATCAAGCGCCCCCCCCTCCATGAAGACCGCCTTCCCGTTCCATCGCGCCCCCACAAGCCGATGACCGCGCTTGCGCGCCATGAAGGGCGGCCATTGCGCGTCCAGCCGGTGGTTGTCGTATTTGGCCCAGCCGTTGAAGGAAAACCGGACGGCGGCGGATTCGCCGCCGGGTCCGTGCACCCACAGGGGGGAAATGTCGCGCATCCAGCCCCGGTCGAGGGGAAAGA
>ERZ795031.4878-NODE-4878-length-11010-cov-6.083524_pt1 | contig 11010 bp, 10 predicted proteins | sample MGYA00375123_ERZ795031 | MGnify/ENA primary metagenome ERZ795031 (study PRJEB30166, sample SAMN05720159) | activated sludge metagenome | isolation source: anaerobic digester from wastewater treatment plant | place: USA | collected 2015-04-21 ... | reverse complement strand
GCCCGCGCCGGACCAGCAGCACCACATCTCGGACCCGGCTTTCGGCGAGGGCGTCGAGGGCGTGTCCGGCGATGTCCGTGGCCGCGAGGGCCTCCGGGGGCAGGCAGAGGATGCGGGCGACGTCGAGGGCGACATTCCCCGCGCCGACGATGACCGCCGTCTCCTTCGAGAGGTCGAACCGGGCGTCGCGGAAGTCCGGGTGGGCGTTGTACCAGCCGACGAACTCCGTGGCCGTGTGGCTGCCGGGGAGGTCCTCGCCGGGGATGCCCATGCGCTGGTCCGCCTCCGCGCCGTAGGCGAGGATGACGGCGTCGTGGAACCGCCGCAGCTCCTCCAGCGACAGGTCGCGCCCGATCTCCACGTTGCCAAAGAACGCGAAGCGCGGATGGGCCGCCGTGCGCTCGAAGACCTTCGTGACCGTGCGGATTTTCGGGTGGTCCGGGGCCACGCCGCCGCGCACCAGCCCGAAGGGCACGGGCAGGCGCTCAAAGAGGTTCACCTCGCACACGACCAGCGACTTCAGCAGGTGGTCGGCGGCGAAAAAGCCGCTCGGGCCGCTGCCGACCACGGCCACGCGCAGGGGGCGTTCCTGTGTTCCGAGAATGCTCATCCAACCAGTCCAACGGGGGTTGTTCACGCGCCGGAGGCGCGGCGGGCGCAGTGTAGCAGAAACACCGCCGGGGTGTCATTCCCTTTCCGGCGAGGACCGTCATTGCGAAGGAGCGCCAGCGACTGAAGCAATCTCTTGTCGGCAGCGCGTCGGCGGAAGGCTTGGCGGGAACGAGATGGCCGCGCTTCGCTCGCCATGACGGGGTGACCGGGGCCGTGGCGGGCACGAGATGGCCGCGCTTCGCTCGCCATGACGGGGTGGCCGAAATCGTAGACGCGGCATCTTGCCGCGTTCTTCGGGTCAACCAACGGCCCCAAGAACGCGGCAGGATGCCGCGTTTACCTTGAAGGCGAGATCGCCGCCGAACTATCACTCCCTTTCCGGAACGAACGACACCTTTGCGCCCGCACCTAGGCCCAGGAGGTGCGCGGCGCTGCCGTCGCGCAGGGCGACCTCCAGGCGGCCCGTGCTGCCGGTGACGGCAACCAGCCCGCCGGGGTCGGCATCGCCGTAGGTGCGGCGGACGGGGATGCGGACGGGGTCGCCGGGAAGCTCCACGACCACGGTCCCCCGAACCTGCTCCCCGCCGGGGAGGTTCGTGACGGCGTTGCCGAATCGGTCCACATGCAGGACCTCGCCGGACATTCTTCCGGATGCATCCTTCGCGGGTTCGGGGAGGTAGAGCCGCAGGGGGCGCTCCTCCGCAGGCGGGCCGAGGCTTTCCAGGGGGTTGCCCAGGGCGAGCCACGCGGCGGCGGGGGCGAACACGTCGCGCCCGTGGAAGGTGGCCCCGCGGCGCTCCGTGAACAGCGGACACCGCTCAATGACATGCACCGCCTCCGGCGGCGTCCGCCGGAAGAACAGCGAGCACAGGCCGTTGTCGGGGAAAACCAGCGTGTGCCCGCCCGCGCGGGCGGCCAGGGGGCGGCGCGCCGTGCCCACGCCGGGGTCCACCACGGCGACATGCACCGCGCCCGCCGGAAACTCCGGCAGGGCCGCGTCGAGGAACAGGGCGGCCTCCACGAGGTTCTGCGGGGCGATCTCGTGGGTCAGGTCCACCACCGCCACACCGGGGCAGCCCCGGAGCAGCACGCCCCTCATCGCGGCGACATAGGGGTCGCGCGTGCCGAAATCCGTCGTGAGGGTGACCAGCGCGGGAGCCATGCCTCCCCCCTACTCCGCCATGCCCGACTTGACCGCCTCCACGGGCCGCCCGATCCGCTCGTCCAGATGCACCTGCGGCAGCGACGACGTCTCCGAGACGATCTCGCGGGTGCCGTCGGGCAGCAGGAGGAACGTGTCCTCGGACTTGACGCCGGCGCCGGAGGGGTTCCAGGCGAAGGCCGACCCGAAGGGGAGGTCGATGCCGAAATGCTTCTTGAGTTTCGCGGGCCAGAACGTGTCCAGCACGGGGAAGGGACAGTCTGGCACGGCCTTGCAGGTGCGGCCCGCGTAGCCCGTCGCGCCGCCCTGGTGGTGGTTGTGCCACTCGTTCTCGGGGAAGCCCATGCGGACATAGGCGTCGCGCAGCACGTCGAACACCTCGCCGAGCGTGCGGCCCGGCACGGTGGCCTCCTGCACGAGCGCGTCCACGGCGCAGATGCGGTCATAGGCGTCCGTGATCCCCGGGGGGAGGTCGCCGACGCGTTTGAAGCGGGTCAGGGAGACCACCAGCCCCTCGCGGAGGAAGCAGCCGACGACCATGACATAGCCGCGCACGCGGACCTCGTCGAGCCCCGTGCCGACGAGGGGGCCGACGGTGGGCAGCGGGTGGCGGTATTTGGCGATGCGGCCGTCCGCGGCGACCAGCGCCACGGGCACCTGGCACCGGCGCGCGGCGCCCTCATGCATGAGGACGGCGGCGATGTCCGCCTCGGCCATCCCCTCCTCAATGGCGTCGAGGGTGGCCGTCATGGCCTCCGCCGCCAGCGTGCCGAGCACGCGGTACTTGCCCAGCTCCTCCTCCGTGAGCAGGGCGCGCAGCACGGCGAGGTCGCCGTGGACGTTCCCGCCGAGGGAGCCGTCGTCGGAGACGCTCTTCCCCGGAAAGCGCGCCGCCGCGGCCTGCGCCGGGGTCGAGTCGAACCAGAGATAGTCCACGGACCCGCAGCCCAGCGCCCCCAGCTCCTCATCAAGGGCACGGGGTTTCTCGATAGTGTCACCGACGAAGCAGGCCGTCCCCTCGCGGGGGACAAAGAGGGCGTTCGCGCCCAGATCGCCGTGGGTCCAGATGAAATTGCGGCGGCCACCGGTGGCCATGGCGAAGTTGTCGGGGCGCGACAGCAGCACGCCGTCGAGCCCCTTCTCCCGCAGCCAGGTCTGCACGAGGGCCTGCCGGACGCCGAAAAGCTCCTGATCGTTCACGGGGTCAGTCTCCTGTGGGCCGGGCGCCGAGGGTTCCGACCCGGCGCAGGAAGTCCGCGTACACGCCCACGCCGCGCATGAGCGTGGGCAGGTGCTGCCGCTCGTTGGGTCCGTGGATGCCGTCGTCCGGCAGGGCGAAGCCGAGCATGATCGAGTCGACGCCGAGCTTCTGCTGGAAGAAGGCGACCACGGGCACGCTGCCGCCCTCGCGCTTGAAAAGGGGGCTCTTCCCGAAGGCGGCCTCCAGGGCGTCCGCGGCCGCGCGCATGAAGGGCGACTTGCGGTTCATCACCGCGCCCGGCCCGAGGGAATGGCACTTCAGGTCCCAGAACACGTCCCCGGGGAGCGTGGTTTCCAGGAATTCCCGGAGCAGGTCCTCCATGTCCTCCGGCCGCTGGTCGGGCACGAGGCGCATGGAGAGTTTCGCCGACGCCCGGGCGGGCAGGACGGTCTTCGCGCCCTGGCCGGTGAATCCGCCCCAGACGCCGTTGACCTCCAGCGTGGGGCGCGCGCCCACGCGCTCCATGGTGGTGTAGCTCTTCTCGCCCTGGAGCGCCGCCGCGCCGGTCATGGCCAGCCAGTCCCTCTTCGAGAAGGGCGTCTCGCCGATGAGCGCGCGCTCCTCGGCGTCCAGGGGGCGCACCCGGTCATAGAAGCGCGGCAGGGTGACGCGGCCGTCGGCGTCGTGCATGGCGGCGAGGGCCTCCGCGAGCGCGTGGATGGGGTTGCGCACCGAGCCGCCGAAGAGGCCGCTGTGCAGGTCGTGGCCCAGGGTGCGGACCTCCAGCTCGAAATAGGCGAGGCCCCGCAGGGCGTACACGATGGACGGCGTGTCCGGCGCGTGGACCCCCGCGTCGCAGTTCAGGACCACGTCGCAGGCGAGCGCGTCCCTGTTCGCGTCCATGAACTCGGGCAGGTGCTGCGAGCCGATCTCCTCGGCCCCCTCCAGCAGGAATTTCAGGTTGACCGGGTAGGCCTCCCCGGCGTCGCGGAGGGCCTCCAGCCCCTTGAGCAGGGCGAAGAGCTGGCCCTTCATGTCCGACGCGCCGCGGGCGTAGATGAAGTCGCCGCGCACGTCGCCGTCAAAGGGGCCGCTGGCCCACTCGTTCAGCGGGTCCACGGGCTGCACGTCGTAGTGCCCGTACACCAGCACCGTCGGCCGGTCCCCGGCTTTCAGCCAGTCGGCGCGCACGATGGGGTGCAGGGGCGTCTCGTGCAGGGTGACGGCGTCCATCCCCAGCCCGCGCAGGCGCGCGCACAGCCACTCCGCCGTGCGGCGCACGTCGCCCGCGTGCTCGGGCAGCGTGGACACGCTGGGAATCGCCAGAAACTCCCGCAGTTCCGCCAGAACCTTCGGGGGGCACGCGCCCCCGGCTCCGCTCTCGCTCATGGATCCGCCTTTCCTTCGCGGTGAAAAAACGCGGGGCGGCAAGTGACGCGCACCTGCCGCCCCGGAAAACTCCTGTGGGGGCTGGGAATTACAGGCCCGCGGCGTCCAGGCCGACCACCATCCAGGTGCCGCCCTCGTTCGCCACCGTCAGCTCCAGGGTGACGGAACCCGCGACGGTGTTCACGTCAATCGGGTACACCGTGGCCTTGTCGCCTTCCAGCTTGATCTCCATGTCCGTGGTGAGGATCTCGGCGCCCTCGAGGTAGCCCATGTCCTTGGCGTCGTTCAGGAAGGCCTGCGCGCCCGCCTTGTCTTTCCAGTCATAGTGCTCGAAGTTGGGGGAGAAGAAGGTCATGACCTTGTCAATGTCCTGCGCCTCCATGGCGACCTTCCACGCCGCGATCTGCTCCTTGATCGCGTCCTCGGGGCTCTTCTTCGCCGTCGTGGCGCAGCCCGTGATCACTGCCGCGAGCACGCACAACGCAACCGACATCACCGCAAGCTTCTTCATTTACCCGTCTCCTTGTGTTAGGGGTTCAGCCCACATGCCCGTCCGTGGCACGAAGTGCAAATATAGCCCACAGACCGCCCCCGCTGCAAGCGGAGGGAACAGGCTTGATCGCCGGATAAGACGGCGTGGGAGCCGTAGCCGGGGCGAGCAAGAGATTGCTTCAGGCGCTCCGCGCCTTCGCAACGACGGGGAAATGCCCGTCATGGCGAGCCCCTGACCGCCGTGGGCGGGAATGCTGCCCATGAATCGAGAGCTGCGGGAGGGCCGGAAACGTAGACGCGCCATCTTGGCGCGTTCTTTGGGCCAACGAAAAGCCCCAAGAACGCGCCAAGATGGCGCGTCTACTTTGAGGGCGGTCTTGCCGACTTACTTCATTAGCAGTGAAGCGAAGAACCCCAGCCCCTAAACCCTACCTCGCCGTCTTCACCGCCTGGACGAGGGACGCCGCGAAGGCTTCCACACGGGGGACCAGCTCCGGGGTGTCGCCGGTCTGGCTGATGAGGCGGACAATGGCGGAGCCGACCACGACGGCGTCGCCGTGCAGGGCGACGGTGCGGGCCTGTTCGGGGGTGGAGATGCCGAAGCCGACGGCGACGGGCTTGCCGACGTGCCGCCGGACGCGTTCGACGGCCTCGCCGAGGGTGTCGGCGAGGGAGGCGCTTTCGCCGGTGACGCCGAGGCGGGACACGTAGTAGACGAAGCCGGTGCTCTTCTCCCCGATGAAGGCCATGCGCTCCGGGGGCGTGGTGGGGGCCACGAGGAAGACCGTGCAGAGTCCGGCCGCGTCGAGGCACTGCTTGTACTCGTCGCAGTCGTCGGGGGGCAGGTCCACGCAGAGCACGCCGTCGGCGCCGGCCTCCGCCGCATCCCGGGCGAAGTCCGCAATCCCGTAATGGAGGATGGGGTTGTAGTAGGAGAACAGGAGGATGGGCACCTGGGAGCGCGTGCGGACGCGCCGGACGAGGTCGAGCACGCCGCGCAGGGAGACGCCGTTTGCCAGCGCGCGCAGGTAGGCCTCCTGGATGACCGCGCCGTCGCCGACGGGGTCGGAGAAGGGCACGCCCAACTCGATGACGTCGGCCCCGGCGCGCTCCAGGGCGAGGAGGATCTCCTCCGTCGCCGCGGGGGACGGGTCGCCGCAGGTGATGAAGGGGACAAAGGCGGGCGTGCCCGCGCTCCGCAGGGCGGAGAAACGCTCTTCAATGCGGTTCATGTCAGAAGCTCTCCCCCGGCAGGATGAACGAGGCCGCGTGCTGCGCGTCCTTGTCGCCCCGGCCGGACAGGTTGACGATGATCAGGGCGTCGCCGGGCATGCCGGGGGCGCGCTTGGCCAGTTCCGCGAGGGCGTGGGCGCTCTCCAGCGCGGGGATGATGCCCTCGAGGCGGGAACACCACTGGAAGGCTTCCAGGGCCGCGTCGTCCTCGGCGCGGGTGTATTCCACGCGGCCGGTCTCGAAGAGGTGCGCGTGCTCCGGGCCGACGCTGGCGTAGTCCAGCCCGGCGGACACGCTGTGCGTGGCGCCGATCTGGCCGTTCTCGTCCTGGAGGACATAGCTGAGGGCGCCCTGGAGCATGCCGATGGAGCCGCCCGCAAACCGCGCGGCGTGCATGCCGGGGGTGAGCTCCTTCCCTCCCGCCTCCACCCCCACCATCCGCACCGCCGCGTCCTGCAGGAACGCGTGGAAGAGGCCCATGGCGTTCGAGCCGCCGCCGACGCAGGCGATGAGCAGGTCGGGCAGCCGCCCCTCGCGCTCCAGCATCTGGGCGCGGGCCTCGCGGCCGATGACGGACTGGAAGTCGCGGACGATCATGGGGAAGGGGTGCGGGCCGTGGACCGTGCCCAGCACATAGTGCGTGTGCTCCACGTTGGTCACCCAGTCGCGCATGGCCTCGTTGATGGCGTCCTTGAGGGTCTTCGAGCCGGAGTCCACGGCGACGACCTTCGCCCCGAGGAGGCGCATGCGGAAGACGTTAAGCTTCTGCCGGGCGATGTCGTCCGTGCCCATGTAGATTTCGCATTCGAGGCCGAGGCGCGCGGCGGCGGTGGCCGTGGCCACGCCGTGCTGGCCCGCGCCGGTCTCCGCGATGACGCGCGACTTGCCCATGCGCTTTGCCAGCAGGCACTGGCCCAGGGCGTTGTTGATCTTGTGGGCCCCCGTGTGGGCGAGGTCCTCGCGCTTCAGGTAGACCCGCGCGCCGCCGAACTTCTCCGTGAGCCGGTCGGCCCGGTAGAGCGGCGTGGGTCGGCCGATGAAGTCGCGGTTCCACACGGCGGCCTCGGCGGCGAAGGCCGGGTCGGCCGCGGCGGCGCGGTAGGCCTCCTCCAGCTCGCCGAGGGCGAACATGAGGGTCTCGGGGACGTACTGCCCGCCGAAGCGGCCAAACCGGCCCCGCGCGTCAGGCCAGGGATACGCCCCGGGCGTTCCGGATGAACTGTCTGATTTTGTCATGGTCTTTCCGTCCAGGGGCCGATTCCACCCCCGAGGACACGTCCACGGCCCATGGACGCGCCTGTTTCACCGCTTCTGCCACGTTTTCCGGCGCGAGCCCGCCGGCCAGAATGATCCGCCTCTCCCCCGCCGCCCGCGCCGCCAGCGACCAGTCGCCCAGCTCCCCCGTGCCGCCGCGCCCCCCGGCGGACGCCGCGTCCACGAGCAGCGCCGGGCCGGGGAACCGCAGGGCCGCCGTCATCTCCGCGGGGGTCGCGGGACGGACGGCCTTGTAGGCCCGGCCGGGGAACAGGGCGCACAGTTCCGGCGGCTCCTCGCCGTGGAGCTGCACGAAATGGGCGAACTTCAGGTATTTCGCCAGCGTTTCCGCCGTCTCGTTCACCGTCACGGCGACGGTCGTGACAAACGGCGGCAGCGCGGCGGCGATTTCGGCGGCGGTCTCCGGGGGCACATACCGGTTCCGGCGCCGCGCCTCCGGGGCGAGGACAAAGCCCACGGCGTCTGCGCCCGCGTCGCAGGCGGCGAGGGCGTCGTCGAGGGTTGTGATGCCGCAGATTTTAATCCGGATCGTCACACAGGAGCTCCCGCACCTTGCGGTGGATGTCCCCGCTGGTCAGCAGCGACTCGCCCACGAGGATGGCGTCCACGCCGCAGTCCTCCAGCATTCTCACCTCGCGGCGGTGGTAGATGCCGCTTTCGCTGACGAGGGTGTGGCCGCCGGGCACCAGCCGCTTGAGGCGCATGGTGGTCTGCACGTCCACCTCGAGGGTGTCCAGGTTGCGGTTGTTGATGCCGACGATCCGCGCGCCGGCCTCCAGCGCCCGGCCGATCTCCTCCTCCGTGTGCGTTTCGACCAGGGCCTCCATGCCGAGGCTCCGGGCCTGGGCGAGCATGTCGCGCAGGAGGGCGTCGTCCAAGATGCGCACGATCAGCAGGACGGCGTCCGCCCCGGCGGCGCGGGCCTCGTGGAGCTGGTAGGCGTCAATGATGAACTCCTTGCGCAGGCAGGGAATCGCGGCGCTGCGCCGCACCTTGGAGAGGTCCTCCAGACTGCCGCCGAAGAAAGGGCCGTCGGTGAGGATGGACAGGGCGCGCGCGCCCGACTGCTCATAGAGGGCCGCCAGTTCCACGGGGTCCACGCCGGGCAGGATGTCGCCCCGGCTCGGCGAGCGGCGCTTGATCTCGGCGATGAGGCTGATGCCGTCCCGGCGGAGGGCCTCGCGGAAGTCGCGGGGCGGCGGGGCGGACTCAATCTCCTCGTCGAGAAGGTCGAGGGGCTTCCGCGCCTTGCTTTCGGCGACTTCCAGCCGTTTTTGGGCGACAATCTTGTCAAGAATCATGGACGGGTCCTGCCTCGGAGTGGTTGGGAAAATGCGCGGGGCCAGCATACACCACGGGAACGGGCTAACGCCATCGCCCGTCGTTGGTGAACCGGATCAGGGCCTCCAGCTTGGCCAGGGCGGCCCCGCTGTCGAGGGACTCCGCCGCAAGGAGGATTCCCCGGGGAATGTCCTCCGCGATGCCCGCCGCCACCAGCCCCGGCGCGGTGTTCAGGACCACGGCGTCGCGCCGCGGCCCCCGCTCCCCCGAGAGGATGGCGCGGAGGATGGCGGCGTTTTCGGCCGGGTCGCCGCCGTGGAGGAAGGCCCGGTCGGCGCGGGCGATCCCGAAATCCTCCGGGCTGACTTCAAAGACGACCACTTTTCCGTGTTTCAGCTCCGCCACGCGGGTGGGGCCGGACAGCGATATCTCGTCCAGACCGTCCAGCCCGGACACCACAAAGGCATGGCGCACGCCGAGCCCCCGCATGACATTGGCCACGGGCTCCACATGGACGGCGTCGAAAACGCCCATCATCTGGGCGTCGGCGTCCGCGGGGTTGGTCAGCGGGCCGAGCAGGTTGAACACCGTGCGGACGCGCAGCTCCTGCCGGACCGGCGCGACGTGTTTCATGGCCCCGTGGAGGGCGCGGGCGAAGAGAAACCCCACGCCGGTCTCGTCTATGCAGGCCGCCACCGCCTCGGGCGGCAGGTTAATGGCCACCCCGAGGGCCTCCAGCACGTCCGCGCTCCCGCAGCGGCTCGACGCGCTCCGGTTGCCGTGCTTGGCCACGGCCACCCCGGCCCCGGCGGCGACAAAGGCCGCCGTGGTGGAGATGTTGAAGGTGCCGGAATGGTCGCCCCCGGTGCCGCAGGTGTCCAGCAGCGGGCGGCGGGTCGGGCTCACCTTGACAGCAAAACGCCGCATGGTCTCGGCCATGCCCGTGATTTCGTCCACCGTCTCCCCGCGCAGGCGCAGGGCGGCCAGCAGGGCGCCCATCTGGGCGTGGGTGGCGTTCCCCGACATGATGACGGTCATGACCTCGGCCGCCTCTCCGCGCGAGAGGTGGCCTCCTTGGGTCACGACAGCCAGGGCGTCCTGCATGAGCATGTGCGGGGTTCCGGGGGTTGGAAATGTGCAAGAATCTAGCAACCGGCGCCGGGTCGTGTCAATATTCCCGCGCGATTTGGCACCAGACAAGAATATCTGGTATTGTGTGTTTAGTATGAGCACCGAACCGTTTTGGCATTTTGTCCACCTTTCCGACCCCCATCTTTCCAGCACGCATGACGGCGTGTGGAACAGCCGTTTTCTGTGCACCATGATGCCGGACCTCATGGCCCGGCTGGGGGAGGATCTCCGGGCGCTCCGTCCGGAGTTTCTGCTGGTCACCGGGGACATTGTGAGCGTGAAAACCCGCGAGGGCATGCTCGCCGCGCGGGACGGACTGGAGACGCTGGGCATCCCCTACTATCCTTTGGGCGGCAACCACGATTTTGTGCTGCCTGAATCGCGGGAATGGTTTCTGGAGGCCTTCGCGCACCGGCTTCCCGAGCGGAACACTTTCTACGGTTTTGAGCACCGGAACCTGCGCTTTCACGTGCTGGACGCCTGGTGGGAATGGTCCGGGGGGGAGCTGCGGCCTGTCCCCCAGGACAAGTCCGCCGATGAGATGGACGAGGATCTGAAGGGGCTGCACTGGGGAATCCCCGAAGATCAGCTGGTTTGGCTGGAGAACCGTCTGTCCCGGCCCTTTGCGGGGTGGGATGTGGTGGCCGTGCATTATCCGGCCATGCGCGTCCCGGACCGGCTTCGCTTTGAGGGGTTTCGCGATGGCGGGCGTCTGGTGAACGGCGCGGGACTGCTGGCGCTCATGAACCGGTTTTCGCGCGCCCGCGCCGTGTTCTCCGGCCATGTGCATGTCCATTTCGCGGAGACTGTGGGCCATGTTACCCAGGTGACCACGGGGTCGCTGCCGGAATATCCCTCGGAATACCGGGTGGTGCGGGTGTTTGAGGACCGGATGGAGGCCGTTGCCACCCCCCTCAGCGACCCCTCCTTTGCGGCGCGCTCTTTCCTGCCGGGCCGGGAACTGACCGCCGGCCAGCCGCAGGACCGTTCCGTGGTCATTCCGTTGAAGTAAACGGAAAGAGGGTCTGCGGGGAGGTGGCACGGGCTTCCAGCCCGTGGTTTGGGTCATGGATGCCGCCAAAGAACACGGGCTGGAAGCCCGTGCCACCTCATCGGCCGGCTTCGGCGAATGGCTGACGTTCTCTCCCCTACTCGACGCGCCTGAGAATCACGACCAGATCCCCCTCGTCCGCCGGGAGTCCCCCCAGCCGCACGGTGGCCCCCTTTGCCAGGC
>ERZ795031.4865-NODE-4865-length-11027-cov-3.290284_pt1 | contig 11027 bp, 12 predicted proteins | sample MGYA00375123_ERZ795031 | MGnify/ENA primary metagenome ERZ795031 (study PRJEB30166, sample SAMN05720159) | activated sludge metagenome | isolation source: anaerobic digester from wastewater treatment plant | place: USA | collected 2015-04-21 ... | reverse complement strand
CACGCCCATCTCAATCAAACCCTTGGTCACAGCATTGATCATTCCGGGACTTCCGCACAGATAAGCTTCTGTGTTCTGTGGGTTTTCGATACGTTCTTAAAAGTAAGGCATCACAAAGCCTGTACGCCCCTGCCAGTTCTCTGAAGGCTCAGCATGTGAGAGCACTGGGACATACTGGAAATCCGGGAAGACGGATTCAAAGTGTTGCATATACTCTGTAAGATAGAGGTCTTTGGTGGTTCTGGCACCGAAGTAATAAGTCATCTTGCGGTTGCATCCCACAATCTCCAAATCCTCCAGCATAGCTTTGATGGGTGCTTTACCGCTGCCGCCAGCCACAAAGATAATATCTGCATCGGTGTCCCGGATAAAGAAATCTCCATAGGGACCCGTGAGATACACCTCATCACCTTCTTTGAGATACTGGTGTACCCAAGTGGTGCAGATGCCTTCGGGTACGAGCCTGATGATGAGTTGGAAGCTGGTCTCGTCCTGAGGTTTGGAGGAGATGGAATAGGCTCTCACCACCTTCTGCTTCATCTTGGCATAAGGTTGGCTCTCGAGCTGCATGTACTGGCCGGCTTTGAAGCTGATCTTATCCGGATCAAGCAGGGTAAAAGTGATTCCCTTGGTATCGTAGGTGTAGTCTTCGATTTTGGTGACTCTGGTGCGAAATCTGCGTATGTTGAAGATGCTTTCGGGAATCTCGATCTGCACTTCACTCTTCACTTTCACCTGGCATGCCAAGCGTACATTGCCTTCTATCTCCTGCTTGGTCAGAAGGGGTTTCTCTGTGGGCAGAAGCGGTCCACCACCTTCGGTTACGATACATTTACAGGCACCGCAGCTTCCTCTTCCGCCACAAGCAGAGGGGATGAAGATTTGCTTATCCGCCAGGCTGCTGAGCAGAGTGTTGCCGCCCTGCACTTCCACATCACGTTTCTTATTGATTCTGATCTTCAGGATACCATAGTTGTTCAGCACCTTCTGGGCAATTACCAGAATTATGGCAAATACGACGCTTACAAGGGTCAGGATACCGATGTCTCTTAGTATGAGTTCTGTCATCACATCCTCACTGTACAGCAACTATGCCGGAAAAGCCCACAAAACCAAGAGCCATAATACCTGTGATTATCAGGCTGATACCGGCTCCACGTAAGCCTGCGGGGATCAGCTTCTCTTTGAGTTTGGAGCGTATTCCCGCCAGCATCAGTATGGCCAACAGCCAGCCGATCCCGCTTCCCGCCCCAAAGGCTATCGATTGTATAAAGTTGTAGTCCCGGATCACCAGGAACAGGCTCACGCCGAAGATAGCACAATTAACCGTGATAAGGGGTAAGAAAATACCCAGGCTATAATACAAGGCCGGAGCGTAGCGTTCAATTATCAGTTCCAGAAGCTGCACAAAGGCTGCTATCACGATGATAAACACAATGTACTGCAAGTATTCAATCTGAAATGGCACCAGCAGGTAGTGATAGGCAATCCAGTTTAATCCGGCTGTAATGGTAAGCACAAAGATCACTGCCACGCCCAGTCCAAAGGATGATTCCACCTCTCTGGAAACAGAAAGAAAAGAGCACATGCCCAGGAAATTGGTTAGCAGGATGTTTGAAGTAAAGATCGCTGCCCAGAACAAAACAAATGCTGATATATCCATAAGTTATGCCTTCACCTTGTAATACTTGTTGTTGATGATCCAGATAAAGATAGCTAGGATAAAGAAAGCACTAGGTGCCATCACCATGATCGACCAGCGTATCCACCAGTCACCAAGGATCTGGATGCCAAATAGTGAGCCAAAGCCAAAGAGTTCGCGGATGGCGGCGATGGTCAAGAGAACAAGGGTATATCCAAGTCCACTGCCTATGCCATCTATGAAGGAATCTATGGGGTTATTCTGAGCGGCAAAAGCTTCTGCCCTGCCCATCAGGATACAGTTGGTAATGATCAAACCCACATAGGGTCCCAATTGTTTGGAGATAGCGGGCATATTGGCTTGGAGGAAGACGTCCACGATAATCACATAAGCAGCAATAATGAGCGTTTGCACCATCATGCGTACGCTGCGTGGTGTGTGAGTCCGGAGGGCTGAGATTGTGAAATTCGCCAGTGCCAATGAGAAGGTAACGCCCAAACCCATAATCAGGCTGTTTAGCATCAGGTTAGTCACTGCCAGCGAGGAGCATATCCCCAGAATCTGTTTCCAGACGGAGTTCTCCCTGAAGGCGGAGTTGATAAAGATATCTTTCTTAGTCATAGCATTAATCCTTGCTCTCAGAGTAGAGTAAGTTCAATTCGTCTGCCAGCATTTTGAGTACGCTGTTGCTGGTGATAGTCGCTCCGGTCACTTGGCGGATCTGATCGGGAGCAAGCTCTTCCTGCCCCTCTGGCACCAGACTGTAGTTCTGGACGCTGCCGCTGGTGATGGCAGATTTCCCTCGGAATTGTTCTTTAAAAAAGGCTTCAGTGATGCGTGAACCCAAGCCGGGAGTTTCCATTTGGGCATAGACGGCAAAATCTATGATCTTGTTGAACTGGGGATCTGTGGCTACCATGGCAGCCATTGAACCCCAAAGGCCCTTTCCCTTGATATCGAAGAGATAGGCTATGGGTTTGTCTTGGTAGATCAGTTGATAGGCTTTACGGGAATAGCCGTCCAATGGCTTGATGTAGGTATTGATAGTCTCATCCCGCTGTTCGATCAGCATGGTTCTGTCTATACCTGTGGAATCTGCCAGAGTATCGCTGAGCAGTTCTACCAAGAGCTGGTTGTATTCATTTACCTTGTGAGCTTCTATCTGCGCCATGGAATTGCGGTAGAAGACGGCCAGCACACCCACAAAGACCACAGTGATTACCAACATAAAGACCACAGGATAGACGGGTGTTTCGGAGAAGGGCTTACTCATGCTTTCTTCTCCTTTGGCAGGTATTTATCCAAGCCGTACTCAATGATGGGCATCAAGGCATTGGTGAGCAGCAGGGCAAACATGAAGCCTTCGGCAAAGAGGGAGAACTTTCTGATGAAGACGGTCAGAAAACCGATTAGAAGGCTATAGATCCAGATGCCGTATTTAGTTTTCGCTTGGGAAACGGGATCGGTGGTCATATAAACTATTCCAAAGATAGCTCCTCCGGTTACCAGCAGGAAAAGAGGATTCTCTTTGGGGTAAAAGATAATATTAAAAGCCAGGATTGAGAGAGTGGTGCCTAGGATAGGCTGCCACTTGGCTGTCTTTGTGGCGATCAGGTAGATTGCAGCCAGCAGGATCAGTAAAGCAGAGCTTTCGCCCAGAGAGCCGGGAACGAAACCCAGGAAAGCATCCATAAAGCTGTAGCTGACGGGTTGACCCAGCCTGTATTGGCCAAGAATCGTTGCAGAAGTAAGCATTCCTTGGGGAGCCGTCCAATGCAGGAAACCTCCGGGGAATTGATTCATGGCAAATGGCTTTACCCAGCTCACCGTCATCTGCTGCGGGAAAGACACATAGACAAAGGTACGTCCCAGAATGGCAGGGTTGAAGGGATTTGTTCCAAAGCCCCCAAAGACCATCTTCCCAAATGCTATTGAGATGATGGCAGCAACAGCCGAGATCCAGAGCGGAATCGTGGGTGGCAGAGTCATAGCAACGAGGGTACCCGTCACAAAGCAGGCCATGGAGACCTTGCCGCCCTTCTTTTTGTAAACGAACAAGTACTCCGTGAAATATGCTGCGATATTGGCTACCAGGACGATAGCCAAAGCCTTCCAGCCAAAGAGGTAAATAGCAAAGATCAAGCTGGGAATCAAGGCATACAGAACCCGGTTCATCATGGGTTGCTTTAGCACTTTCTCAAACATTTATAAATTCTCTCCTTGCACTGATAAAAACGATTTTATATAAAAGATAACTCAATTCTCCAGGAGAAGCATCCCCTTCTTCAGCCTATAAACTCCCGGTAGGAGACTACAAATTCCAGCCATTCTGACCGTAGGTCTCTGGGTAGAACTATCTGCATTTCTTCCGGCCTGTCTGAGCAACTATGGACACCTAGATTATTCATGGAATCCAGCAGGTAGGCAAAGAGCTGGAAGTCTTTTCTTGGGAGTCCAACCCTAAATCGAAGACTATGAGCACTGACTATCTCTTCCTGGAGAAGTTCAAGCTGCATCAATACTCAGCATCTTCAGGGAAAAGAGGTTCATCATCATAGTTCACCTGAGGTTCCGGACCACGGCTGAGAAACAGGCGAACACTACTCTCCTTTAGAACCTTTGAGCCTGAACTGGGTGAAGTTCTGAGCACGGCATTTACTGGATAGCTATCTGAATAGAGTGAATCTGCTATCACGGCCTTTAGGGACTTGTTACGCAGTTGCACATAGGCTTGTTGATAAAGCTGACCGACTACGTTTGGCACACTTACCTGCCTGGTGCCTCTGCTGATCACGAGATTAACCGCATGATCGTGCTTAAGCTGCTCTCCAGGGGCAGGTTGTTGTTCCAGAACCATCTCCACTTTTGCTTCTTCCGACCACACTGAATCTCTCACCACCACATGAAGACGTTTCTCATGTAACACTCGTTTAGCTTGAGCAAGGTTCATACCTGTGACATTTGGCACTTCTACTTTCCCGGGTCTTCCCAATAGTAGTGGATAAACAATCTGGGAGGAGATAAAAGCCACAACTATGATGATTCCTAGCCCTATACCCAGAGTATAGATTATTCTCTTGTTCTTATCGCTATTCATAATAACTCTCTTATGCCTTGATCATCTTGGCAGCAAAGGCACCATCCATGTGATGCTTGAAGGGTATGGTCTTCATGAAGCCATCGTGTGTGAATTGCTCCGGAATATACCTGGAGGCAGGTTCAAGCTTGAAGTTTGGGTTTCTTTTCAGAAAACGCTCCACCTGCTCTTCGTTCTCCAAGGGATTCATGGTGCAGGTGGAATAGACCAGCACTCCACCAGTTTTAACAAAGTTGGCTGCGTGATCCAGAGCTTTCTCTTGAAGCTTGACTAGTTCTGCTATGTCCTGATGCACCTGCCAGCGTAAATCGGCTTTTCTGCCAAAGACTCCCCATCCTGAACAGGGAGCATCCACCAGCACTCTATCATAAGCAGGAGCAACCGGACCATAGGTGAAAGCATCGGCCACCACTTGAGTGATGTTGCTCAGTTGTAATCTTGCTGCTGCTTGTTTTAAGAGTTTCATTTTGTTTGGGATCTTGTCTACCGCCACCACTTCTCCAGTGTTTCCCATCTTCTCTGCAATAAAGGTACACTTACCTCCCGGTGCAGCAAAGAGATCCAGGATGTTCTCCTCTGGTTTGGGATCAAGTAACTCTATAATCATAGCTGCAGAACTGTCCTGCACGGAGAAGTAACCTTCCGAGAAAGCTACATCGTTCAGAATGCGCTCAGCCTGGTTACTCATGAAGAGCAGCTTACTGGCTTGAGATTGTTGGAGTTGCACTTCCCTTTTGGCAAAATACTGAATCAGTTTATCAGGACTTGTTGCTGTAGTATTCACTCTGATATGAAGCTGGGGATTCTCGTTGAAGAAGATTGCCATATACTCTGTATCTTCTTCTCCCCAATACTTTATCCACTTCTCTATCAGTTCCAGTGGATACGAGTGTTCAAAGGCTATCTTCTCAGGATTAGCTTCCGGATACTTGATCTCCGGGTTTCTCTGATAACTGCGAAGGACGGCATTAACGAAATCACCCACAGAGTCCCCCAGCATGGTTTTAGCCAGGCTCACGGTTTCATTGAGGGCTGCATGATCGGGAATACTATCCAGATAGATCAATTGGTAGAGCCCTAGGTAAAGCATGGTCTTGATCTTGATATCAGTAGCAGCCCATTTCTTGACATCTGTGAACTGCGAGAGGATATAATCCAGCTTGCGATGCAGCTTGATTACGCCTTTGACAGTTGTATAGAAGAGAGCCAGAGACTCTTCGGAGTTCTTCAGTTTCTTGGCTTTCTGCTGGAGCAGAGTATCCGAGAAATCGTGGTCTTTGAGTACTTTGAGGATTGTCGAATAGGCTTCCTGGCGAAAGTTCATTTTGACCTCTGATAGAGTCTTTTAATGGTTTCTTTGATGGTCTGCTCTATCGTCAGATCCTTCTCTTCAGCCTTCAAAAGGCTGAGTTCTCTGCGAATATCCTTGGGATTAAAGCCGAGGGCAATTAGAGCGGATTCCACTTCCATACTGTCTTTATCCATGGTTCTCTTATCGACTTCATCAAGGTTATCTGCCAGATCTGCCACTTTATCTTTGAGCTCCACGATCAGTCTTTGGGCACTTTTCTTGCCCAGGCCGGGAACCTTGGTAAGAATATGTTCCTCGCCATTACGGATGGAGCGGACAAAGCTGGAAAGACTTAGGGTGGAGATCACGGAAATGGCTATCTTGGGACCAATGCCTGAAACAGAGATAAGCTTCTGAAAGAGTTCCTTCTCTGCCAAGCTACCGAATCCATATAGCCTGACCTGATCTTGGGAAAACTGCAAAAGACTGTAGAGCAGAGTCTTCTCACCCAAAAGTGGCAGCTTCTCATAGGTGGAAAGGGCGATATTAAGCTCCCAGGCAATACCGAAGGATTCGATCACTGCAGTTACTGGAGACTTAGCGACAAGTGTGCCTGTAATATAGTGGATCATTTCATAAATCTCGTGCGGTTAAATTGACAGAAAGCCACAGCCAGAGCATCATAGGCATCGTCCTTAAGCTGTTTGTTACTTAATTTAAAGATAGAACTTACCATGAACCTCACCTGTTGTTTATTGGCGTTACCATTACCCACAACGGCCTTCTTGATTTCTCTGGGACTGTACTCGGCAACCGGAATGCTATTCTGTGCAAGAGTCAAAAGCAATACTCCCCTGGCATGCCCAAGTGTGAAGATACTCTGCACATGCTTGTTGAAGAACATAGTCTCCATGGCAGCCTGATCCGGTTTATGCTCCCGGATGACTTCCGAAAGCCTATCATGAAGTACACATAATCTTTCAGATAGATCAGGGATCTTGCTTACATCGATCAGATCACAACCCGCGGCCACAACCTTGCGACCTTCATACTGCAGCAAACCGTAGCCACAATAGCGGCTACCGGGATCGATCCCAAGAATCAACACTATTCTTTGTTAAGCTGTTCCAATACTTCGTCTGAGATATCAAAGTTGGCATAGACTTTTTGGACGTCGTCCAAGTCTTCCAACATTTCTATCAGTTTCATCAGCTTGGGAGCCACATCGTCTGCATTGACCGTGGTCTTGGGAATTCTGGTAAGTTCAGCATCCTCAGTAGGAAAGCCCAAAGCTTCCACAGCACTGAGTACAGTATGGAATTCTCCAGCATCGGTATAGATCTCAAAGTAGTCTTCATCGAGCTCTACATCAGAAGCTCCGGCTTCCAGTGCCTGCATCATGAACTCATCTTCATCAAGCCCGGCAGCGGGAACCCTGAAGTACCCTTTCTGCTCGAAGTTCCAGGAAACGGCACCATTTTCTGCCATGTTTCCACCGTATTTGGAGAGCATGTGACGCAGCTCAGCCACGGTACGATTGCGGTTATCGGTCATGACATCAATAACGATTCCTACACCGTTGTGCCCATAACCCTCGTAAGTTAGTTCTTCATAAGTGGCACCCTCAATCTCGCCTGTTCCACGTTTGACAGCCCGTTCTATATTGTCTTTGGGCATATTCTCGGCTTTGGCGCTATTGATAGCTGTTCTGAGCCTGGGATTGGTCTCTGGATCTCCCCCACCATTCTTGGCGGCCAGAATGATTTCTTTCACCAGACGAGTATATATGCGACCACGCTTGGCATCCGTCGCAGCTTTCTTGTGTTTAATCGTACTCCATTTATTATGTCCGGACATACACTACCTCTTAAATCCTTATTTTTCTATAGCATAATCTTATACATACATGAACCCTATTCAGACTGCTCTGAACAATATGTCAAGCTCTAAAAACAAAGAAGGAGGCGATCAGGATTAACCGCCTCCATCTTACTATAGCTTTGGTCTGAATCAGATCTTTTAAGCTTCAGTATCCTGCCAGGCGGCAACTACCTTTTGGGTAATGTCTTCCGGCACCTTCTCATAGTGTGAGAAGCTTTGGGTAAATCTGCCACGTCCTTGAGTGAAGGACTTCAAAGCAGGATAATAGAAATACATCTCGGCAACAGGCATTTGAGCGGTAAGATACTGCTTCTTGCCACGTTGCTCCATTCCCATGATTCTCCCGCGACGGGTTGAGATATCTCCCATCACATCACCCATATACTCGCTTGGAACAATAATCACCAGCTCATGAATAGGCTCAAGCAGGATGGGTTTGCAGTTCTTGAAACCTTCTTTTAGAGCCATGGATGAGGCAATCTTGAAAGCCATTTCAGAGGAGTCCACATCGTGGTAACTGCCGTAATAGACATCAACGCAGACGTCCACCACCTGATAACCGGCGATAATACCCTTTTCCATGGTCTCAACCAGCCCTTTCTCGATGGCAGGAATGAAGTTTGAAGGAATCACGCCACCCACGATGGAATTGACGAATTGGAAACCTTCACCTCTATCAGTTGGCTTGATTCTAAAATAGACATCACCATATTGGCCACGTCCACCGGATTGCTTTTTGTGTTTGTAGTGAGATTCTGTGGAACCCATAATGGTTTCTTTGTAAGGAATCCTGGGTTCTTTCATCATGGCATCAACCTTGTAACGGTTCTTCATCTTCTTCAAAACTAGGTTGAGCTGCTGTTCACCCATACCTGAGATCACGTTCTCATGGGTTTCAGAATTGATCTCGTAACGGATGGTGGGATCCTCAGCAATCACTCTTTGCAGAGCTGCACCAATTTTATCTTCATCGGATTGATTGGCGGCACGGATCATCTGCCAGAAGGTCGGAGTAGGCAGTTCAGGAGTATCGATGGCCAATTTGCCATTAAGCGGACAGATGCTATTCATCATCTTGGCGTTCTTCAGCTTCACCAAAGCTCCGATCTCACCGGCTCTGATTTCGTTTGTATCAATGCGGTTTTTACCGAGCATGTAGTACATATTGCCGGCTTTATCTTTGGCGTCCTTTTCAGGGATAAAGAATTCCATTCCGGTCTTCAGGCTGCCGGAGAACATGCGTACATAAGCGAAATCGCCCATGTTGGGATCGGCATAAAGTTTGAAGATATAGCCCAGAATGTCTCCATCAGGGCTGGTCTTGATGAGAGTCTTCTCTCCGTTACTGAGTACTTCCATTTCCTTGATGTCGGCAGGAGAAGGAAGATAATCTATGACTGCATCGATAAAGGCTTGAACGCCCACGCCAGTGCCGGCAGAGCAGGCAAAAGCTGGGATGATCTCGCCTTTAGAGATACCTTGTTTGAGCCCGGGGATCAGCTTGTCCATGGGAAGTTCCATGTTCTCAAGGAACTCATTGAGCAGCTCTTCGTCTGTCTCTGCCACTGCTTCCATCAAATGAAGCCTGGCTTCTTCGACGGCATCGGTCATATTGGCGGGAACTTCTGAAACACCTGCGGGACGGATGGCTTTCTGGCTGATGATATCCACCACACCTTCAAAACCGCCTTCCTTACCAATCGGAATCAGTATACCTACAGGATTGATACCCATGTTTTCATGAATAGCTTCCAAAGTCTTCTCAAAATCAGCATGCTCGTTGTCCATACGGTTCACGACCACAACTTTGCCGACCTTCTTGCCTTCAAGCTGTTCCAAAGCCAGTTCCAGACCAACTTCAAAGCCACCTGCGGCATTGGCGACGATTACGGCATTTTCCGTGGCAGGGATGGCAACAATGGCATCACCAATAAAATCCGGATTGCCGGGGGCATCCATGATGTTGATCTTGTGATCGTTGTGATTAAGAAAACCGATCGAGAGCCCAAGGCTCATCTTCTTGGCAACTTCTTCCGGATCAAAATCCAGAGTTGTATTTCCCTCGTCTATTTTACCAAGTCTGTTTGTAGCTTTGTTCAGGAAGAACATCTGTTCTGCCAAGCTGGTTTTACCGGCACCACTGGCACCCAGGAAAAGAAGATTTCTAAGCTTCTTCATGTCATAGTCTTTCATTTCTATCCTCATTCATGTTGATACTTTTAATTGTCTGTACAATCTTTTTTAAGGCTAGTCTGGTGTCAATTGCTATTTTCGCAACCACAAAAGCAGGACATGAAGAATCGGAGATCAAACCCTCAAAGCTTAAGCAAGCGCCCGCTGTGAACTTGTTTGGCTCCGCTCAACCTATAAAAGTATATTCCGCTTCGCAGTGTCTTTTCCAGCTCGATCCTTCCTGTGAAAGCATTATCTATCGGTCTGCTGAAAACCAATTGCCCCTTAAGGTTAAACAAGTCTATCCTGCTATAGCTGCCCCTTAACTGAGCATCTACTATGAGATGATCATTAAAAGGGTTGGGGTACAACCTTAAGTTCTGAGGCTGGGGATTATGCTCGTCCGAGGTTCCCAGAGCCAGATCATGAAAGCTGGTAACTGGATCGGACTCACCATCGGGATAGATTGCGAAGACAGCAAAAGTAACCAATCCAATATGTGGAGCCCCCTCATGCGCAGTAAAAGCAATACTGGTCACACCGGGTTCAAGGATGGTATACTCTTGGTAGTTTAGATAGACTTTGTATCCTGTGACGTTTTGATTAGGCGCATCCCAACTCAACTGGAAGTGGTTTTGGCCATCATACGTATGGATAACCTGATAGTCTTGCGGAGAGGCAAGATAACCACTGGTTTCACTTTCGGTATAGCCAATTCTCCATTGAGGAGTATTCATGGAACCATACCAATTACGATACTCCAACACTCCTTCTCTATACTCAGGTAGTAAAGCAGATCTGTAGATTAAAGCATCCCAAAAATTCTGCCGTCCCAGCATTACAGGAGCAGAACTAAAAGTCCAGTTGATCCCATCCAGTGATTTACCCAGATATAATACTCGTCCATCCTGATCGGTCGGAGACCCAACCGAGGCCAGCATGTG
>ERZ795031.4836-NODE-4836-length-11066-cov-3.433022_pt1 | contig 11066 bp, 11 predicted proteins | sample MGYA00375123_ERZ795031 | MGnify/ENA primary metagenome ERZ795031 (study PRJEB30166, sample SAMN05720159) | activated sludge metagenome | isolation source: anaerobic digester from wastewater treatment plant | place: USA | collected 2015-04-21 ... | reverse complement strand
AGGTAATCGGGGCCTAGTTCATCGCGGATATGGGTCAGGGGCGCGTCGGTGCGCAAGCCGGCGGCAAAGCTGTACGCGAGGTAGCCGGCAACGGCGTAGGTGTCTTGCGGGGTGAACGGGCGCTTGGGGATTTTGAGGATGTCGAATTCGAGCGGCGAGGTGTGGGTGTTCTGGTACTGGTTGATGCCGTCCAGGTACGACAGCAGCGCCATGTCGACGGGGTTGACCGGGTTGACCTTGGCGGCCAGTTCATCGGCCCGGGCACGAATGCCCATGGTGCGAAACAGCTTGTCGGTCTCCAGAAGCTTGGGGCCGAGGATATCGGCCAGTTCGCCGCGGGACAGGCGGCGCACCATTTCCATCTGGAACAGGCGGTCCTGCGCATGCACATAGCCCAGCGCGCGGTACATGTCCATTTCGCTTTCCGCCTTGATATGCGGCACGCCGCGCTCGTCATAGGCCACGCTGACCGGAGCCCTTAGTTGCTTGAGCTGCAGGCTGCCTTCGCGTACCGGGAGCTTGGTACGGACATGCCAGGTGGCATAACCACCGACGGCGATGAGTGCCGTGGCAAGGGTGGCGACGACGATTTTCACTGCAATGTGCATGGGCTACGGCTCCTTTGGAGCGCCCATCATACGCATGTGAGGCTGATGCCAAATACACTCGACTGTATGAACAAGCGCAACTACTCTTGTCTTCCCATTCTGATGCTGATGTGGTGTTTGTCTGACCCTGCGTGGGCCCAGGCCGGGATCCAACCTTTCACCATCGGTTTATTTGGCGACACGGCCTACAGCCAACGCGAGCGCGAGCTGTTGCCAGAACTGATTGCAGAGATGGACTCTGAAGACCTGGCCTTTGTCATTCACGACGGCGACATCAAGAGTGGTGGATCGGTCTGCAGTGACGAGGTGTTCCTCGACCGGCTGGGCGTGTTCAAGGCGTCTCGCCACCCACTGGTCTATGTTCCGGGGGACAACGAATGGACTGACTGCCACCGTCGAAGCGCTGGCGCATATGACCCCCTTGAACGGTTGGAAAAGTTGCGTGAAGTTTTCTATCCAACCAATATGACACTGGGTCGCCGACAGTTTCAGTTGACGCGCCAAAGTAGCGAGCCAGCTTTTGCGGCCTACCGTGAAAATGTGCTTTGGGAGGCTGCTGGCGTGGTTTTTGCGGGTTTGAATGTGCCTGGCAGTCACAACAACTATGACGGTACGCAGCGCGCAAGCGGGCCGTCGCCCGAGTTCTTGCAGCGCGTTCCCGCAACCAAGCACTGGCTGGCGCAGGCGTTTTCCCGCGCCAAGGCCAGCAATGCCGCCGGCCTGATGGTTGTTGTGCAGGCCAACCCTGATTTTGAGGCATATGCCGCAGGCAAGGCGCACCCGGGTTATCTGGATTTTTTGAACCAGCTGCGTGACGCAACAATGGCGTTTTCTGGCCAGGTGGTGCTGGTGCATGGCGACTCACACCACCACCAGATCGATCAACCATTTCGTGATCCGGTTACTCAGAAGGTAATCGGCAACTTTACACGTGTGGAAACATTTGGGTCGCCCTGGATGGGCTGGATCAGAGCCACGGTGAATGCCAAAGACCCCAAGGTGTTTCGCTTTGAGCCAAGACCCTTCCAAAGGAAAATGTTTCCCGAAAACTAGCCCCAACGACCTGCCGACCAACCGCTGCGCACTGCGCCTTCCAGGGTCGCTGGATACGGCCCCTCCACATAGTCGCCGGCGGCCAGCAGACCAGGAGCGACGGCTTGCGGTGGGCGCAGCAGGCCGGGTGTGCAGGCGAAGGTCGCCTGCTTTTCGATCACGGTTTGTACCACCTGCAAATTGCCCAGTCCCAGTGGTGCCAGTTGGTCTGCGGCCTGTGCCCGCACGGCGGCCTGAACTTCCTCGCGGCTCCCAGTACTGGCACTGACCACAAAGGCCAGCAGGCCACCCGTTCCATCAAGCTGACCCCGGTCAAACACAAATTGGGCAGGAGCGTGCTCCGTTACGCGCAGGGCCAGCATAGGGTGGGGCAGGCGAGAGTTGAGAGCCCAGGCATAAACGGTGGCGATGGCTTCAAAGCGCATCGCGGTGGCCGTTGTAACCCAGTGCTGCAGCGCATTTGCTATTGATTCGGGAGCGTACTGTGCATATTCCGATAGGGCTAGAGCCGTATTTGATGCAGAAGTGGCAAGGATGATGCGGTCATAGGCCTCGCCATCGAGCAGCCAGTGGGGCGCCTGCCAGCGCAGCTGCCGTACACGTTGTCCAAGGTGAACTTGACCACCGCGCCGGGCGATCCAGGCTGCGGCGGCGTTGGGAAAGAGCGCGCTCAGGTCTATCCGTGGCAGCAGCAGGTGCGAGCCACCGCGGATGCCAAACAGTGCATCTTTCAGCACCCGCAGGAACACTGCAGCGCTGGCCTGATCGGCGGGCGTATTGAGGGCGGATACGCACAGCGGCTCTATCAGTTCCCGCCGAACGCGTGGTGCCAGAGAGCGGCACAACTGGGCGACCGACAGTTGCGCGTCACAGGTGAAGCCCGCCCACTGCCAGCCCAGTGCAGCGCGCACCAGGGAGCCGCGCTCGCCCCAGCTCCAGCCGCGCGCCGTGGCGATGGCCGCCATGGCGTCCAGCGGAGCCGGCCAGTTTGCAGCGTACGCGGGCGTCTGCAGCCCGGTGCCATCCACAAAGGGCAATGCCAATGGACGGCGCAGCAGGGCGGCTTCGGGGTCCAACCCCACCAGTCGCATCAAGCGAAGCGTCTCGGTGTATGCACCAATCAGGATGTGCTGTCCGTTGTCCAGCGTAACGGGAGAACCATCGGGCAAGGCGGCTTCCAATGATCTCGCCCGACCGCCCAGTGTGCGGGAGGCTTCGAACACGGTCACTGCGTGGCCAGCCTCGCAAGCCGATACGCCCGCCGCCATACCGGCCCAGCCGCCACCAACGATTGCGACTTTCACATCTTTCCTAAGGCTTGCACCTTCCACGCCAGCCACATCTTGCGCAGTGGCGTGAGGCGGATGCGTTGGTGCAGCACCTGGAAGTTGTCGGCCTCGATCTCACGCAGCAGGGCACGGTAGATACTGGCCATCATCAGCCCGGGCTTTTGCGCATGTCGGTCTGCTGCAGGCAATAAGGCCAGTGCTTCGTCGTACAGCGCGTGAGCGCGTTGGGCCTGGAACTGCATCAGCGCGGTGAAGCGGTCCGAATAGGTGCGCTTCAGAATCTCGTGCGCCTTTACATCAAACTGCTGCAGTTCGTTGACCGGCAGGTAGATACGACCGCGCATGCTGTCCTCGCCCACGTCGCGGATGATGTTGGTGAGCTGCAGCGCCTGCCCCAGCGTGTGCGCATATTGCGTAGTCTGCGACTGGGTCTGGCCAAAAATGCGGGCCGCGACTTCACCCACTTCGCCCGCCACCAGGTGGCAATAGCGCTGCAGATTGGTGTAGTCCAAATAACGGGTTTGCGTCAGGTCCATCTGGCAGCCTTCGATGACAGCCTGCAGGTGGCGCTGCTCAATGCCGAAATCCTTTGCCAGAGGCATCAGGGCCAGCATCACCGGGTGACTGGGCTGACCGGCGTACGCTTTGGCCACTTCGGACTGCCACCACGCCAGTTTGGTGTGGGCAACACCTGCATCCACCATGTCGTCCACGACGTCGTCTACCTCGCGGCAAAAGGCATAGAAAGCGGTGATGGCTGCCCGCTTGGGTGCGGGCAGGAACAGAAATGCGTAGTAGAAACTGCTGCCGGATGCTGCGGCCTTTTGCTGAACGTATTGCGCTGGGGTCATGGGTGCCCATTGTCACCCAGAGCGCGGGGCTCAAGCGCTGATGTTGACGATTCTTCCGGTGCGTTGCCCCTGGCTGTTCACCACTGCGGGCGCGTTGGAGTCGGCCTTCAAGGGGTTGCCACTGAGTGTTCTCTTTTCGCTGGTGGCCCGGTACATCTGCTCAATCAATTTTTGGACCTTTGCAGGCACCTCCTGCGCGCTCGTGCCGCGGGGTTGCGAGTACGTGGCTTCCTCAATTTGAACGTTGGCAGCAACTTTGCGAACTTTGTCCTGGCTTTGCTGGGCTTGCTGTTCGGCGGCATCCGCCTGGGCGCGCAAATCCCGGGCATTGGCCTCTGCCTGGTCTGCCTCATTGCGGGCTTGCGCCAGGCGCGCCTTGCCCAGCGACGCCTGAACGCTGGGCGTCGTGCTGTTCGTGGCGGTGATGGCGACCATGGCAAGGGAGCCGGGCTGGACTGGGGTTCAGGCTGTGACGTTGAGGCGCTGACCCGTCATTTGCCCCTGGCTGTTCATCACCGGTTTGGGTTTGGATTCCTGCGTTTTAGTTGCAGCATCTGCGACTTTCTGCGCTTGCTCACTTTTCTGCGCCTGTTGCTGGGGGTCTGGGCGCTTGGCAGGCGCGGCGGGTTGGACTACTGGCCTTTTGACAGAATTGACATCCATAGCGAACTCCCAATACGGTGTTTGGTAATTTTACGAGTCCGACCCGTTGAATACAACTACAAGTTTGTGTGGCATGGCAGCGCCGGCCTAGGCATTGAACTGCAACCTCGCCAAGCCCGCGTAGACGCCACCCAGCGCGACCAGCTCAGCGTGGGTACCCTGTTCGACCAGTTTCCCGTGGTCCAGGACCACGATGCGGTCCGCTTTCTGAACCGTCGCCAGGCGGTGCGCAATGACCAGGGTGGTACGGTCTTGCATGGCTGAATCCAGAGCAGCCTGCACCATCCGCTCGCTTTCGGCATCCAGCGCGCTGGTCGCTTCGTCGAGCAACAAAAGCGGCGGGTTCTTGAGAATCGCCCGTGCAATGGCAATGCGCTGGCGCTGCCCACCGGAGAGGCGCAAGCCCCTCTCGCCCAGAAACGTGTCGTAACCTTGCGGTAGCAGCGAGATAAATTCATGGGCAAATGCCGCTTGTGCCGCCGCCATGACCTGCTCGTTGGTCGCCTGGGGATTGCCATAGCGGATGTTTTCCATCGCGCTACTGGAGAATATGACCGCGTCTTGCGGAACGATGCCAATCCGGTTGCGCAAAGAGTCCAAGGACATGTCACGCGACGGGATGCCGTCGATCACGATATCGCCGCTGGTCGGGTCGTAAAACCGCAGCAGCAGTTGAAACACGGTACTCTTGCCGGCCCCACTGGGCCCCACGATGGCCACCGTTTGACCCGGTTGCACCGTCAGCGAAAAATCTGTGACTGCCGCCTGGTTGGGACGCGAGGGGTAGTTGAAATGTACTGCTTCAAATGTGATAGCGCTTCCTGCAGAAGGGACGAGGGCTAGAGCCGGATTTTGTGGTGAAAAAATGGAAGACTTTGTTTCCAGTAGTTCCATCAGCCGTTCAGTCGCCCCGGCGGCCCGTAGCAAGTCGCCATAGACCTCCCCCAGAATCGCAAATGCGCTGGCCAGAATAATCACGTAGACCACGGTTTGACCCAGATGCCCGGCCGAAATTCGACCGGCTGCCACGGCTTGTGTTCCCTGGTACAGACCCCACAGGAGTGCTGCGGACGTTGCGATGATGATGAATGCAACCAGTGCCGACCGGGCTTTGGCGCGCCGGATCGCGGTGTCAAACGCGTTGTTGGTGGAACTTGCAAACCGCTTCGACTCGCGCTCTTCGGCGGTATAGCTTTGTACGACCGGAATGGCGTTCAGCACCTCCGCCGCGATGGAACTGGAGTCTGCGATGCGGTCCTGACTGGCCCGAGAGAGCTTGCGTACCCGGCGGCCAAACCACAAGCTGGGCATGACGATGAGGACCAGCACGCCCAGCACCTGAAACATGACATACGGGTTGGTCCAGACCAGAATTCCCAGCGCACCGATTCCCATGACCAGGTTGCGCAGTCCCATGCTCAGCGATGAACCCACCACCGTCTGCACCAACGTGGTGTCCGCGGTCAGTCGGGATAGCACCTCACCGGTCTGCGTGGTCTCAAAGAATTCAGGGCTTTGCTTGAGGACGTGGTCATAGACCGCGTTACGCAAATCTGCGGTGACTCGCTCGCCCAGCCAACTCACCATATAGAAGCGTGCGGCCGAAAACAGCCCCAGCGCGACGGCAACCCCAAACAGGACGCCAAAGTGGCCACGCATGGCCATCACCTGGTCACCTTTGTCACCGCCAGTCAATCCTCCGTCAATCAGGCTGCGCAAAGCCAGCGGAAACGCCAGTGTGGCCACTGCGGCCAGGACCAGAAATACGAATGCCAAACCGATGCGTCCATGGTACGGCCGCAGGAAAGGCAACAGGCCAGAGAGTGACTTGGGGTTCTGCGATTTCTGGCGTTCAGAGGGCATGTGGGTAATCGGTGTAGTCAGTGGGTGCCAAGCGGAAGTGGTGCTGGGGCTGGACTGCGTCCAGTAGCTACGTTGCAAGTTCAGTGCAAGCTAATGTAGATCAAATGGCGTTGGTGCGGGTTCTGCTATTCTCTTGTGGCGAAGCGGTCAACCATAGACCCTTTCGTCCCGTTTAAGGAATGCGGCCGAACCGCAAGTGCTCCCCACAATTAACCCATGAGGATATGAAATGAAACGTACCATTTTGGCTGTAATGACTGTTGCTGCCACCTTCGCTGTGACCAGCCCGGCATTTGCGGACGAGGCGCTCGCCAAGGCGAAGAACTGCATGGCTTGCCATTCAGTGGACAAGAAAGTAGTCGGCCCATCCTACAAAGATGTTGCCAAGAAATATGCCGGTGATGCGAAAGCTGCCGCCATGCTCGAAGCCAAGGTCATCAAAGGTGGCGCTGGCGTTTGGGGCCCCGTGCCCATGCCTGCCAATGCACAAGTCAATGCTGCTGATAGCAAGAAGCTCGTGGCTTGGGTGCTGTCCCTCAAATAAGGCGATTCATTCCCGAACAAAAAACCCGCTATTGGCGGGTTTTTTGCTTTTTGGGTCGTACCGCTGCTTCCAGGCACCAATGGTGCTTGGGGTCACGCCTTACAATTCATCTTTGGAAGTTGGGTCAATCAAAGAGAGAATCGCATGGACGTCGATGAGTTCAACATACCGCGTTTCCTGGCAGTTTTACCGCTGTTTGGCGATTTGTCGCCGCTGGAGTTGAGCCGCGCCGCGCAAGGTTGCCAAGTCCACAGACTGGCCCGGGGAGATACTATTTTTCGCCTTGGGGAACCCTGCGAGGAGTTTCACGTGGTGATTTCCGGGCAGGTCAAACTGTTTGCCATTTCACCGGCCGGGCATGAAAAAGTGATCGAACTGGTAGGGCCCGGCCAGAGTTTTGCCGAAGCCCTGATGTTTACTGGCAAGGCCTACATCCTCAATGCCGAAGCACTGACCAGTACGTTGCTGCTGACCGTTAGCAAACACGCGATCGTGGCCGAGATCGAGCGGGACCCCCGGTTTTCCATGAAGATGCTGGCAGGCATTTCGCGCCGCCTGCATGGCCTTATGCACGACATCGAGTCAGGTGCCTTGCACAGTGGCATGCAGCGCGTTATTGGATATCTGCTGCGTGAAAATGAAGTGCGCGATTGCGCCACGGGGGAGGTTATTACCGTTTCCCTGCCGGTCACCAAAGCAACGATTGCCTCACGCTTGTCGCTGACGCCTGAATACTTTTCCAAGGTGTTACGTGAACTGGAGGAGGCGCATCTGATCGAGATCGACAAGCGCGATATCCGGATCATCGACGCCCAGCGCTTGCTGCGTTACGGCATGCAATAGTTCCCGCTTCCTCCATCATCTAGAGTTTGGGGACAGTACTACCCACAAAGTTCTGCTTGACCAGTGGTGTGGCATCGACCTGCGGTACGTGGCAGGAGTTGCATTGCCAGCGGGTCATGGCGACTTTTTGGTCCACGAAATGGGTGTCTGCCATTTTGGGAGCGCCTTTCTCCTTGTACTTGGCCAGACCGTGGCACTCGATGCACTGATTTTCTTCCAGCGTGATTTCGTCAAAATTGTCCAGCGTATGGGGAATAACGGGCGGTTGTCCGTTGAAAGTGCGGGCGACCAATTGCTGTCGTCCCGGTTTTTCCCCTTTGTAGGCTTTGGCGTCAAACGGCACATCTGCTGCGCTGACATCCGTGCCGCGCATGGTGTTGACCTTTTCAAACGCAATATGGTCCTGCGACACAGCGCAACCTACGCTGAATACGACGGCACTCAAGGTGGCCAGGGTCAGTCGAAAGTGTTTGCTCATCATGGTGATACTCCTCGTTAAACGGATGGTTGTGACGGCCCGCAGGCGGCGTTTTGCTCGGTGCACGTTGATGTATTGAAACGTGTAGAAAACGAAAAGACATCTTTGGAGCAGACGTCAATGCAGCGCCCGCAATTGGTGCAGTTGGGTGACAGGACCACGGGGCTTGCTCCGGTTGGACCACCCTTGAGTGGGGCTTTCAGAATCAGGGGCTCGGGGCACACGGCATAGCAATCTGCACAGTCGTTGCACGCGGTACGGTTTTTTGCCGATATCCGCACGGCACTCTTGAAGCCAATCAGGCTGTATGCCGCACCGACCGGACATATTCGTCCGCACCATCCCCGTGGCATGACAAACAGATCGAACAAAAATATGACCAATATGACTGCCCATACCAATTCGCCACCAAACAGTAGGCCACGGTGCAGCATGGTGACCGGGTTGATCCACTCCCAGGCAACCGTGCCCGTTACAGCACTGACCACGAGCGTCATGCCCAGGATCCAATAGCGTGTGTCGCGTGACAAATGGGCTCCGCCACGGATACCCAGGCGAAGGCGCAACCAGGCGGCCAGGTCAGTTACTGGGTTAACAGGACAGACCCACGAACAATAGGCCCGGCCTCCAAAGATTGCGTAGAACGCCAGAACGATAGATGCTCCAATGAGACCCGTAGCCTGCGGCCAATACCCGGCTGCGACAGCCTGCAGCAACACGTAGGGATCTGTCAGCGGCAGAGCATTTAACGTCAGACTGGAACTCAAATTGCCTTTGACGACCCAGATTCCCGCCCAGGGTCCGACCAGAAAGAGCAGCAGCAGGCCTAACTGGCTGGATCTTCGCAATACCAGCCACTGGTTGGACTTCCACCAGCCCTTGGCTTCGAGCGCCTCCTGGCCTACTGATGTGCGATTGAACAGGCTCATCGCGGTGTGTCCTTGCTGCCGGGGTCAAAATGCCCTGGCAACTTGAGGCCTTCTGGCATCCGGTCTGGAAGGTCCAGGTTTCCCTGACTTTCGATCAGTGAATGGCCTGCATTTTTTTTCTGTTCTACCCATCCCAACCGATAGTGATCGCCCATTTCCCCTTTGGCGAGATGGATGGGATATACCTTGATGGCAGCAGTCTTTAAGACGCAGGCTTGCTCGCACTTGCCACAGCCCGTACACGCGTCCGAATGCACAACCGGCTCGAAAATAGCGTGCTTATCGGTTCGTTCGTTGTGGCGCAACTCCAGAGTGATCGCCTTGTCGATGAGTGGGCAAACCCGGTAGCACACATCGCAGCGCAGGCCCAGGAAGTTGAGGCAGGTTTCCTTGTCAACCAATACCGCCAACCCCATACGCGCTTTTTTGATGTCCGTAAGCCCATGGTCCAGCGCACCGGTTGGGCAGGCTTTTACGCACGGTACGTTCTCGCACATTTCGCAGGCGCCTATGCGGGACACAAAGAACGGCGTGCCCGTTGTGACAGGTTGCCCCGGAGTGGCCAGATGAAGGATGTTGGGCGGGCAGTCCCTGACACACAGACCACAGCGTACGCAGGCACCCAGGAAGGCGTTCTCGGACCCCGCACCTGGTGGTCGTAGAGCCTGGGCTGGCAAGGCCTTGGCCTGGTTTACCGCCAACCCAAGGCCCAAACCCAGCATACTGACGCCACAACCCATGCGCGCGGCGTTGAGCACGAATGTTCGCCGCTCCGCATTGCTGACTTTGGTGGAGTCGTTCATACAGGTGCTGAAGATCGGGTTAGGTCCATCGCTAAATTTGTGCTTTGCTGGTGTCTAACCCCATCAGACCTTGACGACCTTGCACGCACACTTCTTGTAGTCAGTCTCCTTGGAGATAGGGCAGGTCGCATCCAGCGTGAGCTTGTTGACCAGCCGGTTCTCGTCAAAGAAGGGTACAAACACCAGTCCCAGTGGCGGTTTGTTGCGCCCACGTGTTTCGACCTTGGTGGTGATTTCACCGCGCCGCGTTGCAACCTTCACCGTATCGCCACGCTGCAATCCGCGGCTCTTGGCATCATCGGGGTGCATGTAGATCCAGGCATCCGGCATGGAGCGGTACAGTTCTGGCACACGCCGCGTCATGGAACCGGTATGCCAGTGCTCCAGCACACGCCCGGTGCACAGCCACAAGTCGTAGTCCTTGTCGGGCATCTCGGCTGCTGGCTGGTAGGGCAGGGCAAAAATCACGGCTTTGCCATCGGGTTTTCCGTAGAACTTGAGGGTCTCGCCCTTCTTGATGTACGGGTCAAAACCTTCGCGGTAGCGCCACAAGGTTTCTTTGCCATTGACCACTGGCCAACGCAAGCCGCGTGCCTTGTGGTAGATGTCGAACTCGCCCAGGTCTTTGCCTTTTCCCAGACCAAACCTGCGGTACTCTTCAAAAAGCCCTTTTTGCAAATAGAAACCGAACGCGTCAGTTTCGTCATTGGTGTAGTTGGCCCACGCGTGGGCATTGACACGTGCTGCTTTAGGCTTGCCAAACTGATCGACCTGTCCATTGGCGTAGAGCACGTCATACAGTGTTTTGCCCTTGTACTGGGGATTCTTGTCCAGTACTTCAGCCGTCCAGACCTCTTCTGTCTTGAAGCGCTTGGAAAATTCCACGAATTGCCACAAATCGCTCTTGGCTTCACCAGGAGCCTTGACCTGCTGGCGCCAGAATTGGCCGCGTCGCTCGGCATTGCCGAATGCCCCTTCCTTTTCCATCCACATGGCGGAAGGCAGGATCAAGTCCGCACTGACAGCAGACACCGTGGGGTAGCAGTCTGACACCACAATGAAGTTGTCCGGATTGCGCCAACCGGGATAGATTTCCCCATTGATATTGGGGCCGGCCTGCATGTTGTTGGTGGTAGACGTCC
>ERZ795031.4832-NODE-4832-length-11072-cov-2.946991_pt1 | contig 11072 bp, 11 predicted proteins | sample MGYA00375123_ERZ795031 | MGnify/ENA primary metagenome ERZ795031 (study PRJEB30166, sample SAMN05720159) | activated sludge metagenome | isolation source: anaerobic digester from wastewater treatment plant | place: USA | collected 2015-04-21 ... | reverse complement strand
GGTATTTCTCCTGGCGCAACCTGTCCGACCCCTTCCGCGTGCTGGCCGGCTTCTTCCAGGCGCTGGGCATCCTGGGGAGGGTCAAGCCGGACATCCTGTTCTCCAAGGGCGGCTTTGTGGCGGTGCCGGTGGTGGCGGCTGCCTGGATAAGGGGCATCCCTGTCCTGGCGCATGAGAGCGACCTGACCCCGGGCCTGGCCAACCGTATTTCAGCAGTTTTCGCGAAAAAGGTGGCCGCCACCTTCCCGGAGTGCGCGGCCGCGCTGGGCGGGAAGGGCGTGCACACCGGCACCCCGATGCGCCCGGAGCTGTTTGAGGGCAAAAGGGAGAAGGGGCTGGCGGCGGCGGGCTTTTCGGGGGAGAAGCCGGTGCTTATGATGATGGGCGGCAGCCAGGGCGCCCAGGCGGTCAACGAGGCGCTGCGCGGCGCGCTGCCTGAACTGCTGCCCCGGATGGATGTGCTGCACCTGACCGGGCGGGGCAAGCTGGCGCAGGAACTGATGGGCACCCCGGGCTACTTCCAGGCGGAGTTTGTGGACAGCGGCCTCAACGACCTGCTGGCCGCGGCCGACCTGGTGCTCTCCCGCGCGGGCGCCACCGCGATTGGCGAATTCCTGGCGCTGAAAAAGCCCATGCTGCTGGTGCCCTACCCCAAGGGCGCCAGCCGGGGCGACCAGATCCTCAACGCGGCGGATTATGAACAGCGCGGCCTGGCGCTGGTCCTGCCGCAGCAGGATTTGAACCCGGAGACGCTGACGGAACGGCTGTTTGAACTGCTGGAACGCTCGGAGGACATCAGGGCAAGGCAGGCGCTGGAGCCCAATGCCGACGGCACAAAGGCGATATTGCAACTGATTGAGGAACTGGCTGCCGGGCGCGGCCAAAGCGGGGAGGGCGGCAAGCGTGTTTGAAACCAGCGGGAAACTGGACGAGTCCTTCCTGATAGAAGCCTGGTGGCCGCTGCTCGGCCAGCGCAACAAGCGCTCGCTGGCCCTGAGCCTGGGCTTTTTGCTTCTGCTTGCCCTGGTTTTCCTGGTGTTGGGCGAGTATATCTTCCTGGCGGTCACGGGCGGGCTGATGCTTTTGTACCTGGGCAGCGTGTACCGCGGCATCCTGCGCCAGCGCAAGCAGCGCCTGGACCGCCTGCAGGAAGCCTTCGGCGCGCGGGAAACCAACATCACCACCGGGTTTGATGAGCTGGGCGTCTACGAGCGCAACCGGGAAACAGGCGGCACCTCGGTGCTGCCCTATGAGGTCATCGCCAGCCTGGAGGAAACGCCGCGCTACCTGTTATTGGTGTCAAAAAGCGGGCAGGCGGCGGTGGTGTTCAAGAATTCGCCGCTGGACAAGGCCGCGCTGATAGCGCACCTGAAAAGCAAGCCGACGGCCGTCAAGTGGCGGAAGTGAGGCGGCTGTGACCAGGCCCGGGAAAGTGACCGAGGTGGTGGCGGCGCTGATTGCAAGGGAGGGCCGGCTGCTGATTTGCCAGCGTCCCGGGCACAAGGCGCGCGGCCTGCTGTGGGAGTTTCCCGGCGGCAAGGTGGACCCGGGTGAGGGGCCCAAGGAAGCGCTGATCCGGGAGTGCAGGGAGGAGCTGGACGTGACCCTGGAGGTGGGGGACCTGTACCGGGAAGTCACCCACCGGTACCCGGATTTGCTGGTGCGCCTGCGCCTCTACCACGCCCGGATCGTGTCGGGGGAACCGAAGAACCTGGAGCACGCGGACATCCGCTGGGCGCTTCCCAATGAACTGGGCGGCTATGATTTTTGCCCGGCGGACACCGAAATCATCGCGCGGCTCTCGCGCGGGCTGTAAACCGCCTTTTCTTCGGGCGGGAACCTTGATTGCCGCGGGCAAAAGCGGCTTGTCGACAAAAAGGAGGCCAACATGAAAACCTGGAAGGCGGAGCGTCTGTTTGACCTGACCATGCAGCTGGGCGAGGGCCCGCTGTGGGATAATAAGGAGCAGGCCCTGTACTGGGTGGACATCCCGGAGGGCCGCGTCTGGCGGCATGGCTTCGCGGACCATGGGCATGCCACGGTGGCGCTGGATGAGAGCGTGGGCATGTGCGCCCTTGCCCGGGACGGCGGCCTGGTGGCCGCGCTGGAAGACAGCATCGTGCTGGTGAAGGACGGCGCGCGCCATGTGCTGGCCGGGAACGTGGAACAGGACAAGCCCAATAACCGCTTCAACGACGGCAAGTGCGACGCGAAGGGCCGCCTGCTGGCGGGCACCATGGACCGGGACGGCAAAAAGGGCCAGGGCAGCCTCTATGTGCTGGAAGAGGGCAGGGAACTGCGCAAACTGGCGGGTGACATCACCGTGTCCAACGGCATCGGCTGGAGCCCGGACAACAAGGCCATGTACTACGCGGACACGCCCAGCGGCTTTCTGTGGCGCTATGATTACGATTTGGAGACCGGGAACATCGCGAACCGGACCGCGCTGATTGACTACACCAAGGAGGAAGGCAATTTTGACGGCCTGTGCGTGGACAGCGAGGGCATGCTCTGGGTCGCGCACTGGGGCGGCTTCCAGATCAGCCGCTGGGACCCCGAAACCGGCAGGAAAATCGGCAAGGTGGAAGTGCCCGCGCCGCTGGTGACCAGCTGCTGCTTTGGCGGGCAGGAGCTGGACACGCTGTACATCACCACCGCCCGCGGCTGGGATGAAGCGCAGATCGCGCGGTACCCGCTCGCCGGCTCCCTGTTTGCGGTCCAGCCCTGCGTGAAGGGGATGGAGATGGCGCGCTTTGGCGCGCCGGGCAAGTAAAAAAGGAAGGGCGGTTCCCTTCCCCGCATCGCGCGCCTTGTGTTTTTCTGTTGAACTTTCGTCTTGCGTTTGCAGCCTCCGCCATTTGCCGAAGCCTGCTTGAACAGGCCAGGCTGCGCAAACCATCCGTTTTTCTTGATGGCCCGGGCTTCCGGGCTTTTTCTTTTTCAGGCAGCCTTGCCCTGATGGTCGCCGCCTGGCGGGGTACATTCCCGCATCCCAAACGGCAAAACAGGAGGGCAGCAAGCATGAAGGAAATCCGCCACATCAACGCCATCAGCCTCTACGTGGCCGACACCGCCCGCAGCGCGGCCTTTTACCGCCGGGTCTTTGAGGCGGACATCTTTGAGCCCGGGCCGGGGAACATCGTGGTGAAGCTGGAGGGCATTTTGCTGAACCTGCTGGACATGAAGCTGGCCTACGAGCCCACCGGCCCGGAGCGCGGCGCGCTGCCGATGGAACTGAACATCTGGGTGGACGACGTGGACGCGGTGTATGGGGAACTGGTCAAGCGCGGCGTGGCCTTCCTGGCGCCGCCCGCGGACCAGCCCTGGGGCATGCGCAACATCACCTTCTTTGACCCGGACGGGCACCGCTTTGAAATCGCCCAGGCCATCAGCGGCTGAGCGCCTGGGCGATTGCCGATATCGCCGCCTCCGCAGCGAGCACCTGATCCGCCAGCGCCATGGAAGGCGCGGGCGGGTTTTTTGTTTCCGCCTGAGCAGGCAGGTAGGGCAGGTGGATAAAGCCGGCGGTGACGGGCAGTTTGTGAAGCGCGATGTGGTGCAGCGCCTGGTAGAGCAGGTGGTTGCACACAAAGGTGCCCGCGGTGTTGCTGATGCCGGCCGGCAGGCCCGCGTCCCGGACCGCGCGCAGCATGGCCCTGAGCGGCAGGGTGCTGAAATAGGCGGCGGGGCCGCCTTCCGCAATGGGCCGGTCAGCCGGCTGCTGCCCTGCGTTGTCCGCGATGTCGGCATCGTCCAGGTTGATGGCCACCCGCTCGATGCCCAGCCCGGCGCGGCCGCCGGCCTGGCCCAGCATCAGCACGGCATCGGGCTGCTCCATCGCCAGGGCGGCAAACAAGCGCCGCGCGGACAGGGAAAACACAACCGGCAGCGCCAGTTTGGCAAGCTCCGCCCCTTGATACCGCGGCTTGAGCGCGTCCAGCACCAGAAGGGAGGGGTTGGTCTGCTCGCCGCCGAAGGGCTCAAAGGCGGTCACCAGGATGCGCATCAGTCTGCCTCCATGTTTTTATCCTGTACTGAAGCCGGCGCCCGGCCGCCGGCCAGGATGGCGGAAAACCTTGGCAAGTCCTTGCATAACCGCCTGCCCTCATCATACCACGGCGCGGGGTGTTTTCCGCTTATGGAAAATTTCTTCTTGAATCCCTGTTTTGGCGTGTTTGAAAAAATTTGCGGGTTATACTTTCACATCCTGTGTGTTGACAGCGCACCCCGCGGACAGCCCCGGGAACGTGCCGCGGCCCGCGCGGGCCGGCGCTCAATGGCAGGAAGGAAACATACCGGCAGCCCCATTATACAAAAAGGAGAACCACCATGAAAAAGGCATCCCTGTCCCTCCTGCTTGTGCTGGCGCTTTTGCTTGGCACCTTCCTCACCCCCGCCTCCGCGGCGGACGGCATCCCCCTCCACCAGGGCAGCGGCCCCTTCAACTGGGAGAACTGGCTTTCCGGCTCCCAGGTCATCACCGGCGCCAACATCCCCGGCTCCAGCCTGGGCACCGAGGGCACGGTGTTCTGGCACTTCGTGAACCCCGACAAGCTGGGCGGCTACGCGGAAATCACCTTCCGCAACGGCTCTGGCGGCTCTGTCACCTACACGGTTTCTTCCTACAAGAACGACCAGCATTTCGGCGTCATCACCCCAATGGACTGGAAGCTTCTGGGCGCGGTGTACTTCCCGGAAAAGGACCCGGGCAAGAAGGGCACGCAGTTCAACCTCAGCCACACGGCGGCCAGGCTGGGCGCCTTGAAGGTGCGGGTGGACGTCAGCAAGGAGCATGAGGAGGTCACCTGGCAGGACCACCTCGTGCGTGACGTGCAGGACTTCTACACCCAGACCCGGCAGGACACCTACACCCAGGTTGTCTATGACATCTACAACCAGCCCAACTGGGACATCTACCAGCGCGAGCTGCAGGATTATTATGTGCCCACCTTTGAAAAGAAGGTCACCCAGACCCAGAAGACCACGCTGGTCAGCCGCGGCGGCACCGCCTGGGGCAACGGGCACACCTACCTGAGCCTGCCCATCGGCACCAGGCAGAGCGTGGGCATCGCGCTGTCCGACCCGTCCAACACCCCGGTGGGCTATTCCTACTTCATCAGCGTCAGCGAGACCGCGGTCACCCTCACCCTGGATGACAGGCTGATTTCCGCCTCCGTCGCGCTGAAGGTCTTCGCGGAGGAACCCGCCCAGACGGGGCCCGGCTCCCACACCCAGCTGGGGCCCGAGCGCCGCTCGGTCTCCGTGCCCCTGCCCGCGGGCCATGGTGACATCATCTATGTCTATGTGCATTTTGAGGGCGGCATCTCCTTCTACACCACCGGCGAGTACGAGTTCGCGGGCTGGAAGTTCAAGGAGACCAGGGAAGTCCGCAATTACTTTGTGAAAAACCAGCAAGGCGAGCTGGAATTCGTCAAAACCTTCAAGGGCGACCCGGTCAAGGTGGGCGATACGGCGCTGGGCCCGCTGGTGCTGGTCAGGCATTTTGAAGGCGAATACACGCTGGAAAAGCGCGTCAAGGTCAAGAGCGAAACGGTGCAGGATCCCTACGACGCGCTCTTTGACGTGCTGGTCACCGACGGCGGCGGGAACACCGTGTTCTCCGGCCAGCTGGGCAACCACGAGGAGAAGCTGCTGGACCGCCTGGTGCCCGGCAGCTACACCGTGCAGGTGTCCGGCGCGGACATTGGCACGCGCAGCAAGACCGTGGAGGTCAACGCGGGCAGCACCGCCTCCGCCATCTTTGACGGCATTGTCCTGACCGGGCCCACGAAGGACTCCGACCTGCCGCCCGAGCGCCGGGACAACAAGCTGCCCGACGACATCACCCCCATCCAGCTGGATGACATCATCATCCCCGACAAGCGGGAGGACGAAATCAACCCGGTGAAGCTGCCCGATGTCCAGCTGCCCGACCAGCAGCTGGAGGACATCTACCTGGGCAACGAGACCGACCCCTTTGGCGAACACGCGGTCCGCCTGAACTAAGGCAGACACCCATCACCTTGGAGGGCGCCCGCGCGGGCGCCCTCTTTTTGTCAACCAATCCGGCGGTGAAGCGAAAACCCGCGAAAACCGAAAAACCCAAAAACAAGTTGAAGAATCAGGGAAATCCGCGGCGGGCAGCCGCGGATTTTTGCCGCCCTGACCTTCTGCTGACCATCGCAAGCCGCGCGGGCGCAAGGGATTCAGGGCATGGAAAAACCTGTCAGCGAATGTCAGTGCATGTCAGTTGGAGGGCGTGCTATCCTGCCCGCGAAAAGAGAACAGATGTTCTTGTTCAGGGGGGCAAAGCATGATCACCATCCCCGCGGAACAAATGAGGGGCGCCCGGCCGGAGCCGGCGGCCCTGCGCCAGGCCATCCGGCAGTTTGAGTCCGGCCTGGCCCGCTTGAACCGCCTGGCCCGCTACTACGAGGGCCGGCATGACATCTTCAGCCGCGCCCGGCTGCCCGGCCTGCCCAACACCCGTTTGGCCCATCCCTACCCGCGCTACATCGCCCAGGTGTCCGCCGCCTACCTGCTGGGGGAGCCGGTGCGCCTGGAAGGGCCCGAGCCCGAAACGGGCGAGCTGCGGCAATTGCTGCGGCAGGCCGGCGCGGACCGGGCGGACGCCGAACTGGCGCTCAACCAGGCGGTCTTCGGGCGCGCGGTCTCCCTGTGTTATGTGGGTTCGGACGGCCGTCCGGCCGCCTGCAGCCTGGACCCGCGCAACGCCTTTGTGGTGTATGACGATACGGTGGCCCGCCGGCCGCTGTTTGGCGTTTACCTGGCCGGATCCGCTGGCGGGCGCGCGGTGACGGTCTACACCGCTTCTGAGGTGCTGGCCTGCGACGGGCAGGGCAACCTGCTGCGCGCGGAGGCCCACCCCTTTGGCGCGCTGCCGATGGCCGAAGTGCTCAACGGCGCTGACGCCCTGGGGGACTTTGAGCAGGTGCTGGCCCTGGTGGACGCCTACGACCTGCTGCAGGCCGACCGCCTGAACGACCGCCAGCAGTTTTCCGACGCCCTGCTGGTTTTGACCGGGGTGATGGGCATCACCGACGCCGGCGATGACGGCCCCGGCGCGCTGGAGCGGCTGCGGCAGGAGAAGACGCTGGCGCTGCCCGATGAGCACGCCAGGGCCGAGTGGCTGGTAAAAACGCCGGTGGAGCGGGACATTGAGGTGCTGCGCGCCGCGCTGGCCCAGGACATCCACAAGTTTTCGCTCACGCCGGACTTTACCGACATCAGCTTCGCCGGCAACGCCTCGGGCATCGCCATCAAGTACAAGCTGTTCAATTTCGAAAACCGCGTCAAGCTGAAGGAGCGCTTCTTCGTATCGGCCCTGCGCGAGCGCGCCCGCGCTTTCTGCGGCTACCTAATGTCCAGGCGCCTGGCGAGCCCGGACGCGGACGCGCTGCACTTCCGCCTCTCGCGCAGCCTGCCGGTCAACGAGCTGGAGCGCGCCCAGAGCCTGGCCCATTTAAAGGAGATTGTGCCGCTGGACACCTTGCGCTACAACTCGCCCCTGACGCCGGGGCCCGGCGGGCAAGGTGACGGCAGGGGGGATTGAGCGCTTCTCACAATTGGGTACCCCGCGGGCCCGCGCCCGACATCATCAATATGGAAAGGAAGAACAACATGAAACAACGCGACCCCGCCGCGCCGCAGGGAGGCGCGGCCAGCCCCGGCAAGGCCCCGGACACGGGGGAGAAGGGGCAGGCCCCCGCCCCGGCCAACTTGCCGGATGCCCCCGCGCTTCCCGGCCCTGCCGCTGCCCCGCCCTCCGCGGAATCCCTGCCGGATGCCCTTCCGGCTGCTGCGCCGGCCACGGCCCCCGCCACGCCGGCTGACCCTGCCGCCGACCTCGCCGCGCGTGAAGCCGCCCTCGCTGTCCGCGAGCGCCGCTTTGAAGCCCGGGAACACGTCCTCGCCCTCGGCCTCAACCCCCAAATCCTGGAACATTTTGACTATTCCTCCCCGGATGCCCTCGCCGCTTCCCTGCGCGTCGCCACCCTCGCCGCCCAGTCGCAGCCACCCGCCGCCGCGCCGGCCGTCCCCGCCGCCGCACGGCCCCTCGCCCCCCAGTTCGCCACCTACCTTGAGCGCGCCCGCCTCTTTGAAACCGACCCCGCCGCCTACCGCGAAATGGTCAACCAGTCCCGCGAATAATTGAAAGGAATTCACCACCATGCCCACCACCTTGAAAGCCAACATGATTGTCCCCGAGGTCATGGCCGACCTCGTGGAATCCAAGCTCGGCAGCCGCGTCACCCTCCTCCCCATCGCCGTCCAGGATAACACCCTCCAGGGCCAGCCCGGCGATACCCTCAAGTTCCCCGCCTTCCGCTACATCGGCAAGGCCGAGGTCGTCGCCGAAAATACCGAGGTCGTCCCCTCCCTCCTCTCCTCCTTCGCCGTCGCCGCCACCGTCAAAAAATACGCCAAGGCCGTCCAGCTCACCGATGAGGCCCGCCTCTCCGGCTACGGCGACCCTGTTGGCGAGGCCGCTTCGCAGCTCGCCCTCTCCATTGACCAGGCCATGGATGATGCCCTCTTTGCCGCCCTGGATGGCCTCCCCGTCTCCCGCCTTGTCCCCATCACCGCCCTGTCCGCCGCTTCCGTCGCCGATGCCCTCGCCGCCTACGGCGAGGATCTGGACGGCCCCAAGCTCATCATCGTTGACCCCCTCGGCTTCGCAGCCCTGCGCAAGGATGCCAACTACATCCGCGCCTCCGACCTCGGCCAGCGCGCCATCTTTTCCGGCGTCGTCGGCGAAATCTGGGGCTGTCAGATTGTGGTCTCCAACAAGGTCAAATTAAACGCCGCCCTGGGCGAGTTCCGCTATTACATCGTCAAGCCCGGCGCGCTGCGCCTGGTCAACAAGCAGGGCACCCTCATCGAGGTCGAGCGCGAGGCCAAGTACATGCGCGACAACATCTATGCCTCCAAGCATTGCGCGGCCTATTTGTACGATGACAGCAAGGTCATCGCCGCCTCCATCTTCTTCGGCATCCAGACCCTGTCCGCGGGGGACGCCTCCAAGGGCGAGATCCACACCGCGGAAGGCAACACCCAGGGCGGCTCCTTCCTGGTCATCCCGGAGCGTTTCCTTGCCCCGGCCGCTTTAAACTTCAAGTGGGTCTACAAGCTCGACACCACCGCCTCCTCCTCCGCCACCTGGGGCACCGCCCTCACCGGCACCTCCAACTGGGTCGATTCCACCACCGAGGTCGCCGGCGGCTCCAATACCTACGCGCATTTCTTCCTCGTGGACAGCGCCAACAAGCCGTACAAGAAGGCGGATGTCGCCCTCAACAAGAAGGCATAGCGTCAGAATCCATTCCACTTTGATCGCCGCCGGGACGCCATCCCTGTCCTCCCCTGTTAAAGTTCTTTGAAGGTCTGGAAACTTTCTTTCAAGAAAGTTTCCGGGGTCCTCCGTTCCCCGTCCCTCGTCCCCGGTCCCCTTCCACCTCCGTCACCGCGCTTTTTTGGCAGCTCCCCGGGTCAATGCAGTGATCCTCCTGCTGCGTGATGTTGTCTCAGTTGGTTATTGTCAGGTTTCCCCCGCTTGTCGTATTTGCCATTTAAAGCGCGTTTGCCGGCCGCGGCCCCCCGGGGGTGGGAAAAGTAACACCCCTCCCCCCCTCGGGCCGCGCGTAGGCCCCTCCCAGGCCCAATGAGGGCCCTTCCCGCCGCTGATATCCCCCTTATTAAAGTTTTTTGTCCCCTTTTTTTCAAAAAAGGGGAAGGTCCCCCGGTCCCCGTTCCCCTCCGTCCCCGTCCCCCCGCTCCACTTCCCGGAGGTGCTCCATGTCCGCTTCTGACGTGTTTTTCAACCTGCTGGCCGATCCTGATCCCCCAAGCCAGGATACCGCGAACGCCTTCATCGCCCAGGCGGACGCCCTGATTGCCGGGTATCTGACCCTTCCGGGCGTGGACCTGCTGCCCGATGTCCCCGCCATGCACCAGGCCCGCGGCATGCTGGCCCTCGTGCTCTACAACAGGCGCGGCGCCGAGGGCGAGACCAAGCGCGCTGAAGGCGATGTCGTCACCTGGTTTGAATCCATGCCCGATATCATCAAGATTCAGCTCCGGCCCTTCAGAAACGCCAGGGCCGTCGCCTGGCCTCCATCGTCAGGATCCACTCCACTTTGATCGCCGCCGGGGCAAGCCCGCCGTCTCTCATCGTTCCGTGATCCTTCCTTTCGGTCAAAAGCAGGCTTTTGACCGGGGGGGACGGCGCTCACTTCCCTGACCTCCCCTGTTAAAGTTTTTTGTCCCCTTTTTTTCAAAAAAGGGGGCGTCCCCCGTCCCCCGTCCCATCCGCTTGAAAGCCTGCTTTCAAGCGAAAAGGAGCTTTACCGCAGCGGAGGCCTCCGGCAAGCTTGCGCGCCGGAAACAAAGCGAAGGTCAAAGCGACGCCGTTCCCCTTAGGAGGTCTCTATGTCCCTTCGCCTGCGCAAGGGCCGCCTGGTCAGCGTGGTCCACAAGAAAACGGCGCCCTACACGGGCGCGTCCGGCAGCCTCTACCGCCTGGAATTCTTTAATTCCGATACCTTTCAGGGCCTGCTGCTGCCCCCGCAGCGCAGGGTCACCAGGACGGCCGCGGGCGTCCGCCTGGCCGTCACCTGGGCGCTGATCCCCCAGGGGAACCCGGATGTGTCCGAGTTCGACCACCTCTATTTCCCGGATGACCCCCGCGCCTTCGTCGTCACGGCCATCCGCCGCTATCCAAGGCACCTGCGCTATGATCTGGAGTTAAAACAATGACCGCCGCTGAGATGATCGCCATTTACAACGCACTGCGCGGCGCGCTGAGCATCGCCGTGTTCCGCGCCTGGCCGCAAATCCCCTCGCCGCTCCCCGGCTGCGCCTTCTCGCTGCAGTCCTGGCAGCGCCTGGACGACGGCAGCGCGCGCACTGATATCCTGGTCTCCTTCCGCGCCAATTCCCCGGAGGCCAACGACGGCTACACCGCCGACGCGCGGACCGCGCTGCAGCCCCTGGGCTATGCCCTCAGCCGCGCCGAGGACGCCGTGGAGTACGACACCGGCTTTTTCCTCCGG
>ERZ795031.4822-NODE-4822-length-11090-cov-7.911192_pt1 | contig 11090 bp, 11 predicted proteins | sample MGYA00375123_ERZ795031 | MGnify/ENA primary metagenome ERZ795031 (study PRJEB30166, sample SAMN05720159) | activated sludge metagenome | isolation source: anaerobic digester from wastewater treatment plant | place: USA | collected 2015-04-21 ... | reverse complement strand
CTAAAACATTTGATTTTCCTTGTGTTTTCTCTAATGCGTAATCTGGGTTTAAGTGAAATATGTAACCATTGGAAAAATAAATAAACAGGAAAGGAAAGATTTTTCAGTCTATTTATATGAAGGTGAAAAAAAAGAGGAACGCTCCGAAGAACGTTCCTCTTTTTTAAATTGCTTCTGTTTGATTACATTCCGAAGCTTATGCTGGTCATGTACTCATAGATAGGACTGACGAATCCTAATATCAAAATTCCTATAGTACAGATTCCCAAACCAATGATTGACATGTTGTCGCTCTTGATTGTTGGGATTGGATTCTCTGACTTGTTGATGAACATTGCCTTTACAACTAGCAAGTAGTAGTAGAGGGAGATGATTGTGTTCAACAAAGCGATGAATACCAAAAGATATTGACCTTGTTCTGCAGCAGCTGCAAAGATGAAGAATTTACTGAAGAATCCAGCAAATGGAGGGATACCTCCAAGTGAGAACATGGCCAATGTCATAATGAAGGCCAATTTTGGATTTGTTCCGTAAAGTCCGTTGTAATCGTCCATGCCAACTTTGCCTGTCTGGTTCTCGATGTTTGAGATGATACCGAAGGCAGCAAGGTTAGTGAACAAATAAATGAAGATGTAATAAACAGTTGATGTCATACCAAGAGGTGAACCTGAAATAACACCTAGCATGATGTATCCAGCTTGTGAGATGGATGAGAATGCAAGGAATCTCTTCAAGTTCTTTTGACGGATGGCAAACAAGTTACCTACTGTGATAGTGACAACAATGATCCACCAAAGAATGTTCTGCCAAATCTCAGGGTAGTTTTGGAATGCCTTGAAAAGGATGCAGAGGAATGTGAATGCTGCTGCACCTTTAGACATAACAGAAAGGTAAGCTGTAACTGAAGTAGGAGCTCCTTGGTAAGTATCTGCTGTCCATAAGTGGAATGGAACCAAAGAAATCTTGAAGCCCATACCTGCCATGAAAAATACCATAGCAAGAATCTGGACAGGAAGACCTTGGAACGCATTTGCAACCTCATCGAAATAGAGAGATCCGCAAGAACCGTAGATCAAAGAGATACCAAACAACATTACACCTGATGAGAAAGCTGCTGTAAGTATGTACTTAGCAGCTGCCTCTGCAGAATCGCGGTTCTTCTTGTTGAACGCAACCAATGCAGCCATAGGGATGGATGCAGTTTCCAATCCGATGTAGAACAAAATGAAGTTTCCTGAAGAAACCATCAAATACATACCCAACAAAGTTGAGAGTGTCAAGAAGTAGAATTCACCGCTCTGATTTCTGTTTTCGTTCTTGTTCCAATAATGAGCAAAGAAGAAAACCAAAAGAGTACCGATGTTCAAGATGTTCTTTACAAGGACATGCATGTCAGAAGTCACATACATTCCAGCGAAAGCTTCTTGCGAACCTCCAAATGAAACAGTGAATCCTGAAATCGTAGCAAGAGCAAATGACCCAATTGCGGCGAATTGTAAATTTTTCTTGCCTTTTTCTCCTAAGAATAAATCTGCAAGAAGAACAAAGATTAGAACCAAAACCAGAGTTAACTCTTGGTTCATGATTGCAAATCCGCTATAATAATCTTTTAAAGTCTCTATCATAATTCCAGTTGTTTTGTCATTTTATTTCATAAAATGCATAATTATACTACTATTACTAATCATGTCAGATAACCAGAGCGGAGCCAATCCAATTCCGGCTATTGCAATGATCAGACCGAAAGCTGCTATCTTTTCATGCCATACAGCATCTGTAAGAGACTCGTGGTGCTTGTCCTGTACTGGACCAAACAACACTTTACCTACAACTCTAAGGATATAAACAGCTGTAATTACAATTGAAGTACAACCCATTATGACAAAGAAACGGTGGAATAGATCTGTATGCTCAAATGATCCAACGAAGATGGTCATTTCAGCAACGAATCCACTCAAACCAGGAAGTCCTAATGAAGCAAGACCTGCAATCACGTAACAAACTCCAAGTACTGGCATGATTTTCATCATACCGCCCATCTCTCTGATATCACGTGTGTGAGTACGTCCGTAAATCATACCGATCAATGCGAAGAACAAGGCTGTCATCAAACCGTGAGATACCATTTGAAGAATAGCTCCTGTCATTGCTGTCTTATTCATCATCAAAAGAGCGAAAAGTACCAAACCGCAGTGGCTTACTGAAGAGTATGCGTTGATGTACTTCAAGTCGTTCTGAACACATGCGTTGAATGCACCGTAAACAACACTTGTACCCGTAAGGATGATGAAAATCCAAGATAATTGGTCAGCAGCCTCTGGCATAAGGTTCATTGCGATTCTGAAACATCCGTAACCTCCTAATTTCATAAGTACTCCAGCATGAAGCATTGATACTGCTGTAGGGGCTGAAGCATGACCATCAGGAGACCATGTGTGGAATGGGAACATAGCACCCAAAACTCCGAATCCTACGAATGTAAGAGGGAAGAAGATCAACTGCTTGTCAACTGGCATTGCGTGATTTTTAGCAATCTCAACAATGTTGAATGTAAGTTGACCGTCAGCAGAAGAGAAGTAGTAGATTCCGAAGATTCCGACCATCAAGAAAGCAGAACCTCCCATCAACATCAATGTAAGTTTCATTGCAGAATACTCTTTTTTCCCAGTTCCCCACAAACCAATGAGCAAATACATTGGAATCAAGGCAACCTCGTAGAACAAGAACATTGTGAACAAATCTATAGAGATGAAGAATCCGAAAACTCCGATAGCAAGCATCAAGAACCAAAGGAAGTACTCCTTTGTCTGAATCTCCATTCCCCAAGATGCAAATACACCTGTAAGTACAATGACAGAAGAGAGCAGTAACATTGCTACTGAAATTCCATCAACTCCCACAGAATAATTGATGTTTAAAGATTGGTACCAAACAATATCCTGACGGAATAAGAAATCTGCAGCATCACCAGCTTCTCTTTGCGCAAGAAAATCTAATGTAACATATACAGCCGTTCCCAAAATGGCTAGGGCTCCAACAGCCATCACCATACGGATGATGTTCTTCTTCTCGCTGCCTAAGCAGAAGATGATAGCCATCATCACCAACGGGATTATTATAAATAATGATAATATATTCATCGTCTTAATTATTTCGATTATAAATAGAGTGCAAGAGCTACAATTGTTACTACACCCATGATAAATACCCAAGCGTACTGTTGTACACTTCCGCTCTGTACCTCTTTTGTCTCGTCAGAAACAAGGTTGGTAGTCCAAGCCAAAAGGTTCATGAAACCATCGATGATGTGTCTGTCGAACCAAGCAATGAACGTACATATAATACCGAAGATGATCTTATTCGTGATAAACAAGTATACCTCGTCGATATAGAAACGGTGGTAAGCCCATACATAGAAATTCTTGAAGATTGCTGTAACCTTGTCTGGCCACTCATTCTGCTTCTTGTACATGAATGTTGCAATAGCAATGCCGATCAATGCCACAACAACACTGATGGTAGCAATAGTCGTATTCATCTCGATTTCATATCCGATAGACTCAGCAGTGATGAACTCGCTGAAAGGAATGAATCCGCCTACACAAGTAAAAGCTGCCAAAACAATCAACGGAATTGTCATTGATTTAGGAGCTTCATGTGGAGTGTGGTGGAAAGTTGGCTCATTGTACCAGAATATTCTGAAGTAAAGTCTGAACATGTAGAATGCAGTCAAACCTGCAACAAATGCCTGACAAACATAAATTATCATGTTGCTTTCGAATGCAGCTGTCAAAATCTCATCCTTAGAGAAGAATCCTGAGAATGGAGGAATACCAGCGATAGCGAAACATGCAATTAAGAATGTCCAGTGGGTGATAGGAAGATATTTCCTCATGTTACCCATATCATCCATTTCGTTGCTGTGAACTGCGTGGATAATTGCACCTGCGCACATGAATAGAAGTGCCTTGAACATAGCGTGTGTGAACAAGTGCCACATTGAAGCTGTAAATCCAAGTCCTGCTTCATGAGCACTTGCATAACCAGAAACACCTAATGCAACCATCATATATGCAATCTGAGAGATAGTAGAGAATGCGAGCACTCTCTTGATATCTGTCTGTGTACATGCTATGAGTGCTGCAAACAAGCTGGTGAATGCACCTACATAAGCGATGAATGTCAAAACACTCGTTGCTTCGAAGAAGTAAACAGGGAAAAGTCTTGCAACCAAATAAACACCGGCTACAACCATCGTAGCAGCATGGATTAGGGCTGATGATGGAGTTGGACCCTCCATAGCATCTGGCAACCATATCTGGAATGGGAACATTGCTGATTTACCAGCACCTCCCAAGAAGATAAGGGTAAGAGCAATTGCTGTAACTGAACAACCCATAAAGGTAAGTCCGCCCATCGTAGTGTGAACCAATGCTGCGTGGTCTCCGTTGATCTGCTCGAATGAGAATGTCTTAGTGTAATAAGACAAAATCAAGATACCAACCAAGAAGAACATATCGGCAAAACGAGTCACGATAAACGCCTTCTTTGCAGCCTTGACAGCTGAAGGTTTCTTGTAGTAGAATCCGATCAACAAGAATGAAGATACACCCACAAGCTCCCAGAAAATATACATTTGGAAGATGTTGGTTGCAACTACCAATCCTAACATGGCAAAAGAGAAGAGTGACAAGATAGAGTAGTAACGCTCAAATCCCTCTTCACCGTGCATATATCCTATACTGTAAATGTGTACCATTAAAGATACTGTCGTGATAACGACCAACATCATAACAGAAATAGGGTCAAATAACATACCGATTTCAATCCTTAAGTCAGGTCTGTTGGCATTGGAAAGATCCAACCAAGTGAAATTGAATGATGTTAATGCTTTCCATGAACCATCACCGTTAACAGCTGATTCTAAAACGCCATTTAAAGTCAAACCTTTATTAAGAAAATAGGAGTAGGCAACATAGTATGCCAGAACCGTAACGACCGATAAGCCGGCTGTTCCTAATATACCAGCCATTTTCGGACCCAATTTTTGACCAACGAGTCCGAGTAACAGGAACATCAAGAATGGTATTGCTAATAATAATACTGTATAATCCATGATCTTTAGTTCTTTAATTCTTTAATACTATCCACATCGATGTTCTTCATGTTGCGGTAAACATTGATGATAATGGCAATGGCTACAGTTGTCTCGGCTGCTGCTACGATTATCACAAATAGTCCGTACATGTAACCTTCCAACTTTTCAGGGAAAAGGAAACGGTTGAACACTACGAAATTTATATTCACTGCGTTGAGTATAAGCTCGATGGACATCAAAATACCGATTAGGTTCTTTCTTACGATAAAACCATATACTCCTATGAAGAATAGGAGGGTGCTAAGCACCAAGTAAAATTCTACAGGTACGTTCATTTCTTATCCTCCTTCTTCAAATTAGTGGCAACTACAACACTACCGATGATGCAAGCAAGTAAGAAGACACTGGCTGCCTCGAAAGGCAACAAGTACTGATACTTATCTACACCCATCAATGTTTGACCGATAGTCTCCATGTTTACATTGGCAGTCAACTCGTCAGCACTCTCATTGTTTTGGAATCCAAAACCGAATAGAGTGACCAAGCTGATAACAACACCACTGATAGCGGCGATTGCACTAACCAACTTTTTTTGACAAGAGACCTTCTCTGTCTCTTCTCCAAGATTCTTCACCAAAAGGATGGCGAACACTAACAGCACCACGATACCGCCTGCGTAAACAGACAATTGTACGGCAGCAATGAACTCATAACTGAGCAACAGGTAGAGACCTGCTATTGCAAAGAGTACAAAGAAGAGGTAAGTGGCAGCTCGTAAAATCTTCGTTGTTGTTACCGAAAGAAATCCAAATACAAGGATTATGGCAGCAAGAATGAAGAATATTATGTTATTAGCCGTTAAATAAGCCGTTAAAAATTCCATCTCTTACTTTTTATTATTGTTGAACATTAGTTTCATTTCCTTCTCCCTCTTTCTTTGGAGCTGCGGCAGGTGCTGCAACTTTCTTCTCCGCCAACTTTGAACCAGGATGGTTGAGCTGTTTTACCAATTTAGAACGAGTGAAAACGGCATGTTCGAAGTTTGGTGTCCAAGAAATGGCTTTCTGAGGACATACCTGCGTACACAATCCGCAGAATGTGCAGCTTCCAAGATCGTACATGTATTTGTCAAGCACTTTCTTTGTCTTGCCATCTTCTGTGGTAATCTGATTGGTTATCACATTGATAGTGTGGTTAGGACAGTTCATCATACAGATTCCACATCCCGTACATTTGTGCTCGTTGTTCTCATTGTGAGGTATAACCAATTCTCCGCGGAAACGCTCGAAAGGTTGCTTCTTACCTCTGTTTTCAGGATATTGCTCTGTTACTTTTGGACGGATGAAGTTGATCATAGTGATCTTCATTCCTAGCAAAAGATTCCAGATGTCTGAAAATATCTCTTTTATATATTTGATCATCTTACCCTTTTATTTAAAAGATTAAAACCCATACTGCCATTAGCAACAAATTCACAAGGCTGATAGGCATCAAGATCTTCCACTCAAGTTTCAATAGCTGGTCTATACGAAGACGAGGGAATGTCCATCTAACCCACAAACTTAAGAATATGAGCGCAAATACTTTACCGAAGAACCAAGCCCAAGTTGGGATACAGTCCATAATTCCGTTGAAAGATGCAGCCCAATCTGCGTTGATGTGGAATGGTTGCCATCCACCAAGGAACACAGTTGCCGCGATTGCAGCAATGATAAACATGTTCAAATATTCGGCAAGATAGAAGAAACCGAATTGAATACCTGAATACTCAGTGTGGTATCCGGCGGTCAACTCAGACTCTGCCTCTGGAAGGTCGAATGGACCACGGTTGGTCTCAGCATGTCCTGCAATCAAATAGATTACAAACGCGATAAGGGCTGGGAGCGGAGCCTGGAAAATGTACCAAGCGTTTGCCTGTCCCTCGATGATGTCTGTAAGATTCAAGCTTCCTGAAACAATTACCATTGTAAGCAATGATATTCCGGCAGAAAGCTCGTAGCTCACCAACTGCGCACCACTACGCATTGCACCGATCAATGTATACTTGTTGTTGCTGGCCCATCCTGCGAGTAGAATACCCACAACTCCAAGAGAGGAGATGGCCAACATGTAGAACAAACCTACGTTGAAGTCAACGCCGTGAAGTCCTCTGCCGAACTGTAATGCACCGAATGTACAGAAAGATCCTATGATGACGATGAACGGAGCAACCTTGAAAATCAATTGGTCTGTCTTGTCAATGCGGATGATCTCTTTCAATAAGATCTTAACCATATCTGCGATACTCTGGAAGATACCCCAAGGACCTACACGGGTAGGACCGAGACGGCACTGGAAGAATGCACAGATTTTACGCTCAACATATATCAGTATCAATGCCAACACTGCATAGAGTGAAAGGAAGGCAACACCGATAAGAACGTATTCAATTAGGGACACGACCCAGTCCAGACCGATCAAATCGAGCAGTGAACTGTGTATCCATTCTATGAATTTATCTAATTCTAACATAATTTGCTATTCTGTTAAATGAAATAACCGTGATTTAAAACTGTTATCTGTCTACACATGGAATGACGTAGTCCATAGATCCACTGATCATGATGAGGTCTGCAATCTTTTCCTTGTCACAAAGAGGACATAAGGCCGTAATTAGACTTAGACATGGAGAACGGAATTTCACACGGTATGGATTCTTATCGCCTGTACTGTTGATGTAAATGCTGAAATCACCACGGGCATTTTCAACTCTTTGATAGTATTCACCAGCTGGTATCTTGACGATCGCAGGAACTTTCGCTTTGAAATCACCCTCAGGGATATTGTCTATCAACTGTTCGATGATGCGGAGTGATTGTTCGATCTCTTCCAAACGGATCATATATCGGTCGAATGTTCCGCCTTCTTTATGAAGAACCTCCTCGAAGTTTACTTTGTCGTAAGCTGCGTATGGTTCAATCTTTCTGACGTCACAAGCCCATCCGGATGCTCTTCCTGAAGGTCCTGTAACACCTAGTGCTACTGCCTTCTCTTTTGAAAGGATACCGATGTTTTTCATACGGCCATATGCGATTGGGTTTCCAGTGAAGAGAACGTGATACTCTTTGATCATCTTTCTCATGTAAGGGATGAACTCCTTTACTCTATTCTGGAAGTTAGGGTGAATGTCGGCAGCCAAACCACCAATTACGTAGTAGTTGACCATCAAACGACCACCTGCTGTCTCCTCGTAAATGTCCATGATCTTTTCACGGTCACGCATACCGTAGATGAAAGCAGTGATGGAACCCATATCATTACACATACAAGCCCATCCGATAAGGTGGGATGCAATACGTGTCAACTCATCGATGATGGTTCTCACATATTGTGCACGTGCAGGAACCTCGATGCCGGCTGCTTTCTCTATACAAGCACAGAGAGCGTGACGGTTCATTGTTCCGCAAAGGTAATCCAAACGTTCTGTCAAATAGAGCATCTGAGGGTAAGTCATAGACTCACACATCTTTTCTACTCCACGGTGGATGTATCCGAAGTGTGGATCGATATGTTTGATTATCTCACCTTCCAAAGAAATTCTTAAATGCAAAACACCATGGGTTGATGGGTGCTGAGGACCGAAGTTCACAACATATTCATCTTTACTAAAGAGCGGATACTCTTTCTTCACCAACTTACCGTCTTTGTCGATAGAGTAAGTAGGAACGTTTTCGAAAGACTCTACGCTAGGAACTTTCTCTGGAATTGGATTCAATGCTGGGTTAGCATCGTAATCTTTTCTGAATGGGAAACCTTTCCAATCTTCACGAAGGAAAAGTCTACGCATGTCTGGGTGATTGGTGAAGATGATTCCGTAGAAATCATATACCTCTCTCTCGTAAAAGTAGGCAATCTCCCAAAGGTCTGAAACGGTTGGTAGATTAGGGTTCTCTCTGTCTGGAGTACTTGTCTTCAAGACAATCACATTTGCTTCATCGTTGGATGGAGCGATGTGGTAAATCACGCCAAGACTATCTTTGTAATCCATACCCGTAAGACACATAAGATAGTCGAAACCTTTGGCCTTAAGACCTTCGGCTACTTTTCTTAGTTTCTCCGGAGCTATCGTTGCAGTGAAGCGTTGAGTATTCTCCTCAATCTTCGCATCTGGAGCAAGCGATAAAATGATCTTTTCTAAATTTTCCATTACTTGTTCCCTCCTTCTGTATTTCCGTCTGCTGTAACGGTTGGTTTCTTAGGCAACTTGAAGAAATTCTCCAACTTGATCTTTCTCTGCAACTGCATCATACCATAAAGCATGGCTTCTGGTCTTGGCGGACAGCCAGGAACATATACGTCGACAGGGATAATCTGATCAACACCTTTTACTACATGATAGGAGTCTATGAAAGGTCCTCCTGAAATAGAACAGCTTCCAATGGCAATCACATACTTAGGCTCGGCCATTTGGTCGTAAAGTCTTTTCAATACTGGAGCCATTTTGTATACGATGGTACCAGAAACGAAAATAACGTCGGCCTGACGAGGAGAGTTACGTGTAACCTCCCAACCAAATCGAGCAAAGTCGTTTCTTGCTGCAGCCACACACATGAACTCGATACCGCAACAGCTGGTAGCGAAAGTGAATGGCCATACTGAATTGGATCGTCCCCAATTGATCACGTCGTCCAACTTCTCTGTGACAACGTTCATTCCACTTTGACGGAGTTCTGCAATGTACTTTTCCAAGTATTCATTGTCGTTGAAGTCTTCCGTCTTCATGTTCCTGATTTTAATGTCTTTTACTTCCATTCCAACGCTCCTTTCTTCCATGCATAAGCCAATCCGAGAACGAGAATAAATAAGAAGAACAAAATACTACAGAGCCCGATAACTCCGAGGCTTTTCATGATGACTGCCCATGGGAACAGTAGGACTGTTTCCACGTCGAACATCAAGAACAGGATGGCAAATAGGTAATAACCTATTTTGAATTGCATCCATGATGTGCCACGAGTCGGGATGCCGCATTCGTAAGGTTCTCCTTTTTGCTCATTGGTAGAACGCGGTGAAATTAACATCGCAATTACCAGTGCAGCAGAAACCAGAATGATAGCTGTGATAAACACAACTATGAAGATTTCACCTGAACTCATCTTTTTAGTTATTTAAATTGTTAATTAATTGTATTTCTGTTATCTAGTATCATTTTTGTCTACTGAAGTGCTGACAGTGTATAAAAAGATAAGGACTATACTATCAACGTATGATAGTATAGTCCTTATATGTATATGCCTATGAGTAAATAATGTACAACCAACACATCGCGATGACCGCAATGGATTCTTGTTTGGAATGCTTACACTTTATGGCTATATGTAATCTCATTATATTATTTATTACAAAAAACCTTTTTACTCTTCGCAAATTTTTGCGGAACTTTAATTATTGTTTTCTGAATTTAAAAAATGCTTATTTGTAAGAATTCTTTATTCAAAAAGTTCATTTTGTGATTTAACTAAATGGATAAATTTCATTTTGCAACCAGACCGCCAATTCTTGTTGTCTTATGTTGCGAAATGCCCATCCTATTTGGGCTGAAACCACATTTTGCGACGCAAAATTGTAAAAGTTATTCGAGTCTGCCAAATAATTTAATGAATAAATATGCGATTGTTCATAACTGAAATTCTGTGTTTTGTAGTCTCTTTTTAGCATAATTTTAGGAAATTCGGTTTCTTTTTTAGCTTAATGAAATGCATATTACTTTCTTTTTGACAAAAAGTTTAATTATGCGCATTTTTAATGTTATTGTGCAATCGAAAAAAGCTGTTCATGCTTAATAGTAGTTTCAAAACTCTATTTTTTCAAAAGAGGTTATGATTTTAAAGGGGTCATATCATTATTCAATCATAATGACATTATGCAAAATATAAAAAGTGAAAAGGATCATCTTTTTTAAAGGGGCGTTCTATAGATTAATCTACTGACAATTAGTCATTTAAATTGTATT
>ERZ795031.4821-NODE-4821-length-11091-cov-5.207684_pt1 | contig 11091 bp, 9 predicted proteins | sample MGYA00375123_ERZ795031 | MGnify/ENA primary metagenome ERZ795031 (study PRJEB30166, sample SAMN05720159) | activated sludge metagenome | isolation source: anaerobic digester from wastewater treatment plant | place: USA | collected 2015-04-21 ... | reverse complement strand
TAGATAAAACTAAAGCTTTTCAAGTTCTATATAATGGATTCATGAATGAAATAGACAAATTTGCCAAAACAGAAATTGGTTTATTTTATATTATGGATCAAAAATTAATTCCTCAAAAATCACTTGATGGTAGTTGGGGAAAATACAATTGGCTTAAATTTATAATGACAGCTAAAGATACAGGATTAGGGGTAGTAGATAATTCAGCTTCTAATTTGGAAGGGGGATCTATAATGCAACAACCAACAGTTGTAAATTTATTAAAAAATCCACAATTTCAATCTCGTATAGAATTAGCAAATTATTGTGAAGCTCAGATTCTTAAAATTATAGGGATTACTCCTCAAAGAATGGGAACTATAAATGCTCAAGAAACAGCTACAGGAGTGAATCAAGCAATTAGTAATTCTTATTCTCAAACAGAATTGTACTTTTTCAACCACACTAAATTAATGGAAGAACTTAAAACTCTTCTTTTAGATGCTGAGAAATATGTAGAATCCAAAAAACCAATCTCAAGAGTTCAATATTTAAATTCAGACCAAGAGAACATGATGTTTGAATTAGATACTGAAGATTTACTTCTCAGAAGATTTAACATTTATGTAACATCTTCTCCTGATTCTACAAGAGCATTGGAGCAGTTAAGACAATTAGCTATTCAAGATAATACTACAGGTGCTTCTCTTTTAGATAAAGCTATAATAATTGAAACTTCTAATATTAGAGATATCAAAGATCAATTATCTCAATCACTACAAAAAGCTCAAGAACAACAACAAACGCAAAGACAACATGAGCAAGAAATGCTTGATAAACAACTAGCATCTCAACAACAAATAGAAGAAACTAACAGGATATTTGAAGCAGAAGAAAAACAAAAAGATAGAATAAAAGATATGTATGTAGCTGATGTTAAATCTTTAGGTTTCTCAAATGAGAGCGATACAGACAACTCAGGTATAAATGATATTTTAGAAGTAGAAAGATTTAATATGGAACAAAATAAATCTTATGCTGATATTCTAAATACAGAGATGCAACATAAATCAAAAGAAAGAGAATTAAAATCTAAATTAGATATAGAAAAAGAAAAAGTTAATATTAAAAAACAAGAATTACAATCTAAAGAAAGAATGAAAAATCTTGAAATACAGAGAGATTTAGCTAACATGACTAATGATGAGAAAATAGCTAGATTAAACAAAGAAGGAAGAAATAAAAAATAAAATTAAGAAATTGTTAATTAATCACTAAAAAATTAGGATTAACAGAAATAACTTATTAAATTAATATTGAAGAAGAAAAATCACTAACATGACAGAAAAAGAAAATCCAGGAATTTTTGATAATTCCTCAGACATAGGTTCATTATTTGAATCTGTAACAGAAACACCTACTATAGATTTAGAATCTGATAAAGTAGATTTATTTTCAGATAAAGAAGAGAAAATTACTGAAGAAAAAGAAATTCCTTCTCTTTTTGAAGAAAAAGTGACTGAAGATACATTAATTGAAAAAGAAACTATTGAACCATCATCATTAGGAGAAGCAATTCAACTATTGATAAAATCAAATGATGAATTTTTAGTTTATGAAGGAGATGAAGAAGGAAAATCAGATTACACTTCAGAACAATTTGTCGATTTATATCAACAAAATTTAAAAGTTCAAGGTGAAAAATTAGCAGAAACTATACTAGAGAATGCTATTTCTCAACTTAGTCCTACGATGCAAAAAGTATTATCAGGGGAATTTAAAGGAGTTAATATCTCAGATTTAGTAAAAGATCTTTCTGATTATCAAGAACTTGAAAAATTACCAGAAAATCCTACATCTGAAGAAAAAGAAAAAATAGTAAAATTATACTATAGTAGATTGGCTAAAGAAAAAAATAAAGATGCTGAATGGGCATCTAAACAAGTTGAAAAGATTATAGATAGAGATGAATTAGAATCAGAATTTGAAGATGCTAAGTCTGAAATATCGCAAGATTTGGAAAAGAAACAAAAAGAGAAAGAGGATGCAGTAATTTTAAAACAAAAAGAAAAGGATGATTTTAAAAAATATCATAACTATTTTGTAACAGAAGCTTTAAAAGAAGATAATTTATTTGGAATAAACTTATCTAAATCAAAAAAAGAACAAGTTGCTAATGTATTATCAACTTTTGCTGTAAGACCTACAGATAAAAAAGAAAAACTTGGATTAACTGCATTAATAGATAGTTACATTCATAGTGAAAACCCAAAAGAAACATATAAAATATTAGCTCTAATGAGTTTAGCTGCCGTAGCACCTAATGAATTAGTAGAGCAATTAAAAGTTTCAGCAGATAAAAAATCAGCAAATGAAATTATAAAGAAATTAAAAGTAGCTGATAAAGTTACTCCATTAGAAGAAAAGAAGAAACAAACCTTTAGCAAACCAGGAAATATTTTTTAAGATGGCAAAAATGACAAAAACAGTAGGTAAAAAGGTTTCAACTAAAGTACCTGCACCCAAAATGACAAAAAACAAAGCCAGTGTGACTGGAGGCAAGAAAATAAAAAGTTCTTGTTAAACAATTAAACTTTTAAATAACTAAACAAAATTATGTCAACACCAAATTTATTACAACAGGGAGTCCTTGTACAAGACAAGCAGTACTACTCTCCAAACACGCACATTACTGAGAGCAATTTATTTGCTGCTGGTATTAGAAAGGAAGTCCCAATGGATGATTTGGGATTAGTAAAAACATGGACACAAATCTTTAGAAATGTACAACCTCTTTATAACTTTGACCAAATTGCAAAAACAACTGTTTCTGTAGAATCTGATAAAGGTTTTACTTGGTCTACAGCAATAGCAATGGAAAATCCAATGATTGTAGAAGATTTGTCTGATAGTGAAAAACCAGGTATAGATGGTCAAGAATTCAAAGTAGCATTTAATAGACCTTTTTCTGTTACAAATGTAATTACTTATGACCACATTCATAATCAATTTCAATTAATTGTAACTCAAGAGCCTTACAAAGATGGTGATAGATGGGTACATACTTTAAAAATAGATGGTGTAGCTGCTAAAAATGCATATCTTTCTAAAGAGTATTTAACTCCTGGAACTCAATACTACAAAATTACTTCTCGTAGAGGAGATAATAATGACACAGTAGCTTCTACTTTCCAATCAGAAGTAGGTGAAAGACAGTGGCATTATAGATTATCTAATACAGAAATTGCAAAAGGTTTCTCTATTGATAAAAAATCTTTAATCATGTTACAGCAAGGTAAATCAAAAGATCTTGGACAAGATTATAGAGTTTGGGAGCTTTACAAATTTGCGCCTGGTTCTGATGCTTATAAATATATGTTAGGTGAACCATCTACTAATATTTCTAAAATTGTAAATGAAGTTTACAAAGGTGATAAATCTGCTGCTAAAAAAGATATTGTAGGTAAAAACTGGTTCATGGAAATTGAACGTGCTACTATGGATCAATTGATGTATGAGTGGACTATGAACTTAATGTGGGGTACAGGTGGAACTACTTCTATTCAATATGATACTATGCAAACTTCTCCAGGTTTATACTGGCAACATAGAACATATGGAACTGTTCAAAAGTATAATTTATCTACAATGTCTCTTGATTATTTAAGAGCAAGAATTGAGTTACACTTCAAACATAGAGTAGATTTCCAAGCTGAAGGGGAATACATATTCAAAACAGGTGCTGGTTTATATGAATTCATCCAAAAAGAAATTAAAAAAGAATTTGGTAACTCAGGAGTAGTTGTTCAAGTTGGAGAATCTGAAAGATTTTTACAAGGTGATAGACAAAACTTGAATTATACAATGAGATTCAACTCTTTCTTCTTAAAAGCATTTCCTAAAATCAAAATTACTATTGTTCACGAACCTGCATTAGATCCAGTGTTTGCTAACAATATCTCTAACCCTATCATTGATAGACATTATAGATTATCATCTTTCACAGGTATTATCTATGACTTAAATGATATTGAAGCAGATAATATCAAATTGGTTAAATGGGCATATGATGATAAGTTAAGATTCCAAAAATTAATTGGTAATATTGACTGGAATGATCAAAATGCTACATTCATTTCAAGTGGTAATTTCTCAGGAATAAAAGGTACAATGTCTATGAGACATGCTAATATGTGGTTAGTAGATCCAACCAAATCTTTAATGTTTGAATTAATTAATCCAAAAACAGGAAGATAGAAAAAATTTCAATAAAGTGGAGAGCAAAAAAAGCTCTCCACTATTTTTGTAAGAAAAATAAACAAGAAAAATGGCAACAATGATTATTAAGCCTTATGTAGATAAGGATAAAGACACAATTGGATTGAGTGATTTAGGTATGAACTCTTTCCCTAGAACAAGTACAACTACCGAAGTTCCTATTATACATGGTAAATATTTAACAGGATTTGACAAACATGCTTTTTATTTAGATCTTATTCAAGATGAAAAACAAAAAGCAAAAGAAATTAAAACTATTGAACAAAAAGTAAAAGATTTCAATGCAAAATATCCTCACTTTAAAGTAGATGATGTTATAGTTGAAAGATTACCAGATGGTTCGATAAAAGCAAATCCTTTTTATTTGGAAATGCTTATTGAACTCAAAGCAGAAATGACAATTTTAAATTCTGATAGTCCAGAAGATCAAGTAAAAATGGAAATTATAAAAACAAATGCAAAATATAATCCTGCATTTGATGTAGCTCCAGACTTGGTTACTGCAAGAGAATCAAACAAATCTTATAAGTTTTACATATCTAATACTGAAGTAGATGTAGAAAATGAAGTGATTAAAAAGAAAGAACTCAATAAAGCAATTACTTTATTGGATACTATCTCATCAGATGATAAAGAAAGATTCTTATTAGTAGTAAAACATTTGTTACCTGCTAATAAAGGATTAAGTACAGAATCTGATATGAGATTATATAAAAGAGCAGATGATTACATCAATGGCATCATTGATGGAGAAAAAGCTAAAGGAGGAGAAACATTCTATAGAAATTTCATAAAAGTTTGTGAAATGGATAGAGATGTATTATATAACAAAGTGTTAATTAAATATGCTATTATGACTAACATAATTAGATTCAATAGTAAAACTAAAGACTTTGAGTATGCTACTACTTCTCAAGAATTAGGTAAAACTCCTGAAGATATATTCAATTATTTGACTCAAGCAAAAAATATGTCTATTTTAAAAGAAATAGATGGAGAAGTAAAAAGAGAAGTTAAAATTCTTTAATGATCAGTAGTTTAGATATTGCCCTTAAAATTAGGCAAAGATTAAATAAAGTAGATACTCAGGATGATGAAAATCTTCCACTTTATGTAATTGTAGAAGCTTATAATAAAGGTCAACTAAATATAGTTAATAAATTATCAAGTAAGAATAATATTTATAAAACAGGTTTAGAATCTACAACTTTTAGAGTAGATGATCTTGAATGTCTAATAAATCCTGATGCTTATATTTTATCCACTACAAAAAAAGATGGATTTTATTTAACAGATTATATACCAAAAGATTATTTAAGGTATATTAGGACAACTTGTATAGCTAAGACTAATTCTTGTAAAGTGAAAGAACTCTATATTTATTTACAGGAAGAATCTAACTTAAATACTCTATTAAATAATGATTTTGTAAATCCTTCATTTGAATGGGCAGAAACTATAGGAACTATAGCAGGAGATAAAATAAAAGTATTTACTCAAAACAAATTTGAAATAAATAAAGTTTATTTAACATATTTAAGAAAACCTAGATTAATAGATTTAGTAGGATATTTAAGAAAAGATGGAAGCCCATCTACTAATATAGATCCAGAATTACCTGATGATTTAGTAGAAATGTCTATTGATGAGGCATGTAGAATATTATCAGGAGATATGCAAAATCAATTTAGTAATCAAATTTCTCAACAAAATTTGCAAAATACAGAATAAAAGATTATATTATAACTGAAGAAAGATCTTAACACAATTTTAAAAGAAAGATAACTAATAAAAAACAATTTTTAAAAAATGACAAATTCAGCTCAATCAACAACCTTTAACTACTTCGTAGGTTCTGGTTTAGTGTTAACTGACACTACTAAAACAACTGCCGATTTAGTACCTTTACAATTAGGTATTTTCAACAGTAAAAATTACAAAGCTCTTGCTAATCAAACATCATCTAAGGTAGTGCCTGAGATTTTAATAGCAATGGGTTCTCCTAATGAAGAAAAAATTTCATGGACTAATGCAGCTATGAGTTTTAAATCTGTTCCTATTAGAGCAGACAAATTAATTGCATGGCGAAAATCTACTCCTAAAAAAGCTCAAAACCATAAAGTAGCTATTGGATGGGATGGAACTTCTGATTGTAAAACAATTACAGCTACATGTGATGAAGCTTATACTTTGTTTTTACAAATTGAAGGTTCTCCTACTACAAGATTTTTTGGTGCAAAACCTTTAACAGAAACTTTTGTTGTTCAAACAGGTTGCTGTGAAGATTGTGCTTCAGGTTGTTCTGCTGATGTAGAATCTGTAGTAGATAATTTTGTAGGACAAATCAATAAACACCCTCGCATTTCTCCTTTTGTTAAAGCAGAAAAATTAGTGTCTTATACTGCTGCACCTACTGCTACAACTGTTGCGTATGAATCTTATACTTTGACTATTGCAGATGAAGGTGGAATTCAAGAATTAGCTGCTATTCAAGCAACTTATCCTAATGCTACAATAACTCGTACTGGAAGAACAGGTATTTTATCTACTTACACATTAATTCAATTAGAAGCTGCTTCAGCACCTGCTGCTTACAGTAATCAATCTAATACAGTTATTTCTAATTGTTCTGATTGTCCTTCTGGTTATACTTTAGTAGAAAAAACATACAAATACAAAGTACAAAAACAAGATGCTAATACTTCTGCTAATTTAGCAACTATTGCATCTGGATATTCTGATGCAGGAGCTTATAGATTAAGTTATGTAAATGGAGAATCTACTTATGTGGTTACAAATACAACTGGAACTACTCCATCAGCAGTAGTAGCAGGAGATATTGTTACTTACATTGGTTATAATGCGCCTTATTGTGAATTAGATACAGCAACTACTACAGCTTGGGAAGCATCTGATGCTTACTATAAAACTGTAAGAGAGTTATGCTTAGTTTTAGGTGATGATGTATGTGATGATGTATCAGGTACTTCTCAATTAGCAGCTATCACAGCTTTTTACTCAGGAAATTCTTCTGTAGTTTCTGGCTCAGTTGCTCAATCTGATAATGGTACTTGTGCAAACACTTACACTATTGAACAAGTTTCAAGTAACTTAATGAAAACAGGTTGTACTACTGATATTCCAGTATTTACAAACTTAGATCCTTATAAAAATTCTTATTGGACAGTTTGTTGTGATGCAAAATCTACAGCAGGTACAATAGATAAAATAGGTAAAATAGGTATTGTTTTAACAGGTGCTTATGTAGATACTCAATTTGGAAATTGTTCATTTAAATATGACGATTTCGTAGAATTAGATTTACCAAGAATTATAGTTAGACAAGGAGATTTTGTAGAACTAGAAAACAAATGTTCTACTCGTTGGGCAGTAACAGAGTTACAAGCTCCAGTTTATCCAACAGGTGTAGGTACAAATGTTAAAAAAGAATACATTGATATTATGTCTACTAAGGGACAAAGATGGTCAGATGATCCACGTTGGAGAGAAATCTATGGTTACAACTATGATTTTATCAAAGCAGGAAAATTCTATAAACATTTCTATCTTGAATTTGAAGCATTGGATAAATACTTTACTTCTACAGGATTTGGTGGAAATGATTTTAAACAAACAATTGTCTTTGCTTTTGAAGAAGATGTAGATACTACAAATTTTGAAAAATTACTTGAAGGTTGGATTAGCTCTGCAAGACCTGATTTAATTGATAGTGATACTCAAGATAACTTATACAGATAATAGTTTTCATTTTTAATTTGATTTGATAGGAAGGGTTGGTTGGAAAATATCAACCCTTTCTTTAATTAAAAGAGATATCATGCAACATATAGTAGAAAAAGGAGAAACATTAATGGCTATTGCTAAGGAGTATAATACTTCTTTAGCAGAGATTATTCAAGTTAATAATTTGAAAAATCCTAACAGTATTCAAATAGGACAAATTATAGAAATACCTAATCCTGAGCCTAAAATAGTAAATAACATTATTTTAACAAAAGATAACATTGTTGAAAAAGTAGAAAAATTTTTTAATTTTATAGAAGGTAAAAAATTAAAAAGACCTTTAACATCTTTAGGTAGAGAATCTGTAAAATTAATTTTTCAAAAATGTCTGGAGTTAAAAGTTACAGATTTAAGAATGGTTTCTTATATTTTAGCTACAACTCATTGGGAAACAGGTGCTTATGGTCAAAGATTTATATATGAACCAGTTCCTGAACAAGGAAAAGGAAAAGGAAGGTCTTATGGTGTTCCTCACAAAAAAACTGGTAAAATATATTATGGTAGAGGGTTTGTCCAATTAACTTGGTTTGACAATTACGAAAGATTTACTAAAATTTTATACAGACTTGGATTTGAGCTTGATTTAATGTCTAATCCAGATTTGGCATTAAAACCTGAAATAGCTACTTTAATTTTGGTAATAGGAATGAGAGATGGTAAATTCACAGGAGCTGATTTAGATGATTACTTTGATCCTATTAAATCAGATTGGTATAATGCTCGTAAAATAATAAATGGATTAGACAAAGCTGTAATAATTGCAGATATAGCTAAAGAAATACACTACATAATAAAATGATAAGCCAATTAGACATATACATAGAAAAGATTCTTAATCCTAAATTATTAATAGTTAAGGATGCATCTTATTACAATCCTGATGTAGCAGTTACAAATGCTAAATTAGATTTACAATATCCTAATTCTAATGAATATGTTAATATTCCTGTAGGAAAAAACTTTTCTTACATTATAAATTCAAATACAATAGGATTAACAAATGTAAATAATTCAGATGTTCTTTCAGATTTACCTGACGGACTTTGGACTATTAAATATTCAATTTGTCCTAATGATGAGTTATATGTAGAATATACATTTCTTAGGAATGTAAAACAATTAATTAAATATCACAATCTTTTTTGTCAAATTGAAATAGATAAATGTAATAAAAAACAATATTCGGAAGACCTAAAGAAAATAAGAGAAATAAAAGACTTGATAGATGCTGCTCAATATTTAGCTGATGATTGTGGAAAGTATGAGAAAGCAATTGAATTATATAATTATGCAGATAGTCTTTTGAATGAGTTTACTGACGATTGTAAATGTGGTAAATAATGAAATGTTCAATTTGTGGATATTCTGCTTCTTGTCCTTGTGAATTTGATAATGGAGTTTGCTGGACTTGTAAATTTGGAGGAAAAAGAATTAATAATAAAATTGTAGATAATTATTGTAATCAAACTTTAGAAAACCTACAATTTATAAAAAATAAATTAATTTTAAAACCTACTGAGAAAGTTAGAGATTATCAACTATCAGTATTAAATTCTCAAATAAAACAATTTAATGAAAATCCATGTAGATTTAAAGGAATAATTGATCAAATTTTAGTAAATTAATAATGAGAATAAATATAGATACTCTTGAACAAATTCTAAGTAAACTTAAATGCAAATTTGCTGAAAGTATTTATAGTTCTTACATTAAAGAACAATATGCCTTAAAGGGTTGTAAGGATGAAATTGATATAGATGAACTTAGAGATTACATTTTAGTAATGGAAGAAAAAATTAAGTTACTAAAATATAACTTTAAAAAATCAAGTTGTGAATTAGAACCAATTAGATTAAACAAAACCAGTATAGAATTCTTCTATGAAAAAGAAAAGTTTTTAACTGAATGTGATAGAAAATTTTTAGAAAAAATATTATGACTAAAATAAAAAATAGTTCTCCTCTTATAAATATAACTTCTACAAATCAAATAAAATATGTAGGAGATATACCAACTTGTGCTTTAACAGGAGACTGTTCTATAGATGAAACAAATCTTACTTATTTGATATCAATCTTATTGACAAGATATTGTAGTGAAAATAATGTTATAGATGCTGATTTATCTTCAGTGGATTTAACTTGTTTAATAACTTCTAATCCTGATATAGAGATACCTGATGATGTAACTATTGAAACATTAGCTACTTATTACAAAGATCATTTTTGTGCTTTGTATTCCAAAATATCAGATATAGAAGATATAATTGATTCTTTAAAAGGAATTACTTGTTTAAATGATATTGTGCAATTAGACCAAAATGACTCTATCTTAATAGATCCCTTATTTAATGATATCACTGATGAAGTTACAGGAACTGTTGTAGTTACTATAACTTCTGCTCCTATTAATGGAACAGCTACTGTAGCTACTAATAAAATTACTTATACTCCTGATGAAAATTTTTTTGGTAATGACCAAATTACCTATCAAGTAGCTAAAGGAGGGTACACTTGTTCAGCTAAAATATCTATTAAGATAAATGAAGTAGTTTCTACCCAAACTATAACTGAAATAGTAATTGATCAAATAACTACTATTTTGCAATCAGATGAATATTGGGATATAGGAATTCCTATAGGAACTAAACTTGCTATTACTGAAGCTCAATTAGCTAACTTTAATTTAGTTGGAGGTTCTTGGGGAGCAGGATTACCTGGAACTCGTTATTCTAAATGGGCTATTGCAAATGGAAATAATGGAACAGATGATTATAAAGGCTTAACTACTAGAGGCTATGATGTAAATGACTCAGATTATGATGATGCATCCTCTACTAATTCAGCAGGTTCAGATTCTGTAACTCTCAATATAAATAATATACCTCCACATAGACATAAATTTTCTTTTTTTGGTTCACAATATACTAATGCTGATGACTTAAATGGTTGGAAATTAGTACAAGACAATATAGGAAATTATGATGTCTCTCATCCTGAAGGAGAATTAGGAAGCTCTCAAAGAGATGGG
>ERZ795031.4814-NODE-4814-length-11096-cov-6.646590_pt1 | contig 11096 bp, 10 predicted proteins | sample MGYA00375123_ERZ795031 | MGnify/ENA primary metagenome ERZ795031 (study PRJEB30166, sample SAMN05720159) | activated sludge metagenome | isolation source: anaerobic digester from wastewater treatment plant | place: USA | collected 2015-04-21 ... | reverse complement strand
GACTGTTTCAATCCTTGTTTTAATGGAACTATGTATAAAAACTCTATCTTCTTCAGTCGTTCCAGTTCCGCTTTTGTATGTTTCAATCCTTGTTTTAATGGAACTATGTATAAAAACTCTCAGCTTGGGAAAAAGAAATCAATCGTCTTGCAGGGTTTCAATCCTTGTTTTAATGGAACTATGTATAAAAACTCATCATTTTATCTAAGTGCTACACAAATAATATAGTTAATATATCAATTTCGGCAATCAAAATTGCTGTTAAATTACAATTAACCATATCCCGAAGCATTAAAAAAATACTCTCGGGAGTGCACTAACACTCTATATTTCTATAAAAGAACGATAAAATAGCAAAAAACACAATAAATAGGTCTCAGGCAACGCAGATATTTCTATAGGTACAATCTGAGCATTTTACTTTAGAATTAGATCCTTTAGGATAATATTCTAAGTTTATAATTTTGAATATTTCGTCAACTAAAATAATGGCTTTATTTTTCATATTATCCGTGATAGTAATTTCTTCTAGATGATTATTGGATCTGGTATAGACAATAAAAGCTTTATTAACTGGAATATTGAAATTTTCAGAAATTAACAGGGCATAAAGTGTTTGTTGGTATATATGTGTTTTAAAGATTTTATTTTCCCAGAAGGCATATTTATAATCTAAGGGTGCAGCGGTTCCATCGTCCAGAAATAGAACTTCATCCACTTTCCCGACTAATTTAAGCTTTTCAGAAGTAAGATATACATCAATTAGTTTATCAATAGCGCCGGCTTTTTTTCTTAAATAATCCTTATTTTGTATGATTTTTAGCTTGTGAATATCTCTACCTTTATTTACAAGAGCTCTTCTATGTTCGTGTTGTTCAACTTTTATAACATTCATATAATATACATAACGAGGACAGAAAAGATACTCTATCAGTTCGGAAGGGGTTATATATTGAAAATCATTCATAGGAAAAACGCTTTTATTTCGTCAGTTATTAATGCAGGGTCAAAAGCCTGTCCGAGTAATTCACAATTATTAAAATCTTCACTACACATAGGGAAAATATATACTCTATCAACTTCTGGATTGATAAGCTCATTAATCTGACAGCTTAACTCTTTACATTTAGTTTTATTCATATCTCCGAGGAAAACAGAATACTGCACTCTGTATATACCAGCTTTTTCACAACATTTAGCAACTTTATTGCGGGTTTTATCCTTAACTATATCATACATAACCCAGGTTAGCATTATTCTTCTCCATCATCTTCAAAGCAACTATTTAGGAAATTATTTAATTTTTTGTTAATAGATTTTTCCAGGTAATAATCTCTCTTTTGGATAAGAAAATTAGCAAAAGCATGGGCATCCGTTTGAATCATATCAATTTTTTTTCTATTTTTATTACGATATCGGATGATAGAATCAAAGTTTTCAATGAGTTCTGGAGCCAGGAATTTTTTTCCTTCGGAAGAAAGAGACACACCTTTATGCACCGGTTCAATAAATTCGGGAGAGAATTTATGTCTTGAAAAGATATAAAAGACAGGTTCATCCACTAATATGCGGTATGGTTCAATAAAATCAAATACAAAGGATTTTTTGTTATAATTATCACTATGAAAAATACCGAGATAGGGATCAAGACCAGCAATAATTAAAGCTCGTTCCACTTTAGAATATAAGATACCATAACCGTAGTTAAGCATAGCATTAAAAGCATCTTTAGCAGGTCTTGAACTTCTACCTTCAAACTTGTAATTGAGAGGAATTAACTCGTCAAGCACAGAAAAATAATTTTTAGAAGCGTTGCCTTCCCAACCCATAAAAGAGCCAGTTAGATCTTGAATATTCCCTTCAGAATTCATTATGTTAATTGCAGCTTGTACCATATTATCCATTTTATCCTTAAAAATGTTTTTATCAACCTCTCTTTTAGAGATTAACCTCTGCAAAAAGCGGTATTGATTCATAATCTTAATACAAATCCAATCTTTAATGAACTGTAGACCCGTATTATCAGAAAGCATTTCTAATTGACGCCTACGAATCAATACGGTACTTCCAATTTTAGGGAACCAGATTCTTCCATAGGGATTGCCATATTTATCCAAAAACACGATGTCAATGTTATAATCCATTGCCAGTTGAATGGCATCAGTAGTTATGGTAACCGCATTGGAAATAATGATGGAAGTAACTTTTTCTGGAGCTAATTTCACTTTTTTATCTTCAACCAGGATTTCAAATAAGTCATCCTTTTTTCTGATAAAACTGCCATAGGTATTTAGATGTAATTCCATTATAAAGAGAGACAGGAGGAAGTTTCAAATGAATATATATTTAAGCCAGAATCAAAATTATAGAATTCTGAGATATTTTCTTTTTCTACAAAATAGATATAATCATCCAGTTGTTCTAAGTTAATAGAATCTTGAATGGTTTTGATTTCGTTACTAGTTAGATTAATTTCATAAGAACTGAGAATGCGATAGTTTTGTTTGATATTATCCCTTATTTTGAAGAACTCGTTTTTATCGCCTTTTATTATTTTTAAGCTATTTATATCTTCAATAATAGAGTTTTTAGCTTGAGTGGCAGTATCATCTGCAAGCAGATATAAAGAATTATTAGCATAGTCATTTTCAATCAACTTAAAATTCTTTATAGGAATTTGATTTTTAAAATATTGATCATAGTTCAGATCTTTAATAGCCCTTAATATAGCTTCACCTTCAGCTCTAATATCTAAGTTTTTATAATAATCTTTCACGATATCATCAAATTGAATGCTGGTAATGTTTGTATAATCCTCAAGAATTTCAGCGGTTTGTTGTAGTAGATACTTATCATAAACTAATTTACTCAATATATGCTTTTCGTCTTTCAAATTAACTACAAACATTTTTCCGCCAAGCTCTCCATATTCATTATGCCTATTGCATCTTCCGGCAACTTGAATAATGCTATCCAGAGGACCAAAATCACGATAAACTTTCTGGAAACTAAGATCAACTCCAGCTTCAATTAATTGGGTAGATACAAGAATCACTTTATTTTTCTTATCTTTTAATAAGTTATTAACTTTTTCAATGATACTTTTCCGGTGTTTAGGTATATGCAAAGTAGTTAAACAAAAAATCTGATAATCTTCAGAATAGTTGGATTTGATATAATTATAAACTTCAATAGCAGAGCGTTTTGTGTTCATAACAATCAGAACAGATTCAGCATCTTCTAGATTAATAATATCTTTACAAAAATCTTTTATATCTAGCGCTTTATTCTGGTCTAAAGGTGAGATATGAATCCTAACGCGATTAAAGTCTGGAATATCAAATAGAGAAGATGGTGATAATTCAATATATGAATTTGGAGAATAAATATGTGGTTGCGTAGCAGTACAGGATAAAATGTAAGTATCAAATTTTTCAGCGAGCACTTTAAATAGAACTTGTAGCAAGCAATAATATTTTGGAGGTATATTCTGGACTTCGTCTAAGAGAATAATAGCATTGATGATATTATGTAGCTTCCTAATCATATTATTTTTATCGCTGATTAAGGAATGGAACAACTGCACGAAGGTAGATATTACACAACCTGATTCCCAGGCTTCAATAAAGAAGAGGTTTTTGGGTAATTCTTCCTGGTAATAATTATAATTTGTTTCCTGATTATTAGTTTCAGTGTAGTCAACGAGATGATGATGCTTAACGATATATTTATAATCCAGAGGTAAAGAATCTGAAAGATTAGATTTCAGGACATTTTCAAATTCCTGATAATTCTGGTCAATGATTGAAGTATAAGGAAGACAATATATAACCCGGCGAGATTTATTTTCAAGATATTGTATGCAATTAGCAAATTCCAGGCAAGCAAAAGTTTTTCCACTTCCAGTAGGAGCAGTGATAGAATATAGTTTTTGTGAATCAGATAGGTTTGGGTTATTTTTGATGTGATCCAGGAATTGATTTCTCAAAGAAGTCAATTTATCAGGACTTTCATTTTTTTGCGCGATTATTTTTGAAGGAGAGTAATTAAGTTTAGAATAAATTTCTTTAACTGGGAGGAAAATCATTCTACTTGCACTATGTTTATCAGCATCTATAAGTACGGAGAACAGTAGATTTTGAATAAGAAACAATTCAATAGCTTTTTCTCTATCATCGCCAAAAGTGTTTTCAGGCAAATCATCTATTTCATCGTAAAGATCATCAATCTTTTCTTTGGTTAAAGAAGGTAGCTGGATATTATGTTGATTTAATAAGGCATTCAAAACCTTATCATCCATCAGACTGGTCTTTACACTTTCATAAATTTGGTGAGTGATATAAGGTGAGTCATTATGATCTTCCCCAAAGGCAGTTAGGTCGCTATGATGTTTCTGGATACATTTATAAGCCTGAGGGGCAAAAAAAGAATATTCTTCCCAATTTTTAAAATTGATATAAGCGATAATAGCAGAGACAGAGCTATGTTGAGAATTGCTTTTTGAACCGCCTCTAATATATTCCTGAAAAAAATATGAAGCTTTACCCAGGTCATGCATCAGACCTATTTTTTCGGCGATATCAGCTAAATTTTCTTTCGTGACTAAACTTAAATTTAGTGAAAGGTCCAGAATTAATTCTTTAGATTTATCAGCCACTTCTCTAAGATGTTTATCTAAAGTCAATTCTGGATAACCAGCCCTTGCAGGATGAGAAATTATAATATAGCAATCCTCCTTTTTTTCTCATCGTCCAGTTCATAGACATTTTGAAATTTACCCGTTATTCTATTCCCATTAATATCTACAACGATATTGCCAAAACGGATGGTCTGTCGGTATTCTTTCTTTCTTTCTTTTTCTAATCTTTGTTCCAGAGGCATTCTTTCCATAATCAAATCATATTTATCAGTATCTATATCTCTAATCTGTTCCATATTAATTGCTGAGTCTAAATAATCCGATTCTGCAACAAGACTGATATGTTCATAACAGTTAATCAATTCAAGATTTGCCAGGAATTGTCTCTGACCTAAAGCAATCCCATATCCAAAATCTCGCTTGAGTATTTTATCTTTCAGGATTAGAAAACTATTTTCTTCACTTTTACTGTTAAAACAAAGGTAAATTAACCATTCCAGATTTCCATCACCTCGTGCTTTTAGCAATTCCAGTCTACATTGTTTATGCTCAGAAAGGTCATTGATGATCTTACTTTTGTCTGAAGCATAATTCAGAGTTTGAAAGATTTTTAGATAATTATTACTATTCGTTAACGAGACAGCTATACCTAATTTATCAGAGCTCATCAAATCATAATAATTATCACGAGGTATTTGTAGCATAGAAGCCAATAAACCACAAACAGTGGTTCTGGGTGGCAACATATAAGTTAGCGATGAAGCATTAGTATAAAATTTCCTGAAATGGGCAAATTTACCACTAAGCTTCAGCTCTAAGACCTGATCTGTATTTAAGGGAATATTCATAATTCCCCCTAATTAATAAGGAAGTTTATGTTTCCAATCTTCCTGAATAAAAATCTTATCAAAATCAGGAATGGAAATCTCCTCGTCTTTCCAGTAATGAATAATATTAATCTTATCCTTGTTCTGATTTAAATAGTTAATTAGGGCACTGATATCAAGTTCATAATCTTCAGGTTTTCGGATAAGTCTAAGATTTTGTGCAATAACAGGATTAGAAGAAGTAACTTTAATCATTCCTCTAAAGTCTTTCAAAAATTTATCCTTCCCATTTAATTCAATTCTCAGATAAAGTCTGGGATACTGTCCTATTTTAGTCCTCGTTCTTGCTAAAGGAATAGCTTTAATCATTGCTTCATCTAATAATTGGATATCTTCTTCGGTGAGATTTGTTTCTACAGATGTATTGGCATTAATGCTTCCGGAAAAAGCTATTAGAGAATAATAAAGCCGGTAATCTTTACCTATTCCCTGACCGCCAGAAAAGCTGGAAGTAATGGTAGAACTATCCACAATTTCAACTGGATGTAAAGAATAACCCCAATTGAACTGAACCGGACCAGTAAAATGTCCACCTTTTTCTTCTTCGGCAGTAACAGCACCAAATAGACGAACATCTATAAGATCACAATGCTCTTTACCCTCATCTTTTATTTGTTTGTTTCTTTCTTTAGCATCTTTTGCTTTGTTCGTGATAAATATTTCCTGTTCTTTTACCTCTTCAAAATAATCTCTAAGATAGCGTTTCAATCTGACATCAGATACTAAATTAGTGGAAGTATCATAGTCCATCCGTGGTTTGTTTTCGTTATCCATATCCCCATTGGGATTGCACATTTGAGCATCGTAAAGAAATAGGATTTCGGAATTATTGTTAATCATTATTTTCCTCCTGATTTGTTTCTGTATTATTATTTTCTTCCTGGAAATAAAGTTTTCTTCTATAATTTTCATAAGCTCTACCACATAAAATATGGTAGACCACTTCTTCTGGTGTTAAAGACGATTTAGAAATATTTTGTAGACATTCGCGATAATAATTATCGGTTATGGGATCAGAATAAGTACCCCAAACATTTCGCATATCATCTACCAATGCGACAAGAGATAAAACTTTCTGAACAGGTATGCCTCTAAGGTTTAGCCTATTAATCAAAGTAGATTGGATATTTTTTTGTCTTTGTTTAGCTTCAACTTCGGCAATATATTTCCCTATGATAAATAAACCCTGAGCATAATAATTGTTTCCATACACTTCAGAATGGGTGTTAAAATATTCATTAAGTGCTTTATCCTCTAAAGCGGAAATTAATTTGCGCTCTTCCATAATGGTCACTCCTTCTAGTTGATTAAATTTTATTAAATGTTTTAAATAGAGATTCATAATATATGGCGATATATCCAGATTTTGTCTGTAATCATTACTACTTAAATTATTATTCTTTCTATTAAAAATATCCACAAACTGGTAAATCAATTTTTTATACTTAAACTTATGGTTATTAAGATAAGTTTCTATGAGATTGATAATATTTTTATTAATTTTGGTATAGTCATTTTGACCAGGATGCGATTCTCTGGAAGGTATAATTAAATATCTCAATCCTTCTAAAGATAATTGACCTACATACTCATACATTTCCTCCAATTTGTATTGCTGTGCCATTTCAACTAAATCTATAGTTTTTTGAATCAACTGCTTGGTATTGATATTTCTAATAAAACCATTTATAATAAATTCTTGAGAAATTGGACTTGGTTTATTATAGAAAAGGAGATTAAATTCATTTATTTTGCGTTCCAATATTTTGCGTTCCAACTTAGCGATAAAATCAATATCTTTTAACACCTTGATTGGCTTCCTTTCAAGTAGTCTTACCAGATTCTTTAATTCATTAGGGTCAATAAGCTCTTCACTCTCTTCAAATTTGAATTTAATCTCAGGCAGAATGATGGTATCCAGACCAAGTAATCTTGTATTAAGGTTGGTAGAAGAATATTGAGTTCCAATAAGGACCTTTTGATTGCAAGTTTCGCACATTGAAAAAGCATTGCTAGTAAATCTATTATCAACATTATCAAAGTAAAGAGGATTGGTAGTGCCATAAAATTTCTGATTTAGAGCAACATCCTTAGGTAAAATAGCATAATTACCACAAATATGGCAATATCCTTGATTATTTTTGTTGGAATAATGTCTTCCAAATAAATAATAATAAAGGACATCAATATAGCAATCAGCATATTCTCCTTGATGTAATAGCTTGCCATCAATTCTTAAAGCAAAGGCTTTTCTCTTAGTTACAAGGTCTTTCAAAGTAGAGGATAAATATTTATCTAAGTATTTTTTATACGATTCATTAAACTTACTGGTACTCGTTATGTTTTCATTTGAATTTAATTCTGGTATCAGTTCTGGATCGGGAAAGCCTTCTTTTTGCGAATCTACAATATAGTCACAGCGGAGAATATTTACATTGTTTATTTTCTTGTAAAAGGTATTTTGAATATCCATTATATAATCTAGAAATTGTTCTGCTTTGTTTACATCTGTCCAGCCGATTTTATCAAAATTATTTTTATCTTTTAAATCTTTGATAAAATCAGCAAGTTCAAATTGAAAAATAGATTTGGGCGAAATATGAGAAGCATAGATTGATGGATCACCGGGTGCGTAATTTTCAAAAATCATTAATTGGTCTTTATTAAAAGGGGCCAATTCTGGACCCAAAACAAACTTACATTCTTTTTTGCTGGTATCAATATTTAATTCAGTTAATCTGCCATATTTAATGGTTTCTTGACCATCCGTTTTTTCATTCCAGGAAAGTTTATCCATATCATACAGAAATTGTTTTACAATAAAAAGTTTCTTTTCATATTCAGATAACTCATCAAATCTTTTTTCTTTTAAAATAATTTCTCCAATCTCTTTATATAAAGGTATCATAATTACTCCTCCTTTTTTCTAACTACGCCAAAACCTCTTGCACTTTGTTTACCCAGTCCAAAAAATTCTGGGATAAGGAAATTAGTGGTAAATTCTCCAGTAAAACAGAGCATAGTTTGATTGTGGAAATTAACTTCTGCAGGATGAAACCATCCATCCACATTCAAGTTTTCCGTATCCGGGATCCAATATTGAAAAGCTTTAGAAAGTGTTTTCAGGTTGTTTTTCAGGATGGTTTTAAGTTTCTGGTTTTTCTTAAAAGTATCCAGTTTATTATAGGCATCGTAATTTTCTTGATTTAATGCCATCCAGGGAGAGGCAAAATAGTAGTTATAATATTCTTTGGATTGTCCAAAATCTTCTTCTCTTAGAATCATCTCTCTTTCGTTAGAGATAATAGTTTTCCCATTTAATTCTAACTTCCCAACTTCTAAGAAAACTTGTTTAGCTAAATCTATTGCCTCATTTATAGCCAGTAAGGCTGGATGTTTATCAATGATTCTATATTGTATTTGAGGCATTTTGTAACTAAACTTCTGCCCTGGAAGATGATTATGAAAAAGATGATTCTCAGGAAATTGCGTTAGAAAGAAACCTCTAAGCTTAGGTATATCCCTTGGTTCAATAATAACATCATTCCATTTTACAATTAGATATCGGATTTTCACCCTTGACCCCTTAAAGAAGCAACATACTTCATACTATTCATATCCTGCCTTCTCATTTTTATAATTTTCACTTATAACATCACCAAAATTTTGTCAAGTATAAATTTATTTTTGTAGATACTGTCCATTTTTATTATATATCTATCGCCTATTAGATAACCTAATATTACCTTGAATCCACATATAAAAAAAAACAGGCGGCATTTTGTCCGCCTGTTTTAAGTTCCGAAAAGTAATGTTCTATAATCTGAATTAGATATTTAATTTAGTTCAGAGAATCAATACTGCTTACTTGATCAGAAATCCATTTGAAGATTTTGCCGGTCTTGATATGATTTCTGAAATATCTTGCCACTTCCGGATCTTCATTCTCTGCCAGTTTTAGAATGCGTTTATAAGTATTGAATAACCTTTGATATTCCATCGTTCTTATATCAGGAAACATTCTAAGTCTATTACCAAGTATAATCTCTTTCAGGTAAGCTAATATCTTTTGCACTTCTTCTTGTTTCCTTCTGGCTTCTTCTTCAAATCCAAGTTCTAAATCAGCTGCAATTTGATTTTCCAGTCTTTTTATTTCCTTTAAGCATTCATTTACCGTTTGCCAATCTGCCATCTCAAAAGGTTTTCCAATACCCTGATTCACAGGATACTTGGTTCTGTTGTGTGATTTATGATGAGGAAGATGATATGCTAATTCAAGGATATCCATTTCCTCGTCCGGATGATTAATTAATTGTAGTATGAGCTGGGCACCAATAAATTCAATCTTAGAATTCAACCAGCTAATAATGAATTCTGAGATGTCACTGTGAGAAACAGTTGAGTTTCTTTGAGATTTGTTACTCATTTGATTCCTCCTTATGGAATTTGTTTTGTGTTTTCATAATAAAACATCCAATATTGTTTTATTATGATTTATAGAATTTGATTTCCCGCTTGAAGTCATAATGCATTGGACTTCAGCAGACAAACTCATTGCCCTGGCGAGAAAGGTTTTACGACACTTAGTTAGAACATTACTTTCGGAACACCTGAATAAAATAGTAGGTTTAAACATATTATTCTCCTTAATCTTTTACTTTAGTTTTTAGCCCTATTTATTAACGATACTTTACTACCCAGGAATACAGACCATAGATGTAAAAGTGATGTAGTTTTCCATCTTGCAGGATTGAACTTTTAATTGATGAGTATGGAATTCTGTGGGAAACCGATGAGTTAAGCGTTAATACATTTTTCATAGATAATCTCCTTTACATCAATAAAGCTGGAGGAATAACTTCCAGAGGATTTATTTCCTTTCAAGTACTCCATCCATTTGTTCAATGATGTTTTGTTTGAAATACTTAAATTCATATTTAAACTCCTTTGTTTGTATTTTAGGTACAAAATATAAAATCTATAATAATTGTCAAGTATAATGTTTTGTTTTTAAGGATAATTTTTGTTTTTTATTTTAAGCATTGCTGGATTTGCTTGATATTGTGTTAGTTAGCAGCTACATTCTAGATAATCAATTTTATGAGTTTTCTCTTGGGGGATGACAATTCTAAATGCTTTATGAAACAAGGAGGTCTTATCCCCCACTATCCAGAATGGCTTTACAAGCCAGGGGTTAATTACATTTCGGAATAATTTACGAGTAAAGAAATGTCGCTCTCTCTTTTTAATAAGAATAGTAGGTCTCATCTCCTTTTTTTAAATAAGAAAATATATAAGTTCTATTTATATTATAACCGGAAGTATAAAAATACAGTGATAATAGAAATGTTTAAATGAAGAAAAAAGTGAAAAATCGTAATTGAATTTTCTTTCTTTTAACATTATATTATAATAAGGAGCTATAAAAAAGTAAGAGAGATCAAAGAGAAGGAGAAATTTGCAAGGCAGAAAAAGAAAAAACTTGACGAAAAATAGATAATAAAAAATAAAGCACTGATAAATTGAAAGAAGGAGAAAAAATGGTCAAGCTGAGATTGAGGCGGATGGGT